>Ga0163148_10000218_pt1 | contig 75935 bp, 59 predicted proteins | sample OliLakLV19MP7P2_FD_148606 | JGI IMG/M metagenome (GOLD analysis project Ga0163148, IMG submission 148606) | Freshwater microbial mat bacterial communities from Lake Vanda, McMurdo Dry Valleys, Antarctica- Oligotrophic Lake LV.19.MP7.P2 | ecosystem: Environmental > Aquatic > Freshwater > Lake >...
GCTCTGCCTTTTTCATCGCCGCCTTCCCCCTAACCCCAAAACCCCCAACAACCCTCTCGCCAATTCCCTTGCAATCGTCCTTCCCACTTGCCGGGTCACCGTGCTGTCCATAATCTCCTCGAAAGTGCTTTTTTCCACGCGGGGTCTTCCCTGGCTTCTGGTCGTGGTCGTTTTGGCCGTTGCCCGTTCGGCAGCTTCCCGTTGTTTGCGCAGTTCTTCCTGCATGTCTGCTTCGCGGGAGGCTTGCACTTTGCGGCTCAAAATGTCGTGGGCGCTTTCGCGATCAACGACCTCATTGTATTTCCGAACGAGTGGAGACCGACTCAGAATGGAATCAATTTCGTAATCGGTCAAGATATCCATGCGCGACTGCGGCGCGCGCAGCAGCGTGTGCGCGAGTGGAGTAGGAATGCCCTTTTCGTTCAGCGCCGTGACGAATGCTTCCCCGATGCCCAGCTCCGTAATCAACTGCGCCACATCGTAATACGCCGATTCCGGGTAGTTTTCAGCGGCCAATTTAATGGACTTGCGGTCTTTTGCCGTAAAGGCGCGCAGGGAGTGTTGTATTTTTAAACCCAACTGCCCGAGCACAGCTTCCGGAATATCGGCAGGGTTTTGCGTCACAAAATAAAGGCCCACGCCTTTGGAGCGAATGAGTTTGACAATGGCTTCGATCTGGTCGAGCAGGGCTTTTGAAGCCTCGCTGAAAACTAAGTGCGCCTCGTCAATAAAAATGGCCAACTTGGGCTTTTCGACGTCGCCGGCTTCCGGGAAAGAGCTGTAAATTTCTGCCAACAATTGCAACATAAAGGTGGAAAAAAGTTTAGGGCGATCCTGAATATCCGTCAGGCGAATAACAGAAACGATGCCTTTCCCATTGGAGTCTGTGCGGCAGAGATCCTCCACTTCAAAAGAACGCTCCCCAAAGAAAGTCCCAGCGCCTTGCTGCTCCAGTTCGATCACTTTGCGCATGATCGTGCCCACCGTTGTAGAAGAGATGGATCCGTATTCCTGCTCGATAGCCGCCTTGCCCTCATTAGTCAAGTATTGCAGGGTTTGTTTGAAATCCTGCAAGTCAAGCAGCGGCAGGTTATGGTCGTCGCAGTATTTAAAAATCACCGATACCACGCCAGATTGCGTGTCGTTCAGGCCCAAAATGCGCGAAAACAAGACCGGGCCAAACTCAGAAATGGTCGCGCGCAGCCGGGCGCCCCTTTCTTCAGATAAACTCAGGAAATCCACCGGGCTTCCTGTCGGCAGGAACGGAATGCCGATGTGCTGATGGCGTTCTTCAATTTTAGGATTGCTCGCGCCTGGCATTGCTATGCCGCTCAAGTCGCCTTTGATGTCCATCAAAAGGGAGGGTACGCCATGAGCCGATAATTGTTCGGCTAATATTTGCAGGGTTTTGGTCTTTCCCGAGCCAGTTGCACCGGCAATCAATCCATGCCGGTTCATAGTGCGCAACGGTAGTTTTACCATTGCTCCTGGAAGGCCTTCTTTGTCGAGCATGGCAGCGCCGAGGTCGATTGACGCTCCTTTGAACGTATATCCTTGTGCAATTTCCTGGATGAATGTTTCTTTCTTAGACATAATCGAGAGTTGAGGATTTGAGTATCTGAGGATTTGAATATCTGAGGATTTGAGTATCTAAGGTTGTCAAATACTCGATCCTCAACCACCCAAATCCTCATTCCTGTACATTCCACTTTTGTGTGCGGGTTTCGAATTTTTTCTTGTTGAATTCCCATAGATCGAGGTTGTAGCGGGCTTCCAGCTCCTGTTCCATTTCTTTAGGCATTAGTTCCGGAAAAAAATCAATGCCGGTTAACTGTTCCACCTCATCCACTGATTTTACGTACTTATACAAAGGCTCGTAGCTGATCTCATTGGGAACGACAAACGCGATGGCTTTCTTTTCTGGTTCATTCAGATCGAGCAAAACCTTGTAAAAAGCAGTCGGAATACTGACTTCATTGGCACCGATTTTGCCTTTAACGGCTCCGGTCAATATCGGACCGGTGACAACAAACAGCTTTACATTTTTTTCGGCCCAGGAGCGCGTCAGTTCTTCCAGTTCTCGCCAAATGCCTTTGTTGAAATTTTTTGCTTGCGGGCTAATATTGCTCATGAAAAAAGTTTCCATCATCGCATCTTCGTCAAAAGCCATGTCGGCAGCAGGAACTAAGTGGCCGCGGTCGTAACCCGAATTCCGGTAATCGTTGGGCGTAGCCGATTCGGTGCGCACTTTCGGGTCAGGCAGAAAATTATCCTGCCGTTCCACCCATCCTTTTTTCAGGTTGTCACGGGTCAGGGTATAAGCCACCCACTCGGCCTGTTCGTGCGCTTCGACATAAGACAAACTGTAAAAGCGATGTTTGACTACCTGCCCCGAAGCAGTGGGCAGGTAAAACTCATTGGTATAGGTATCAGCTACCTCTTCTTTTGGAATGGCAGCTTCATTGTTGCCTCCGCCAGTGAATTTATTGAAGAAAAAAAACAATGCAGTGATGATTGCGCCGAACAGGCCAACTTTTACCATCGTCCCGGTACTTTTCCCCGCCGATTCGCGCGTATGGTTCATCTTGAATTTAGCCATTGGCCATTTTGTTTTTGGTGCATCGCAAAAGTACAAAATCACTTGCTTTTCACTTCCACAATTTCGACCCGGCGTTCGCGGGAAGCGCCTATGCTGTACACTGAATTGCGCAGATCCACCAAATCGTCGCTGATGCTTTCATCGGCAGTCGCCTCTCCGAAAGAGCGCTCGCTGATTTTTAACTGTCCTTTTTTCAGGTAGGAAGCAAAAATGCCTTCCCGCCACGTATCAAAATGGTTGCGCAGGCTGCTGATGCGCCGTTTTCCCAAAGCGAGGTTATAGGTTTTTTCTGCCCGCGGACTGGTAAAGCCTTTGATGAAGATTTCTACACTTTCACCTGATTCTAAACGCTTTAGCAGGATTTCCGAAAAACGCCCCAGGAAGATATAACTGCGCTCCACGTATGTGGCAAAAAACTCGCTAATGGCTTCTTCCGATGCATCCCGGTCTTCACCCTGAAGCCCTTTGGTGTACGCTTTCAAAAAATCATCCTTCCGGCTGATGTATTTCAGATAGCTTTCTTCGTAGCTTTTTTTGGTGCTGGTGCGCAGGGTACGCTTATCGGGCTCGTCGTTGTCAAAATACAACGCTAAGGGCAAAAAGTCTTCCAATGTTTCCGGCATAGGTGGTTCGCCGGGTGTTTCCGGTTCAGAAGGTGGTGGCGTTGTAACAACCACGGGTGGTTCGCCCTGTTTTGGCGGCGGCGGTTCAATCCATTGAAAGGCATAAATATCTAAGCAACAGGATTTGTTGTCCTTGTCCAAATACATGGCACCTACGCGGTTGGAAGACAAATAGCCGCTTTTGCCATCGTTGCCGGCACTGTAATAGAGGTCGTTGTAGCTGCTGTTGAATGGGGGGCCGATGTTTTCAAGTTTACCGCCTTGCTTCCAATTGAAAATATCGAATCCACCTAAGTTGGCATACCCTTCCGAACTAAAATACAGCAGTTGAGAAGCTTGGTGAAAAAATGGCGAAACTTCGTTTGCTGCTGTGTTGACAGCCGATAGATTCTCAGGAGCTGAAAACCCTGCAGCTTCCACTTTGACGCGCCAAATGTCCATGCCGCCTTTCCCGCCGGTACGATCCGAAGCGAAATAGAGCACTTCCGCCTGCAAGGTTGAATCGTAGCCAATAGCAGGTTGGGTGGTTGTCGTGTTCTTTAGGTTCAACGGTTCTGGCAGCACCACTGGTTGCACCTTCCAACGCTTGCGCCGGTCTTTTTCCCGGTAACAAAGTTCGCAGCGGATCTGGGTGGTGTTTACATAGCGGCAGCGCGTGAAATAGAGCCGCTTCCCGTCCAAACTAAACGCAGTATGGGCAATATGCAGGGTATCGGTGTTGAAATCATTACGCATCGGCTGGCTCTTTCCGCCTTTTGAAGACAGCAGTAGTTTTGAAATTTTCCTGCCTGGCCGGTGTTTATCTTTCAGCAAATCGTAGCGAAAAGAGGAATAATACAACGTGTCGTTCCGCTGAAGTGCGCCGAACTCCGAATAAGGGGTATTGATTTTTTGATCCATCCGTTTCAGGGTATATTGTGGTGGTTTTTGCATCAAATCCAGCGCCGTCTGGCAATTGACGATCTCCCGACCCGCTTTTTCACGCAAAGCTCCATCTGTTTGACTTTGTTGTAAATAAGCGTCGAATGCAGCCCGGGCTTTATCGTATTGCCCCATGCTTTTGTACACCATGCCTAAACGGTATTGCGCTGCGGGGAAATTTCCGGATTCCGGGCTTTTAAGGACTTTGTTATAGTATGCTTCAGCGGTTTCGTAGGCATAAAACTCGTGGGCGACCTCGGCAAATTGGTATTGAATTACCGGATCATCGGGTCGTAATTCCAAGGCATTGCCATAATAATGCATCGCCGCGTAGAAATCCTTTTCAGCCAATGCCTGATCGCCAGATTTCTTGAATGCCGAAAAAGACTGTGCCTTCCCGGTGACAGAGAGGCATAACAAAGCTAAAGAACAGATGATTTTCGAATTCATGAAGGTGATTTGTTGCTAAAAAATCGGGCACATCTTAAATTCTTCAGGCGGCTTCACCTTAAATATTATATAGCGCAGCGACACTTCCGGTCCGCCCCGGCGTTGGCTGGCCACTTTAAAAGGCGATGTATTGATGTCGTAGCTCAGGCCAAATTGCCAGTTTTGATACAACGCCTCTATATAAGCTATTACGGCATCGTCTATGCGGTAAGAGAACGCCAGGCCCAAAGCCAATTCTTTACCCCGTTCTATATTCAGGTGGTAGCGGCCTCCAAGCCCGGCAACCGTTTCCTGGTAAGGAGTTTGCAGCTGGTGGAGGACATGAAAAGTAAGGTCCGTCAAAGCGCCTACCTGGACGACGCCGGAAGCATAAGCATTGTTGAGCATGGGCAACCGGACATCATCGTCGTTCCGGAAGCCGACCTTGGGGCGGTTGAGGTGTGCAAAAGCAACCCCTGCATACACCTGCGTACGGCTGTCTTCGTCCTTGAAAAACCAATTGACACCCGCAGCGAAATCGAAATAAGCTGCCGAAGTTTTGGAAAAAGACTCCTGTGTAGCCTGAGTGGGGTCGAATACATCACCGTTAAACTGATCGTCGAAGGTAAACCGGGCGGCGTCAAAGGCGCGCTGTCCAGTTTTCAGTTGCACGCCCGCACTGAGGTATTGTTCTGAGCCTACCTGCTGGATATAGGAAGCACTCCCGCCGATTTGCGACCAACTCAACTGCCCGTCGCCGGCCCGGTCGTAATTAAAAACCAACCCCCAACTCAACAACCCTCCGGGTGTGACCGCAGTGTACAACTTTTGATCAAATGCAGCGGAAAAAGTCAGGTAAGGAACCGGGACAGAAGCCCACTGCTCGCGGTAATTTGCGCCAAAACGCAAATCGCCGGAAAAAACGCCGGTAAGCCCCGGATTGAGGTTGAGCGGCGCGTTGTAGAACTGCGAAAGGTGGAGATCCTGAGAAAAACTCCCAGATGAAACCAGCAGAAAGCAGCACAGTACAATGGATTTCAACGGCATCGTTCCCTGCCTCAACAGGGCTTCGAGTGTAAATTTTGCATCCATAAATCCGGCATTGTTTCCCCACAAAATAGGCATTTTTTTCAATTTTGGGAATAATCCCTTATTTTTGTAAAAGCTGTCTATCCAAGCTTGTTAGCACCATCAGTATAATCATAAAAAGGACATGGAGGTTTTACCTAAGCAATTAACTTATGCTAAATTCGTGGCTCATGCTTAAAGTAGGCATCACGGGCGGTATCGGCAGCGGCAAAACGACCGTTTGCAAAATATTTGAAACGCTGGGCATCCCGGTTTACTACGCCGACGACCGCGCCAAGTGGTTGATGACCCACGATCCGGAGCTGATGGCCGCTATAAGTAATACTTTTGGTTCGGATGCTTATTCGTCTGAAGGTCAATTGAATCGGGCCTATTTAGCAAAAGTCGTTTTTGAAGATGATGAAAAATTAGCCCAACTCAACGCATTGGTTCATCCTGCTGTTTTTCGCGACGGCTCGCAATGGCACCATTCCCAAGCAGGCATTCCATACACGTTACGCGAAGCAGCCTTGCTTTTTGAAAGTGGGAGCTACCGGGCCATTGACAAAATGATTGTCGTAACCGCTCCACTGGCAGTACGAATCAAAAGGGTTATGGAACGCGACCAGGTAACAGAAGCAGCTGTCATGGCGCGCATTGAAAAACAATGGCCGGAAGAAGAAAAAGTAAAACGCGCCGATTTCGTCATTCAAAACGACGGCGAACGACTCATAATCCCGAAAGTGCTGGAAATACATCGCTGGTTGGTGTCATTATAGGCCTAAATTGTTATTAAAAATATGAATATCAAACAATTGCGCTTCGAAACACCAGGGTGTTTCCATAAAAATCACCTCAACAACGCCGGGGCTGCCTTGATGCCCAAACTCGTTCTGGATGCCATTCATGAACATTTGGAATTAGAAGCGATTTCGGGCGGATACGAAGCGCACAAACTCAAAGCAATCGAAATTCAGGGCACCTACGATGCGCTGGCCCGTTATCTGAACTGCACCCCAGGAGAAATTGCCCTGACTTCCAGCGCAACGGACGCCTATGCAAGGGCTTTATCTTCTATTCCTTTTGCTCCGGGGGATTTGATTCTGACCACAGAAAGTGATTACGCTTCCAACCACATCGCTTTTTTATCTATGAAAAAGCGTTTTGGCGTCCGCATCGAACGGTTTGCCAACGATGAGCACGGACAACTCGATACCGGCGCTTTTAACTTAGCCATAGCTGAATTGCACCCAAAATTAGTGGCGATAACCCACGTTCCTACCAATTCCGGACTTGTTCAGCCGGTAGCGGCAATCGGGCAGGAATGCCGGAAACACGACGTGCTTTATCTGGTAGACGCTTGTCAGTCGGCAGGGCAGTTGCCGTTAGATGTACAGGCCATCGGATGTGATTTTTTGACTGCTACTTTTCGAAAATTTATGCGCGGACCACGCGGCATGGGCTTTATGTACGTAGCAGACCGGGCTTTACAAAAAGACCTGGAACCTTTATTTATTGACATGCGCGGTGCCGATTGGGTAGGAGAGGAGCGCTACCAGCCCAATCCCACCGCCCGCCGTTTTGAGGATTGGGAATTCCCTTACGCGCTGGTGCTTGGCGCAAAAGCTGCCACAGAATATATGCTGGCCATCGGCATAGAACAGATTACTGCCAGAAACAGGGAGTTGTGTGCCTACCTGCGCGAAAAACTATCCGGGATCAACGGCATTTCTTTGTTGGACCGGGGCCCGGAACTGTGCAGCATTATCACACTTTTCCACCACAATCACAGCGCTGAAGCGCTGCACCAAAGGCTATCTGAGCGAAACATCAACTCCGGGGTAAGCAACCGCTTTGTGGCGCTGATTGATTTTGATAAAAAAGGAGTTCCCGGTGCGCTGCGATTGTCACCGCATTATTACAATACAATAGAGGAAATAGACGCCGTTGTTAATGCTTTGTCCTTTTAAAAGAAGTCACCAGACCTGATCCGGGGTCAGGTATTCCTTTACATAAGCAGAAACGCCTTGTTCCAGGGTGGTAAAAGGTGTTGAATACCCTGCCTGGATCAACTTCTGCATATTTGCTTCCGTAAAATACTGATACGTTTCCCGAATGTCTCCAGGCGTATCAACAAAAGTAATATCGGGCCTCAGTCCCATTGCTTGGAACGTAAGCGTAGCTAAGTCGAGGAAAGTGCGTGCTTGCCCGGTTCCGAGGTTGTAAAGCCCATTAGCCGGGCGAGTTTTGTGCAGAAAAGTCATCACGTCTACCACGTCTTTGACGTACACAAAATCGCGGCTCTGGTGGCCATCTTCAATGCCTTTCCGGTGAGAGCGAAAAAGCTTCATGCTTCCGCTTGCTTTGATTTGCCGAAAGGTGTGAAAAATCACAGAGGCCATACGCCCCTTGTGGTATTCATTCGGGCCATAAACATTAAAAAATTTCAGCCCTGCCCAAAAAGGCGGCATCGTTGCTTGTTGCAACGCCCACTGATCAAAGTCATTTTTGGAACAACCGTAAGGATTCAGTGGCTTCAACCGGCTGACGATTTCGTGGTTGTCCTCATAGCCCAATTCACCCAAGCCGTACGTAGCCGCGCTGGAGGCATAAACCAGCGGAATTTGATGGCGTGCGCAAATCTCCCAAACCTTTTGGGAATAATGGAGATTAAGCCGGTCAAAAATGGCTTCGTCTTTTTCGGTCGTATCTGTTCGGGCACCAAGGTGAAAAACAAACTGGATGTCTGCGTGCATGCGTTCCAGCCAATCAGGCAGGGCATCGCGGTGAACTTTAGCGATGAAACGCTTACCGTACAAATTTCGCGCTTTATCTTCTCTACTGAAGTCATCGGATAGCAACAAGTTGATGTCGCCGTCGTCGTTTAGCCGGCGCACCAGACAACTTCCAATAAATCCCGCAGCCCCGGTAACAACAATCATAAGTGGTTATTGAAAATTCAGGTTTTTGGTGTGAATCCCCAGGCGCAGGGTATCCAGCGCTACACCGTCCAAAGTAAGATTGGGGCGCAATGTGGTCACCCTCGATGTAAAAATACCCAGCCCCTCAGAAATATTGGTGTATTTCGGAATAGATTGCGAACTGGTAATTCCGCCATTGATTCGGAGAATACCGAGCAAATCCACCAGTTCCTGGCCAGCTCCGGCAATCTGAACGTCCACATAATCAAAGACCCGGATTGCATTGGGATCAATGGAAATGTTGTTTTTCAGAAAAATATACAAGGCTTCGTTATTGATCGCATACGTTTGCTGTTCGCCGTTTGGATTGGGTCGCTCCAATTCCTGTGTCAGGATCCATTCCAATTGTTTTGGAACCAAAACCTGTGGATTCGCCGCATTGGCTTCCCGGTAATGGAGGATCAGGCGCAGGTCGAAAATTTTGGCAGTAGGGCCAGCAGTCCAGCGCACGGTGGTAGTTCTGCTGTAATCGCCGAACCTGATTGGCGTAACCGGGCCATTTGGAAGCGGGGTGATGGCTTCCAGCATTTTGGTTTCAGCGGTTACTTCCGGCAGGTCATCCCCTCTGTTGATGATGAGTTTCATCCCATCGCCGGGAGAAATGCCAGCCGGGCCGGCTTTTACCTTATACAAATAGTTCGGCGTAGTGGCAAAAGGACCGCCTTCCCGAGGGTAGCCTTCCAGCGCTCCGTCAACTTTTTGGAGGGTAACCGTGTTGCCTGTTTTCAGATTTTGAAGCTGAACCGACACGTTATCTCCGTAGTAGAGCGAATCGGCAATCTGTGCAACATCTCTGGCGTCGCCGCCTTCGGGTAAAAAAGCTTTTTCTACGCGAACATAATGTGCCGTATCGTTAAAAGAAAGGAATCCGTAGACAATGGGGATATCGCGCCATTCGGCTTCCAATTCAAAGTCGGTTGAACAGGCTGCACAAAAAAAGAACAATGGCAATACAACAAATGAAATCTTTCTCATAAAGTCCTTCTCCTTTTACAAAAGGTCAAAATACTACAAAATCCGCGTTTTTGCCCGCAAGCTATTTGCCGGGATTGCTTACGCGGTCGCAAAAGTAAGTGTTTTTTTCGATTTTTGGATGCTCGTATTCACTTGTGATTGACGGCTTCCCGACTGTGGATAATATTCTCTGATTTAAAATGTTCTATCCAAGGTTGCAATTTTTAATATCTTGCAGTCGTTTACCGGAATTGCGGCAATTGCTTTTAATTATTTTATAATCAGGCGTTTATGGCGTTTTTAGACTGTGGAATGCCTATACCATTTGAGTATGTCTGTTCAAAAAGAGATCAAACGGATCACGACGCATAACCTCCAGGCGATGAAAACGCAGGGGGAAAAGATATCCATGCTAACCGCTTACGACTATTCAATGGCGCGTATTTTGGATGAAGCGGGTATTGATATTCTGCTGGTTGGCGATTCTGCTTCCAACGTCATGGCCGGCCACGAAACGACTTTGCCCATTACCCTCAACGAAATGATTTACCACGCCGCTTCTGTGGTGCGCGCCGTAAAAAGAGCGCTCGTGGTGGTGGATTTGCCTTTTGGCTCCTATCAGGGCAGTTCAAGGGTAGCGCTGGAATCTACCATCCGCATCATGAAAGAATCCGGCGCACACGCCGTGAAATTAGAAGGAGGCGAAGAAGTAGGCGGTTCGGTCAAACGCATTCTTTCAGCCGGAGTCCCTGTCATGGGGCACCTGGGGTTAACCCCTCAATCTATTTACAAATTCGGCACGTACACCGTTCGGGCAAGAGAAGAAGCGGAAGCGGAAAAATTAGTTGAAGACGCACACCTCCTCCAGGAGCTTGGGTGTTTTGCCATTGTGCTCGAAAAAATTCCCGCTGCGTTGACCAAACGCGTTTCTGAAAGCCTGATCATTCCCACCATCGGCATTGGAGGCGGACGCGATGCAGACGGCCAGGTATTGGTTACCCACGATATGCTGGGCATTACCAAAGAATTTCAACCGCGCTTCCTGCGCCGCTACTTAAACCTGTTTGATACCATCAAAGAAGCGGTTGGGGAATACATTAAAGACGTCAAGTCGCGAGACTTCCCCAGTGAAAAAGAGCAGTATTAATCTTCTAACACTATAATGTTTTTGCCATAGCATGATCCGGAAATTGCTCATTATCGGAGGCGCAATTGTTGCCTTATTGCTCATCGCAGGGGTAATTCTTTACCAGAAATATCTTGCATCGCCAGCTAACCCGCAAGGCGATAATGCCATTATTGTCTATGTTCCGACCGGAGCAGACTTTGAACAAGTCTTAGATTCCCTCAAGTCCAAAAATCTGGTTAAAGACGAAGCGGCGTTTCGCTACTTAGCCGAACAGATGCAATACACAAAATCAACCATGCGCAGTGGCCGCTACCGCCTGGAAGGAGATTGGAATGTCCTGCAGGTTGTTCGTCATTTACGCAGCGGCAGACAAGATCCAGTCAAAGTCATCCTCACGACCGAACGCATGATCGAAGACGTCGCAGCCAAAGTCAGCCGGTTTATCGAACCGGATTCGGCTACGCTTATGGCCGCTTTCACCAACGACAGTTTGCTGAATGCCATCGGCTACAAGCGTGAAAACCTGATAAGCTTGTTTATTCCCAATACTTATGAATGCTATTGGGATATGTCCACCAGTGAGTTCATCGAAAGGATGATCCGGGAACATAAAAAATTCTGGGACAAGGAAAACCGAACAGAAAAAGCCAAAGCAATGGGCATGACTCCGCAGGAAGTCTACACCCTTGCTTCTATCGTAGAAAAGGAGACGCTCAAAAATGTCGAAAAACCGCGCATTGCAGGAGCTTATCTGAATCGCCTGAAAATCAATATGCGCTTGCAAGCTGACCCTACGCTCGTGTTTGCTACCCGGGATTTTGAAACCAGGCGGGTACTGAATTATCATAAAGAGTTTGACTCTCCTTATAATACGTACATGTATGGAGGATTGCCGCCGGGACCAATTGCGATGTCTTCCATTTCCAGCATAGACGCGGTATTGAATCCTGAAAAACACGACTATGTATATTTTTGTGCGGTTGGCGATGGCTCGGGCCTTCATGCGTTTGCAGAAACCTTGGAAGGGCACAACGTAAACAAAGTTCGGTATCTCGACAACCTGCGCAGGCAAGGACTAATTGATTAATCTTTTAATGACCCGGATATGAAAAAAATTCTTGTTGCTAATCGAGGCGAAATAGCCTTGCGCGTGATGCGGACTGCACGAAAAATGGGCATCCAAACCGTTGCGATATATTCTGATGCGGATCGAAATGCCCCCCACGTGCGCTTTGCCGACGAAAGCGTACACATCGGGGCTGCTCCGTCGGCGCAATCCTATTTGCGCGGGGATAAAATTATCGAAGTCGCCAAATCTTTGGACGTGGACGGCATTCATCCAGGCTATGGCTTTTTAAGTGAAAATGCCGGTTTTGCCAAAGCTGTGGAAGCCGCGGGCATTGTCTTCATAGGCCCCTCTGCCTATTCTATTGAAGTGATGGGGAGCAAACTGGCTGCCAAAGCGGCCGTAAAAAAATTCGACATCCCGATGGTGCCGGGCTTAGATGAGGCCCTGGACGGCGTCGCGCAAGCGAAAGCAATCGCCCGGCAAGTGGGTTATCCCGTGATCATCAAAGCCTCTGCCGGGGGCGGCGGAAAAGGTATGCGCATTGTGGAAAACGAAGCGGAAATTGAAGGGCAAATGACCCGCGCCATCAGCGAAGCGACGTCTGCATTCGGAGATGGCGCTGTTTTTATTGAAAAATATTTCACCACGTCCCGCCATATTGAAATCCAGATTCTGGCAGACAAACACGGCGATACGGTGTATTTGTTTGAGCGGGAATGCAGCATTCAGCGCCGCCATCAAAAAGTCGTTGAAGAGGCACCATCATCGGTGGTGACGCCTGAATTGCGCCGCGCGATGGGAGAAGATGCCGTGAAAGTAGCCCGGGCGTGCGACTATATCGGTGCCGGAACCGTAGAATTTTTGGTGGATGAACACCTGAATTATTATTTCTTAGAGATGAATACCCGGTTGCAGGTGGAACACCCGGTAACCGAAATGATCAGCGGGGTAGATTTAGTCGAACAACAGATCCGCGTAGCGCGGGGCGAAGCGCTTTCGATCCGGCAGGAAGATTTGAAAATTAATGGCCACGCAATCGAATTGAGGGTATACGCAGAAGATCCTATGGACAATTTTTTGCCCAGCATCGGCAAATTAGAACGCTACCGGCGCCCGACCGGTGACGGCGTCCGGGTAGATGACGGCTACGAAGAGGGCATGGATATTCCAATCTATTACGACCCGATGATCGCCAAATTGGCAACCTGGGGCCCAACCCGGGACGTAGCGATCCGGCGCATGAAAGACGCCATTGCTGCTTATGAAATAAAAGGTCCTGCCACGACCCTGCCATTCGGGTATTTTGTTTGCGGGCACGACGCGTTTATTTCAGGTAACTTTGACACCAATTTTGTAAAGCGCTACTTCACACCGGATTTACTCAAATCCGCCGACGAAGAAACAGCGCAAATAGCCGCAGTGATCGCCTTGAAAGCCTACGAACGGGAAAGCGAACGGCTTAAAATACCGTCCAGCCTGTATTCGAGGTGGCGTAATAAACGGTGATTTTGTTGAGTATTTGAGGATTCGATTTGCAAGAGTCGAATCCTCAAATACTCAACAAATCAAATTCTCAACAACCTATTTCTTCTTTTTCTTTTTCGGATTCACTAACTTCATTTCGCTCACCAAATGCCCGGCGCCAGCATATTTGTCAATGAGGAACAAAACGTAGCGGATGTCTACCATGATGTTGCGGCAGATGGAAGCGTCGTAGTTCAAATCGCTCATGGTGCCCTCCCATACGCGGTCGAAGTTCAGGCCCACTAAATTGCCCCAGGCGTCAACCGCAGGACTTCCCGAGTTGCCGCCGGTGGTGTGGTTGGAACCGATGAAACAAACCGGAAGTTGACCATTTTCAGCGGCATATTGGCCATAATCTTTTGCCGCGTGTAGTTCGCGCAGCCGTTCCGGTACGTCAAATTCGTAGTCGCCGGGCTTGTACTTTTCCATAACTCCTGATAAGTAGGTAACCGGCATATATTTGACCGCATCGCGGGGCTCATAGCTGGCCACTTTGCCATAGGTCACCCGCAGCGTACTATTGGCATCCGGATAGAAGCGCTTGTCTGTAAATACATCCATTTGCGCTTTCATGTATTTGCGCTGCAATTCCTCAATTTTTGCATTCAACTCGTTATAAGGAGCCAACACTGTTTTTTCGTAGTGCTCGACAATGCTGCGACAAAACTGGAAAGCGTAGTCGCCTTCGACGCCAGCCGCAAAATCACCGGTGAAGCCTGATTTCAATAATGTAGGATTGGCCAATAATGATTTTTCGTAAATGGTCTTTGCCAATCCTTCGTAGCTTTTGCCCGCGTAGGTGATTTGATCCATGGCAAATTTAGAAAGGTGCTCCGGCTTCACCTGATTAAAATAAACATCCATCAGCCGGGCAAAAATCTGCTGATCCACTTCTTTGCGGTAATCCTTTTCAAAGCCCTCGATAAACTTATTGATTTGTTCCGTTTGCTTGGGCGTCAATGCATTGCCGCTGTTTTTATAGATGGTCAGAAAGCGCTGCATGGTGTTCACGATTTGGAACAACTCGATGTTGCTCCCCGCTGTAATCTCGGAGATGTATTCCCTCGATTTGGCGTAAGGCTCGATTTGTTTGTACAGCGCTTCCAACTCGGGCAGGATATTACCATAAGCATCTTTCCAGGCGGCATTGGCCATGACGCGTTGCTGGAAAGTTTGCTCGTACTGTCGTTTTTTTGCCAACGCCCCCGTAGCGTGTATACCCTGGCTTTCGCCGATCCATTTTTTCCAGGAGTTGGAAATGCGCGCCTGCTTGGACGCATACTGGATTCTGGCTGCAGGATCAGCACGCATGGCTTCTCCGATGATCTCCAGCGAAATATCCCGTATGCCGATGCGAATGGGATTCAATACGTCTGCCTGCATGGCCACTGCGGCACCGGGAAGGTATTCGTCGGTGCGGCCCGGAAATCCAAAAACCATCGTAAAATCGCCTTCAGAAATGCCATCCATCGAAATCGGCAGAAAATGGCGCGGCTTTAGGGGAACATTTTCCGGCGAATACTCGGCCGGTTTATTGTCCTTGCCTGCGTAGACCCGAAAAAGGGAAAAATCGCCGGTGTGGCGCGGCCAAACCCAGTTGTCTGTATCGGCGCCGAATTTGCCGATGGCATCCGGCGGGGTGCCTACCAAACGGACATCGCGATAGGTCTCCGTGATGAACATAAAATACTGGTTGCCTTTAAAAAATGGCCGGATCATCGCATCTTCGTAGCTTTCTTTTACCGCTGATTTCCGGATGGCGTCTAAGTTTTTATCAATTTGGGATTGCCGGTCGCGGGCACTCATGGTTTCTATGACACCTTTTAGCGCCGCCTCCGTTACCTCCTCGATGCGCACAATAAAGGTTGCGAACAAACCCGGATTGGGAAGCTCGTCTTTCAGGCTTTTCGCCCAAAAGCCATTTTGAAGATAATTGTTTTCCAAGGTGGTGTGCGACTGAATCTGGCCATAACCGCAGTGGTGGTTGGTGAGCAGAAGGCCCTGTCCGGAAATGATTTCCCCTGTACAAAACCCTCCAAAGTGGACAATCGCATCTTTCAAGCTGCCTTTATTAACGCTGTAGATGTCTTCGGCGCTCATCTTCATCCCCATGCCTTTCATCTCGGCTTCATTCAGCTGTTTAAGCAGCAGGGGCAGCCACATACCCTCGCCGGCCCGAACAAACATACTTAGAAATAACAGTCCAAAAATGATTGAAAATCGCTTCATCTTATTGAATTTTTAGTGAATAGGCGTTAAATATAGCCTGTTTGAAAAAAATCATAGCAAGATTGTTTTGCAGATTAACCAAGTTGCTGTATCTTCGGCCTGAAAAGCATGAATACGTTTTTCAAGAAACTAATCATAGGGATGACTTTTGGGCCCTTTGCACATTTCTAATGTCGCAAGGGCTTTTTTTTTGCCCCAATTTTCCTGCGCAAAATCTACTTTACTAACCTAAACCTTTTCCGTTCATCATGTCAAAGTTCCTGCTTCCGATTCTGCTCGGTATCGCGTGTAGCGTTACCATGATTACACCGTCGTTCGCTCAAAAACTTCCTGCTGAAAAACCTGTCGGGGTTGCCGAACTCCCTCCCTGGGCGCAATTGATGTACGACGAACGCCCCAATGTTTGGGATGTTGATCGTGCTTATGCAGCCTGGTTTAGAGAAAATCCTTTTGTTAAAACGGCACACACGCAATATTACAAAAAGTGGAGAAGGCTGGTTGAAAGTCGCATCGGTGCTGACGGATTTGTATCTGAAAGAAACCTTGAGGAGGTTCGCCGGGAACAACGAACCTACCTTGATTTACTCGAACAGCAAAGCCACCTGTCGCGCAATACGCCGGAATGGACCTGCCTCGGGCCTTTTGATACTTACAGCGAAGAAACCCCCAGCCTTCGGGTTTCCTGGCAAGCCAATGTTTATACCATTGACCAATCTCAATCCAACCCGGAAATCGTTTATTGCGGTACGGAAAATGGGGGTGTTTTCAGAAGTAACGACAAAGGGTTGAATTGGGAACCGGCCTCCTTTACCTCGCTAATCGGCACGGTACGGAGTATCAAAGTTCACCCCACAACTCCTGAAACGGTTTATGCAGGTGACGGACGGTTTCTGTACAAAACGGTAGACGGCGGCTTGAACTGGAGTACGATTTACGAGCAAAACAACCTGAATGTCAACGACATTGCCATCAATCCTGCCAATCCGGATATCTTGCTGGTAGCTGCCGATGCGGGCTTGTTTCGTTCTGAAAATGCCGGGCAGACCTGGTCTGCTTTATACACGGCCAAATGCTGGGATCTGGAAATCAAACCCAATGACCCCACTGTGATTTATTTATTGAAAAACAACTCATCTCAAAAGCGCTGCGAATTTTTTAAATCATCCGACTCCGGTGCCAGCTTTTCCATCCGCGAATCGGGGTGGTACACCTCCGATAATACCGCCCGACGCGATGATGGTGCCCGCATGACCGTCACCCCGGCAGACGTAGCTGCAGTTTATGTAGTGCTCGCCGGAGATTCCAAGCCGGGCGATAATGGCTTTATCGGCGTCTTCAGAAGCATGGACGCTGGCGAAACCTGGAACTTACCCAATCCCCCGGTCGGCGGACCTTATACAACGAATCACCCCAATCTGATGACCCTAAACAATACCAACACCCTATATCAGGGTTATTACAACCTTGGAATCGCCGCTGCGCATACCAACGCCAATCAGGTGCTAATCGGCGGCCTCAACCTTTGGCGTACAACAGATGGGGCTCAAACCTTCACGCCGTTGGGTGGTTACCAGGGGAATGTTGGTTGGATTCACCCCGATCAGCAGGAAATTGAAATCAATGGCAATGATATGTGGGTCGCCAATGACGGCGGCATCAACTATTCCACCAACCTTTTCAATACACATGAATCCCGGAAAAACGGCTTGATCGCCTCCGAATTTTGGGGCTTTGGCAGCGGCTGGAACGATGACCTCCTGGTAGGCGGACGATACCACAATGGAAATACGGCCTACCGGAATGGCTTCGAGCAGGGGCAATTCCTCCGGTTGGGCGGAGCAGAAGCGCCAACGGGGTATGTGAATCCCGGCAGTAAGAACATCGCTTATTTTTCCGACATAGACTCCCGCATTGTGCCGAATTCCTTCACGGAACAGGTGCGCCGACTCCCCCAATTGGCGCTTTATCCCAACGAGAGTTACTTCGCGGCGCATTCGGGCGAATTGGAATTTCATCCTTATTGCTATCATGTCATTTATGTTGGCCGGGAAAACAAACTCTGGCGTTCGGACAATGGAGGACAGACATTTTCATTGGTCAAGGCATTTGGCGAAGATCCGGATTTGCCACTCCTGCATTTTGAAATAGCCAGGAGCAACCCCGATGTCATTTATGTTTATCAACGCACTGCTTTCTACGGCGCTACCTTATGGAAAACGAGCGATGGCGGAGCAACCTGGGTATCGAAAACATTCCCTGCCGCCAATTCCCAACGCGCCGGAACCATGGCGTTAAGCGCTGAAGACGAAAATACACTTTGGGTGGCTTTTGGCCATCAAAACAACGATGGTGCCAAAATCTACAAAACCACCAATGGCGGCGATTCTTGGGAAAACTGGACCACACCTTCCCTGAACGGACAAAGCATCCAGGCTATGCTGCACCAGGCTGGCACGGACGGAGGGGTTTATATCGGAACCAACTATACGGTTTTTTACCGCGACAACAGTATGAACGACTGGATTTTGTATAATACGAACCTGCCAACACGTACAGATGCGAATATTTTCCGGCCGTTCTACAAGGAAAACAAACTTCGCTTAGCCACTTACAGCAATGGTCTTTGGGAGTGCGATTTTTCCATACCTTCAGCGCCTTTGGCACAGCCAACGGTGGATAAACTTTTTAGTTCATGCACCCGCGACACCTTTTATTTTGACGATTATTCCATCCTTCAGCACGCCGGAGCAGCCTGGAACTGGAGTTTCCCAGGGGCGGCCTATGTGAGTTCGACTACCACAAGAGCGCCCAAAGTGGTATACAATCAACCCGGCGTTTACGATGTCGCCCTGCAAATTACGGACGGAGCCGGTCAGGTCTCTTCAAAATCCATCCCGCAGATGATCACGGTTACCAATGCCTGCGCACCCGATGGGATTCCGGGATACGCACTTTCGTGCAATGCAGCCGGAGATTATGCTCAAACATTTGATTTTGAGCAATCTACTAATCAATTAACTATCTCCGCGTGGATTAAACCGGAAGGCATCCAACCGGATTACAGTGGCATTGTAATGAACGATGTCATTGCTGGATTCAATTTTAAAAGCGGCAACAACATGTTGGGGTATCATTGGCCAAACGGAGGACAATGGTGGTGGAACAGCAACCTCTTGGTCAGCCCGGATGAATGGTCGCATGTGGCCATGGTCGTTACGCCAGAAAGCGTCACCTTATACTTGAATGGGGTAGGGGCGACCCAAAATATCAGCCTGCCGCCGGCGCTCCTCTCCACGTTTAAATTTGGAAGTTACAACGCCTGGGAAAGCCGCAATCTCAAAGGTTTGATGGATGAAGTAGTCATTTGGAACCGCTCCTTGACACAGGAAGAAATCAGGGAATTGCGACATCTGACTAAAATTCCGGCTGACGACCCGTCGTTGGTTGCGTATTATCAATTCAACGAACCTGATGGCGAGGCGTTAGACCGTTCCGGCGTGCGACACGCCGTATTGACCGGCGGCGCAACACGGGTTACTTCAACCGCACCTTTAGGCCAGGGCGTGAGCAAGCGCTTAGATTTGAACGCGGCTGGCGATTTTGAATTCGAAGGAACCGGATTCGGCATATCTTTTCAAAACGATCTGCCTTCGGGCGAGGTGGTCGCCACCCGCATCAATTTGTCCCCTGATGTATTGCCGGACACCGGTGCCTTCAGCCGATGCTATTGGATACTGAATAATTACGGCGCTAACCCGTTGTTTTCAGAACCTTTGAGCCTCCGGTTTGATCAAATTGGCGCAGTGAGCCAGAGCGATGAAACCGACCCTTCCCGACTGAAGCTTTTTATCCGTGTTGAAAATGGAGAAGGGAATACCTGGCTGGAACAGGCAGCCGCAATTGTAGCAGTTGCCGGCACCGATGGAGCAGCCACCTTCGGGGAAGGGAATGCCGTTGAATTTTTGGGACAGTACCTGATCGGAATTGATACCAGCCAAATTGTATCAGTATCCGAATATGAGGAGCTGTTGCCGGAACCGGCTTTGTTGTTTCCAACCGTTTTAAGCCCCGGTTCAACGCTGAACATCCGAACACAAATTTCCGGAAATTATACCTTTCACCTGCTTGATGCATCCGGTCGCTCAATTTTCAGACAAAAAGACCTCAACGGAACAGTCCGGATCAACCTTCCTTCCGACCTTCAATCGGGCTTTTATGTCTATAGAATGGAGTGGGCCGCATACCTATTTGGCGGAAAATTGATCGTAATCGAAAAATAATCATCTTTTTTCACCCATTTATCTATCTGAAAGGGGGTGTTATTATTCACTTTTAATAAACTTTTATTGTTTTAATTGATTGAAAATCAGTATCAATAATAAAAAAAATGGCATTGTGTATTTTTCACAATGCCATTTTTTTGTCTTTGTTTCAGGAGAGGAATTGTTGAATATTTGTATCATCAAAGAGCAACTAATTAAAAGCAGTTGCAAAATGTCGAAAAAAAGTTTCGGCAACTATCTATCGAGGATATGTTCATGGGATTATAATTTGTTAGTAGTGGGTCGCCCGAAGACTTTGGGCGACTTACTATCTTTGAAAACAAAATGATCTCTACAAAGATAAAGCAGCAAACAAAAAAGGCCAGCTCTGCAAAGCTGGCCTCGATCATGTTCATGGGATTAATGAAAGCACTAAAGTCTGCTGCAAAGTTACGAAATAATCGTTTTCATGCAAGTGTGAAAGCGATTATTTCTTGACCTTTCTCGGGTCACATTGATTTGGATATGTTCATGGGATTATAATTATTGTACCAGGTCGCGTCTTTTCAGGCGCGACTTTTTTTTGCCTTATCCTTTTCTATAAACTATAAACCGCATACAATTAGTATGATACAATACCTGATCCATGCGCTTGACCATGTAGACGCAGGAGCGCTTGACCGCCGTATGGCTGCCCGGCCAGCCCATTTTGAAGGCGCTAAAAAGCTGAAAGCAAATGGAAATTTTATTATTGGCAGCGCGATTTTAGACCGGGAAGGTAAGATGATCGGCTCCAACATGATCGTTCAGTTTGAAACTGAAGATGCTTTTCAGGAATACTTTAAGTCGGAGCCCTACGTATCAAAAGGTGTTTGGGGCGATATCAAAATCTACAAAACCAAGGTAGCTCAGGTGCCATAAGTCCTCGTTACTCTTCATTTTCCAACAAATCAGGGCGTCTTTCCATTGTTCGTTGCAACGCCTGTTCGTAACGCCATTCTTCGATGGCTTTAAAATTGCCTGACGTCAACACTTCTGGCGCCTGCCATCCTCTGAATTCTGCCGGACGCGTATACACCGGGGGTGCCAGCAAATCATCCTGAAAAGAATCGAAGAGGGCAGAGGTTTCATCGCCAAGAACGCCCGGCAGTAATCTCCCTATCGCATCCACCAGCACGGCAGCTGGCAATTCTCCTCCAGAAAGCACATAATCACCAATCGAAATTTCCATCGTTATAAAATGCTCGCGGATCCGTTCGTCAATCCCTTTATAGTGCCCGCAGAGAATCAGCAGGTTTTTTTTCATAGACAACCGGTTGCAGACGGGTTGGTTCAGGCGGTCGCCATCCGGTGTCATGAAGATGATCTCGTCGTACTGGCGCTGGCCTATGAAGTGTTCGATGGCATTCACCACAGGTTCCAGCATCATCACCATGCCCGCGCCCCCGCCAAACTGGTAGTCGTCGAGCTGTTTATGCTTGCCCAGCCCGAACTCGCGCAGACTATGTACATACACTTCAAAAAGCCCTTTTTTCTGTGCGCGTTTCAAGATAGAATGCTGGAAAGGGCTCTCCAACAACTCGGGCATCACACTTAAGATATCAATTCGCATAGCCTTGCCGGTTTCAATGGCCAAAAATAGGAGAAATCATTTGTTAAAAATGCCTTAAAGCCGATCCTTCTTTTCGGAAATAGCGCAGGAATGCCTAATTTGGATCCAGAAATCACAAAATCGTTCCGACTATATTAACGGAACGATGGATGGACAGCGGTTAGTGATGTAACAATCAGCGACTTTTGTTCGTCGCACACAAATCACCTGGCCACAAAGGCCATTAAATTTATCCGACTGATGAAACAAACAATTTCCAGCGCGCAGCCGTGGATTATTTCCGCATTGTGCTTGCTGCTCGGACTTAGTATCGGGCAAATTCAGCGCCAACACAGGCGTATCCACGACTTGGAGCACGCCCGCTTTTCAACCGCCATCATGGCACCGCCACCATCACACCACCACGACATTGCTAAAGAATTATTCCGCGAACGCGAGCAAATGCTCTTAGAAAAAGACAATATGCTCGATGAATTGCACCGCGAAATCGAACGAGCCCGCGAAGAAGCACAACAATAGCCGGATTCTTTACAGCAATCCTTAGGAACGTGTCGTAGCCGAATTCAGGTAACTTATTTACGCCACGTTCCTTACCTTTGGCGCGACCAATCAAAATTGCATGAAGCGAATGGTATTGAAGCCAGGTAAGGATGCTCCTTTGCGCCGTTTTCATCCTTGGGTGTTTTCCGGGGCTGTAGCGTCTAAAGAAGAGGGCATCGTTGACGGCGACACGATTGAAGTGTACAGTAGGGAAGGAAATTACTTAGCAACCGGGCATTATCAGGATAGTAATATTTGTGTGCGGCTTTTTTCATTCCGGCAAACGGATGCCGATCTGGCCTTTTGGGTGGAAAAACTGCGCAATGCCCGCCAATACAGACAGGTAGCAGGGATTACTGGTGCCGCCTCGACGAATTGCTACCGCCTCGTGCATGCGGAAGGCGATGGCTTGCCCGGACTGATCATTGATGTATACGGAAAAACTGCTGTGCTGCAGTGTCATTCCATTGGCATGCACCGAGCCAGTTCCCTCATTGCTCAAGCGTTGCAAGAGGTGTACGGCGACCGTATTGAAGCCATTTATGATAAAAGTACGGAGACGTTGCCTGATCAATATGCTCTGGGCTTGGAGAACGCTTATTTATTTGGAGAAAAACGAGAACAGGTCGTTGAGGAAAACGGACATTTTTTTCAGGTAGACTGGGAAACCGGTCAAAAAACCGGCTTTTTCCTCGATCAGCGAGATAACCGCCGCCTTGTTTCGACCTACGCGTCTGGAAAAACGCTGCTGAACGCCTTTTGTTATAGCGGGGGCTTCAGTGTGTATGCCCTGAAAGCTGGTGCAGCTAAGGTGGATTCCGTAGATTCTTCTAAAAAAGCAATGGAATTAACCGACCGGAATATGGCGCTGAACGGTTTTGCCGGCAGTGTTCACGAAAGCATTACGGATGATGTGATGCATTTCCTGAGGCAGCCAGGAGATGGATACGACCTTGTGATCATTGACCCACCGGCGTTTGCAAAAAATATATCTAAACGCCACCAGGCGGTACAAGGATACAAGCGGCTGAATGCCCTGGCTTTGCAAAAAGTAAAACCCGGAGGTATCTTATTTACTTTTTCCTGTTCCCAGGTTGTGGATAAGCCTTTGTTTTACAATACAATCGTTGCAGCGGCACTGGAAGCGGGCCGCCCGGTTAGGCTCATGCACGACCTCGGACAACCCGCAGACCATCCGGTAAGTTTGTACCACCCGGAAAGCTCTTATTTGAAGGGACTTGCTCTCTATGTTGAATAAAATTACCATGTTAATATTTTTGAGGCATAAAGGCTTAGCGCCAATATGTAATTAAAAAAATGAAAATGATTTCTGCAGTCAATATTACGGTGATAGACCGGGAAGGGGGAGAACACGTTTTGGAAGCGCCAACCGATATCAGTATGAACCTCATGGAGCTTTGCAAAGCTTATGAGTTACCGGTGAAAGGCACTTGCGGCGGCATGGCTTTGTGTTCTACCTGCCACGTTTATGTGTTGAGCGATACCGAGTTGCCTGATATGCAGCTTGCTGAAGAAGAAATGCTCGATCAGGCGTTTTTTGTAGAAAACAATTCCAGGCTGGGTTGCCAGATCAAACTATCCGATTCTTTAGAAGGCTTAGTTGTGAAATTAGCGCCGGAGGCAGCAGAGTAGTGTTTTTAGGTTTAGTTTAGGTGTCGGACACTTTGGAAGTGTCCGACACCTAAACTAAACCTAAAAACGTCGGATATCTACCAGCGCATCAATTTTCGAAAAGCCAAGCAGGTAATCGGTCAGGTGTTTCGCCCAGTACGGACCCAGCGATGTACCTTTAGTTCCCAGGCCGTTAAAGAGATGCAATTGTCGGAAATCGGGATGCGTGCCCAATAATGGCCTGCGATCCTTTACAGTCGGACGAACTGCTGCTTTGTGCGCGGTGACCTCAAACGGCAATTTGAGGGTGGCAGACAGTTGGGCGATTAAAAAATCTTTGCCTGCTTCAGTTGGTTTCTCCTGTTCAAAATGCGGCTCATAAGTAGCACCGATCCAATATTGGCCGCCCGCCATGGGCGCGATGAAGACCTGGTCTTTGAATATTTTTTCAAATCCTGCTTCGGGGATACGCACATGCAGCACTTGGCCCTTGTCTCCGCGCATCGGCAGGTCTTTAAAATAAGGATTGGTTTTCATGCCATAGCCTTCACAAAAAACAATGCCTTTTGCTTTCCATTGCTTATAGGTTACCTGGTCGTCTTGTTCTGTTATGGCTTGGTAATCGAACGGCTCTTCCAGATATGCTCCGGTAGCTTTCAATGCTATGCGGTAGGCGCCAATCAACGCTGGCAGGTTCACTTGTGCGCTGCCTTTTGTTTCTCCAAATGCGTAAAATGGTTGGAGGTGGCGACGATAATTTTCCGGATCAGCCTGTTCAGCTAAGTAAGAGGAGTAGCTCGGCTCCGTGGCTCGCGCAAGCCAGTCGTTTTCTTCTTTGGGGTTGGCCAAAGCCCGCAAAATATTCTTTTCGTGGTAAATATGGATATTGAGCTGGCTTTCAATAGATTGATAAGTTGCTTTTGCAAAAGGCAGTAACGTTTCTATCATCCATGATTTTACAAATCTGCGCCCTGTCACCGGATTAATGATACCTGCCGCGATCTGTGAAGCTGTATTTTCGTTGGGCTGATCAATGACCAAAATGCGCTGTCCCGCCGCCTTGAGGAAATGCGCCAGCAACGTACCGGCCAAACCCTGACCCACGAGGATAAAATCTTTGTCTTCCACAGCTTACAGGGATTGGAGTTCTTGTTGAACGAATTTAGGTAAACTACTGACAATTAAGTCATAAGAATGATCTGTCAGCTCTTTTAAAAACGCAGTACTGAGGCCGTTTTCAAAGAATATGGTATTCCAGTGTTTTTTGCTCATGTGCCAGCCAGGGACGATGTCTTCGTATGCCTCTCGGAGTTCCAGGGCGCGGTCAGGGTCGCATTTCAGGTTCACCCGGAAGGTATCGCTGTCCAACCCCGTGATGGCGAAAATTTTCCCCATCACCTTAAAAACCAGGGTTTCCGGGCCAAAAGGAAAGGTTTCTTCAACACCTTTTTTGGCAAGGCAATAGGATCGGAAGGTTTCGATATTCATGATTTAAATCACTCGTAATCAGACAGTTAACACGATTTGATGCGTTTACTAAACTTTAAAAGTTTAGTAAACGTAAAACGTTACTCAACAAAGGTCGCAATTTGCAGTAGGATAGGGGAGAGGTGCCCCTTTTTTTCGGCTAAAAAATCTTGTGTGGTGCGTATTTCTATCCCTATCTTTGCTCGGCTTAGGGCTGGTACGGGGCACTGGTACCGGGCACTGGTACCGGGCAATTGATTAATTGCCCTTACGTTTACGTTTTAAATGCCCTTACGTTTACGTTTTAGAGGTCCTGTAGTTCAAGGGATAGAATAGAAGTTTCCTAAACTTTTGATCCAGGTTCGAGTCCTGGCAGGACCACATGGCTAAAAAACCGCCGCTTGGCTTACAAGATTTTCGGGAAATTATAGAAGGTGGGTATAAATGTGGTCTTATTTTTTCCTATAATTTATATTATGTTAAATAGCCTGGTTCGAAATCAAAGGAAGCCAATCAGCATTCCCCGATTGGCTTCCCGTCACAATTTTATGAGTGGCTACGCTTAGTGTGATACGTAGAGTACTTCTTTGACTGCTTTCATAATCTTCGCCGGATTCGGTAAGTATGCCTCTACGTATGCTGCTGCGTATGGCAGTGATGTATCGGCGGCATTCACACGGGTCACCGGCGCATCTAAGTAATCAAATGCATATTTTTGTACTTCGTACGCGATTTCGGCAGAAACGCCTGCAAATGGCCACGATTCATCAATAACGACCAATCGGTTTGTTTTTTTTACGGAGTTTACGATTGTATGGTGATCCAGCGGACGAATGGTGCGCAGGTCAATAACTTCTGCGGAAATCCCTTCTTTTGCGAGTTCTTCGGCAGCTTTGAGCGTCGGCAACATCATTTTGTTGAAAGAAACCAGCGTGACATCCGAGCCTTCCCGCCGTACTACCGCCTTGCCAATTGGCACAAGGTATTCACCGTCAGGCACTTCGCCTTCGAAGCCATACAAAGCCTCCGATTCCATCATACAAATTGGATCGTCGTCGCGGATAGCAGATTTTAGCAATCCTTTTGCGTCAGCAGGATCAATACAGGAAATAACCTTGAGTCCAGGCGTATTGGCCATCCAGCTTTCAAACATCTGAGAATGCTGCTGAGCCAACTGCCCTGCTGAACCGGACGGCCCCCTGAACACAATCGGGCACCTGTACTGGCCGGCGGACTGCGATAGAGTCTTTGCCGCGTTGTTCACAATTTGATCAAATGCCAGCACGGCAAAGTTCCAGGTCATAAATTCAATGATTGGGCGAAGTCCGTTCATCGCTGCGCCAACCCCGATCCCGGCGAATCCCAGTTCGGCAATCGGCGTATCAATGACGCGCCGTACGCCAAATTCCTCCAGCATCCCTTTACTGACTTTGTAGGCACCATTGTATTCGGCGACCTCCTCTCCCATCAGGAATACCCGGTCATCGCGTCTCATCTCTTCCGACATCGCTTCGCGCAGGGCGTCGCGTAGAGTTATTTTTCTGCTCATGCTTCGTTTAAGTTCTGTTGATGATGTGCAAAATTAGCAACAGTTTAGATTTTTTATACTTAAAGGTGACTTGTAGTGTGTTTCTTTAACAAACCACTCCCCCACTCTACTCAAAATTGTCACTTTTTTGACACGATACAAAAAATGAGTTTATCTTTGCGCCAAATTTTGTTTGCCGGTATAATAAGCTAATCTTAAAAAGCGTTCAACCGGTGTTTGTATCATTTAATAAATAGAATCTTCAATTAAACTCCCATGAAAAGAGTAAAATCTATTGCCCTTCTTGCTGTTACAGTACTCGCTTTCAGCGCTTTAACCTCCTGCAACCGCGGATACGGCTGCCCCAGCAACTTTTCTGTGAACGAAACAGCAGTCAAAGTTGTTCAGCAATCTGTTCAGATTGTCTTAGGAAAATAATGGTAATGATCAATTGGTTGGTTTTGGATCGGGAAGAGCAGCTCGATGAGATTGCTGCGCTCTCGAATGACGTTCCTTGTGTGATTTTTAAGCACAGCACCCGCTGCAACATCAGCGCCGCAGCTAAATATCGCCTTGAGGAGCAATGGGATTTCCCCGTTGAGGCGGTACGTCCTTATTATCTTGATTTGCTGGCACATCGCCGTGTTTCGGATCAAATCGCAACGCGCTTTGATGTGTACCACGAGTCTCCCCAACTACTGCTGATCAAAAACGGAGCATGTATTTGTGAATCCTCACACTTAGACATTAATGCCGACGAAATAAGGGACTGTTTGCCTGAATTGGTTTAAGACGTGCACATGGTTATGGAAAACGCCCTCATTGAAACACAGGATGGCTCCCACTCTTTGTTATCGGGTGCTTTCGGCGTGAGCTATCATTCCCGCTATGGTGCTATTCAGGAGTCTTCACACGTTTTCATTCAAGCCGGCTTACATTGGAAAGCACTGCAATCAAAGCAGCTTAGAATTCTGGAGATTGGGTTCGGCACCGGCCTGAACGCCTATCTCACGCTCCTGGAAGCTCAGCGCTTAGACCTAAAAGTCCAATACGAATCCATTGAAGCTTATCCGATTTCGATTGAACAGGCTACTACGCTCAATTATCCTCAAATCCTTGAACCGGCTGCCCCTACCCTTTTCATGAAATTGCATGCCGCACCCTTTGGTGCAACATCCACCCTAACAGCACATTTTCATTTGCTGAAACAACAAATTTTATTCCATAACATCCAATACGCCGGGGAATTCGATCTGGTTTATTACGATGCTTTTGCCCCGGACGCGCAACCAGAACTTTGGGAAGAACCCATGCTGAAAAAAATATATGAAGCACTAAAACGGGGTGGAATTATGGTTACTTATTGTGCAAAAGGCTACGTCAAACGAAACTTAAAAGCAGTAGGTTTCCAGGTAGAAGCATTACCTGGACCGCCTGGTAAAAGAGAAATGACCCGGTGTTTAAAGTCTTGATAATCTTTTATTTAGATTTAACAAGATTCAATTTTCCGTCTTCTCCATACAGTTCTTTCGACTTCTTGTTGTAGGCCAGTGCAGCTTCTTCGGCTGTAGAAAACATACCGATGTGTACCGATTTCCGGTTGATTGAAATGACAGCGCGGTAGCGGTTGTTTTCTTTGTAGACCCCCGTGTATCCTGCTTTGCTGCTTGTTTTTCGCTTTCTGCTGGCAACCGAACGAGAGCGATACAACAGGTTTTCCAACCTGCAATCAAGTTTATTGCCATTGGCTGCACCGACTAACCGTTTGTCTTTTGTTTTGGTGTCGGCCAGAAATTTTTCGGCAATCATCTTGTGCAGGTAGATCGTCTCTGTTTTGTATCCACCACCGCCTGCTTTTTTCCATGTTTTCTGAAACACGGCACACCCGCTGGAATGGCGGCGAAGGTTGTTGATGAAATCTACTTTTACCAAGTAAGGGTCTGAGGTCAGGTATTCATAGACTTTATCGTCTATGATCACCTCCTCATCGGCGTTTTTAAGTTTGACCTTGTAAAGCACGCTTTTCAGTTTTGTTTTGTTATTGGAATGTATGTGCGAAGGGAGCACAACAGGCCCGACGGCGAATTTAGACAAACAAGCGGCATTTCCAAAGCATCCGTTCCAATCTTTTATCATTTAATACGGCAAAAGCAGCATTTTTTCCAAATAATGATTGGCGAATCAATTAAAACGGCGAAAATGAATTGTTGATGTACGGAAATTACCGCTTTCCGGTATCCCGCCTGAGTTTCTCCCAAAACTCTGCAAAAGAGTCAAATTCAATCCGGTAGTTGAGTCCGCTTCCAATTTGGAGGCGCTTTCCGGCAAGGTCGGGTTGGAGCCGTTGATAAATACGGAGTTTCAATGTTTTGTCCGTGTTCAATACGTATTCAATCACCAGGTCGTTGCCCAGAAAGGCTCCTCCCGGATTATCCGGAGTAATGCGGACGTTGTTACCAAAATCCACATTGCCGCCAAGGTGTACGGAAAGCCGGTCGTTCAGAAAATTTTGTGTAATGCTCACCTGGAATTCTCTTCCACTGTTCACATTGGTGCCCTGGCTCAGGTCGAGTGATTGGTATTGGTTATAGGCAATGTCAAAATTAATGCCCGAAACGACCTTGCTTTCGCCGATCACCTCCGAAAACAACTCCGTAAGCAGCAGGGAAAGTTGATTAGACAGCAATTCGCTCATGGTGCGGTACAGAATTTCACTCCCCTGAAGGGCGATATCCGTAGGTAAAAACTGGCCCGCAATGATGAGGCCGAACACTTGCCGGTTGAGTTCGTTTTGATCCTGTTTCAGCGTCCTGAGCTTGTTTTCAGCGTAAGTCTGCAACTGGCCGGTAAGCGCCGGAAAACTGATGTCGAAGCTAATTAAAGGATGGAGTAATTCCCCTTCGAGCATCAGCGTCAGCGCAACCTGGGTCGCATTGCCCGCTTCCCGCTTCAAATCCTCTGGTGCATTTAACAGATATTCCTGAATCAGATTCGAGACCGAGGCCCGCAAATCTTTGTACTCTGCCTCCAACTTGATCCGTGCGCCGAATGGATCCCCGCTCCAGACAATGGAGCCGCCGCGCTTGATCCGGAAGTCTTTGTTCACTACATTGTACAAAGTAAACAAGTAGCTGCCCCGCTCGATGATGTAATCGCCGTACATCTGGAACCCACCTTCCCGGGGCACCAGTATCCTTAGATTTCCCCGCCCGGCGCCCCTGATGATGTCGCCGGTTTGTTCATCGAAGACCAATTCAATCTGGGCTGCTTCCGTAACCTTGAGTTCCATTTCAAGGTTGAGGGCTGATGCTTTTTTTGAAGGCAACCCTTTGATTGCCATGTTTTTAGAGGCAGCCATCGCCTTCTTTTTTTCTTCCAGTTGTGCGCGTTCCTGTTGCTTGTCTACAAAGCGGATCATGTTCAATTCAGATGCGCTGCTTTCATCCGAAATTGGAATCACAATACGCGTACTGTCTCCTACGCTTGCGTTGACGTAGATGTCCGTTTTTTTAAAAGAGCCGGAGAACCTGATTTTTCCACTTCCAACCGCCTGCCCGTAAAAAACTTCGTTATCGCCTTTTTCGGTATCTAAGCAAAGGAAACGCTTGGTATCTACCGTAGCGGATACCCCCAGCTCTTTCAGGTGGTTATGGGTTAACCCGCCGGTAATTTTTGCCGTATTGTTGAATTTGTCGTACAATACGGTTCCCGTTGCATCGAAAAGATAGTTGCTGACTGTGATGAAACTCCGCTCAAACCGGTAGCGCGTTTTCAGGTAATCAATCGTAATTGCCCCGTTTTTGGCCGTAATCCGCCCGGATATATTCGGGCGTTCCGGCATGCCGTATATTTTAAGGTTAGCATCAATACTGCCGGTCGTTCCGGAAACAGAAGAGCCGATGAAATATTCGGCAATGGCAAGCGGATACCCGGCTACTTCAACAGAAAAATTGAAATAATTGGCCTGCATTTCTTTTTCTCCCAGGCGGTCAGTCGGCCCTGCAAGGTTGTATAAGCCCTCCACAATCATTTGTGAGGTATCTTTGGTCAGGGTCATAAATGCGCTGAGGCGGCTCTTCAAATCGGGACTTTCAGCATCAAAACTCAACTCCCCAAAATCATCGCCGTTGATGCGCATGGTGTCTGCGCTGACCCACAATTTGATGCCCCGCATTTTGAATATGTCCTGAACCTCCGCTTCAATTTCAAACTTGCCGGCAAAATCAAGCGCCTCGTATTTCCAATATTCGTCAATAATAGCGAGGTCAAAATTGGTCATGCCCAGTTTGAGCCCCCGGTTTCCTGCCTTGTCTATTCTGATTTCCCTATCCCGGTCAGACAACCGCAAACCATCCGTATCGAAATACCCCTTTCCAAAGGTGAAGCTATTGCCCGGATTTATGCTCCAGGGGCGCTCAAAAATGAATAGGTTAGACTGCGCAAAATGAACCTCATAACGCAGGCTGTCAACAGGATACATCACGGCGTCAATGCTGAAGTTGTCCCAAAACAGGGAGGTCGCAGAAGCATAGCTGACACCCAGCAAAATGGTGTCGTTTTTCAAAAAACTATTGAGTTCGAGCTTAGGCAGCCGTGTTTTTTCTCCAATCTGCGTATTGCCAATCTCGGTATAAAGGCTGCTGAATCCGCCTTTTCCGTTAAATCTCAAAAACACTTCCTCAAATTTGAAATTCGAGTAGCTCAACTCGGGGAATTGAACGTTCAGGTTGAGGGTATCCGCCTGGCCATTGTAGTTCCCGTAGACGCTGGTATTGCGCAATGTCCCCAGTTTGGGGTCGAGCAGCCAATTTAAACCTTTGCTGTCTGCAATATCAATGTTGAATGCAAATTGGTCTGTTATTGTATTCCCCTTTTGCGAAGAAAGGTTCAGTATATTGGTCAAATGAGGGAAATGTGCAATCAAATAATTTACAAAAGCAGTGTGCAAACGGCTCAACTCAAACCGCCCTTCCACGTTTGCAGACAAGACATCGGAATTGACCACAAATTTTTTGCTCCCATCCTGAAAAGCGGAAGAAACGGCAACGATGGAGTCAATTCTGTAAAGCCCTGAACTGTCATAGGTGATCGTGAAATTGCGGATAACAGCAGTCCCAACCAGATCAGGATTGATGCTCAGGTTTATTTTCCCCGACAGGATCATGTTCTTCTGGGAGAGGTTCAGCTTTTTCAAGTCGAGCTTTTGGACGGAAGCGTCGAAGTCGAATTCCGGGTTTTTACCGGTCAGGTCTACTTCACCATTAAAAGAAAAGTCAATATTGTCGTCCTTGATTGAAAAATCCCCTTTGAAGAAATTCCGGTTCAATTGCCCTTTCAGACTGGCATTCTTATAGTTATATCCTTTGAACAGAAAACTTTGAACTTCCGCTTCCAACGTCGCTTTTGCGGTTTGGGCAGTCAGCCCCACCCCATCCGTAACATTGGCGTTAAAGTTGACTAAGCCGAAGTCCTTATGGTCGCCCATCCACTTTCCCAGGTCAAAATTGGTCAATCCGATTCTCCCGGAATAGGCTGCCCGCGCTCTTCCCGGTTTCAGGTTCATCCGCATGTCCATATCGGCGCTCCCGAGGTCGGTGTTCAATAACCCTTCTGCCACAAAGTCTTTAAAGAAGCCGACGAAAGATCCGGAAAAGTTCAAGCGTCCGAGCCGGTCAAAATTCGCCGGAGGGTCAAATTTAGGGATCAACTGACGTAGGGTACGGACGGTTGTTTTTGCTTCGGTGAGGTAGAGCTGCATTTGCTGCTCGTTTTTCACCGTCAGGTCGTTGAATTTGAAGCTGCCCTTCACAATAGACCCATCAGAAAGCTCAATATTCAGGTTATCGCCTCTCAAGCGATTGATCACCCCCGTAAAATTACCAGTAAGCCTGAGCACTTTATCCTGGTTACTCCGAAAGAAGGTATTGCTTTTCATTTGCGGCGCAAAAACCATGATGTCGCGAATGGCGACTGAAGCATTGTTGAGTCGCAATCCCAGCCGCACCGTGTTGTTGAAATCGTCTTCAAAGTTTTGGTATTGGCCGTAGCGCATCGTCAGGGTATCGCCGATTTCACTGTAAGGCGTGATCAGCTTACAGCCATTGAGGATCAAGCCTTCGGGGGATACACTTGCCTGTTTTGCCGATAATTCATTCAGAATGAACCCACTTTTGTCTCTGAATGCAATCTTCTCAACGCCACCCCTGAATACCTCCCGTTGCATTGAAAAGGTATCAATGCTGATGTCAATATTGAAAACATCGAGGTGTTTATAATCGAGCACATCAGCCGCAGTTGTCTTAACAGGTGCACGGCGGTAGTCGTGAAACGCAAACGATCCGTTAGACAACTGAAATTTGCCCACCCGGATTTCCCAGAAAAGCGTATCGGAAGGATCCGGAATTTTGCTGACGGTCAGGATGCGTTGGGCTGGCCGGGCTAAAGATTCTATGCGGATATCAGGCTCTGAAAGTTCTACCAACTGCGCAAAGAGTTGTTTCCCTGGCAGATCCATTTTCCGGATGTGGACGATTCCTTTTTTGAGGGACACGACTATTCGTTTCCCTTTTGCAAGGTTATCATCCAGAAAGGAGACGTCCTCAAGTTCAACCGTCTGAAGTTCAAGGCGGAAGGGTTTGCTTTTCTTTTTAGGCGTCGTTTTGGGTGGGAAAAGTCGGTCAATGATATAGTCAAGGTTACTTTTAGCCTCCCCCGGATTCCGGTGAATGTTGAGTTGAGCCTTCCGGAGATTTAATCCTTCTACAACCAGACCTTTGCGGATCAAAACGAAGGGATTCAAATTGAAATTCACCTTCATTTCCTGTACTTCCAGCAGGGTATCTGCATTTTGGTCTTCCACATAGACATTGCGCAGGGTGAGCCGGTCAAAAAATGCGAAATAGAAATATTCAATTTCCACGCGGTTACCGGTAACCTCTTCAGCCGCTTTTTCTACCCGATCAACAGCCCAGTTTTGAACAGCAGGGATCTGAAAGACAAAGTTGAGGAGGATAAATATAAAGATCACCCATACCAGCAGATGCAGGAGGAAGCGCCAAATAGCAGCGGCGAGCGACCTACCTGGCGGTAGCACCTGTGGATCAGACGGCGTTGATGAATTAGAATTTATTTCCTCCATTGTACATTCCCCTTTAAGACACCGAAATGTCATCGGAGGATTAAACCAAAAATTACTTTAACACAGTTTTATGTCGGTTCACTTGTTTTTGTAGACGACTCCGTTTTTCATAACGATGCGGACGTTGAGCATCGTTTCAATTTTGACCAAAGGATCGCCTTCAAGAGCAACAATATCGGCAATTTTTTTGGCTTCAGTGGTGCCAAGTTTATCATTCATCCCAATGAGCATGGAAGTCGGCACCGTAGCAAACAAAATCGCTTCTATGGCCGGCATTCCGGCTTCCACCATGTAATTTTGCATGTTCTCCTAAACTTATAGCACATGTAGGGCATTTTATTGGTCTTTGAACTTACTTTCGCCAAAATTATAAGAAATTCCTAAACCACCCGAGATGCACATACATCGCATACCTTTTCAACAAATTCCCCAATTTTCAAATAAAGATATTGCTTATGCCTCGGGTAACCCAGCCCTTCGCCCTTTTTATCAATATGATGTTTCAATAGAAGCGTTCGGGCAGGTTATTGAAGACAAAAAGAAAGCGCACACTGACCGGCAACTTTTAGTCAGCGTGCTGCAGGAACAATATGCTCATTATGATGCAGGAGTGCTTACCCTGGCAAATATTGACGCTTTGGGGGATGACCGAACCTTTACCGTGACAACGGCGCACCAACCCTGCCTGCTGACGGGGCCTTTGTATTTCATCTACAAATGTTTTTCCACCATTAACCTCGCTGAATCGCTGAATCAGGTCTATCCTGCGTATCGGTTTGTGCCGGTTTTTGTGTTGGGAAGCGAAGACCATGACTTTGAAGAAATCAACCACATCCAACTTTTTGGCAAAAAACTGCAATGGGAAAATGCGGAAAGTGGCCCATGTGGGAAAATGAATACGAATAGCTTGCAACCACTTATGGAGTCGTTGTCGTCCATACTGGGAACTTCGGAAAATGCGCAGGAAATCCTGGAGTTGATCCAGCAAGCCTACACTGCTCACGATACCTTTGGCACCGCTACGGTGCATTTAGTGGGTAAACTGTTCAGCGAATACGGTTTGATTGTACTGGATATGAACCACCTGGCCTTCAAACGCAAATTTGAACCCTTGATGCGCCGGGAATTGCTGGAGCAAGCCTCCCGCGGACTTATAGAAGCCGCTGCCGCCGGGCTGGAAGCTGCCGGTTTTTCAGGCCAGGCTCATGCACGGGACATCAACCTTTTTTACATGCGGGATCAATTGCGGGAACGCATTGTACAGGAAGGTGAGGTTTATAGCGTGCTCAATACCGATTATTCCTTTAACCAAGAACAAATTCTGGAAGAACTGGCACAGCACCCCGACCGCTTTAGCCCAAACGTCATCATGAGGCCCCTGTATCAGGAATATATTTTACCCAATTTGGCTTATGTAGGCGGAGGTGGCGAAATTGCCTACTGGCTGGAACGCAAAGCACAGTTTGCGCATTTTGGCATCAATTTCCCTATGCTGGTTCGTCGCAACTCCGTTTGCTGGATAGACAAAAACACCGGAAAGCGCTTAGATAAGCTCGGCCTGCGCATCGAAGACCTGCTGGAAGATACGGAAAGCGTCATTCGCCGGTATGTTCAGGGGCATACCGCCGCCGAGTTGAGCTTGGAGGAGGAAAAAACGGCTTTGGAAAGCGTTTTTCACAGCATTGGCCAGAAAGCTTTAAAAATTGACGCTACGCTGGAAAAAGCCGTACTTGCAGAAGCCGCCAAACAAATTAAGGGCCTGGAGCAATTAGAAGATCGCCTGCTCCGTGCGGAAAAACAGCGCCACGAAGTTGAAATCAACCAACTTCGTGCACTCCGTGAAAAGCTTTTTCCAGGCAACGGCCTCCAAGAGCGGCACGACAACCTCCTACCCTACTTCCTGGCTTATGGCTGGGATTTTTTCAAGACGCTAAAAGAACACTTGCATCCGCTCGACCCCGGGCTTGTTGTGATTTCAGAATAGGTTCAGCGCGTTTCTATTTTGGCAAGCACAATTGCATGCTTAGGGTAGTTTTTGTTTTCTATTAAAGAAAATTCTACCTGAGTAAATTTCATCTTAGCTAAAAACACACTTTGTTTTTTTAACCTGAAATTTTTTGTTTATTAATAAATAAGCATTATTTTTGCAACAGGTTGAAAATCATGATAAGATGAAAAAGCAATCCACACAACGACAGCACAATTTTCCGGACGCGGATTTGTACCTTCAATGCATCGAACGCATCAAGTATGCCCAACGGGATGCTGCTCAGTTTGCGCAATACGGGTATGGTGCAGACCGGATCAAAGCATTCCAGGGGCTGTGCCGGAAATTTCACGCATTGCCCGACGACGATGAACTGGTGGGCGATCAAATGATTGTCACGGATAAAAAATACGACGCTGCCGAAAAGCTGAAGACCGCCATCCGCAGTGTAATGACGCGTGTGGCCATGCGATACAGCAACCGAAGCGGGCGTTACCGCAAATTCGGCACAGCCAAAATGAATGATATGACCGATGCCCAATTGTTGTTTTGCGGGAGAAGGGTGGCCCGGGTGGCCCGGCAGCAGCTCGACTTTCTGGCGGATACCGGCATCAATGAACAACTGATTCATCGGGTTACGGAAGCCTGCCGGGAGTTTGAAAACGCGTTGAATATTCAGCAGGACAAAGTGGCCGACCGTGATATTGCGGTAGAAACCCGCATTGAGCAGGGCAATAAGCTGTATCAGGAGCTCATTGTGCTGTGCGAAATTGGAAAAGACATCTGGGTGGAAAAAGACCCGGTGAAGTATGAAAACTACACGGTGTACGAAAGTAATAACGATCAAAAATTAGCGAGAAAAGCGCGTTTGATGGAAGAATCTGTAAAAGAGGATGAGGAGGCTGTCTCATAAACGGTTTTGTAGTTTGCGCTAAAAAAGGGATGCCTGGTAGGAATTGGTTGATGGCAGGAAATCTTGGTTTAAATCTTTCTCACTCAAAAAATGTTTAAATTGCAAAAACGGATCGAACCACCAAATTTCAGGATTATGCCGCTCATGGGGTTCCAGAATACTGGATCATTGACCCCAACAACCAACCAGTTGGACAATACTGGTTGCAATCCATCCCCGCTAAGCAATACGCTTTGGTTGCAAAATGGAGCGTCCTTGATCAGATTACCGCTCAGGCGGTTGCGGGTTTTCTATCCCCGTTGCGGCTATTTTTGACCGCGACGCTTGTTCCCTTGCCTTAAAATCGCTGTTAACAAAATAGCCAATCCAACCAAACGTTCTTTTTCCGGCTCTTTATCGGCAAACACAATCAACAGAATGATTCATTCCATGTTCAAATTTTTCTTCTTTTTTATTTTCTCAATCACCAGTTCCGGTATTGCTTTGACCCAAACATTTTCGTCCTGGGTTCCAACCAACAGCTACGATGGCCGTTTTCAGGTCTTGTCGCCTGGTCTGATGATCGAAAAAACAGACAGTATTGAAACACCGCTTGGGAAATTGGCCTACCGGGTTCATTTTTACCAGCCGGAAGACAAAACAGCCGATAACCTGCTTTACATGATCAGTTGGTGCGACTACCCGGAAGGCAGCATTCACGCTGACTCCGTGGAAATGCTCGAAGAATTCTTCAATGCCACGATGGAAAGTGCAGCCTTCAGCGTGAAAGGAAGCGTAGTTTATTCCGATGCCTATAAAATGGAGGAGTACCCGGGTCGCATTTGGCGCATAGACTATTTAGATGGAAATGCCATCATCAAAACCCGCGCTTTTGTGGTTGGCAGCCGGTATTATGCTCTCCAAACGGTTTCCCGCAAGGAGCGGCATCTCAATATTTTGGGAGAAAAGTTTTTTGACAGCTTTCGGCTTATTGAAAGCGGGAAGCAAAAGAATAGCGCCTCCAAACGCAAAAAATCAGGCTCACAGTAAAAACCTGCCGCTTTAGGGCGGCGAGATGTCGCCTTCAATAGCGTCTGACTTTTTAGTCCCGTGTCTGGACTTTAGCCTTCTTTTTCCCGATCATAATCCACCTGATGAAACCAAACCGGGTTTTTATCATCCGGCCAGCCATTATAGTTGATGGTGATCTCTTCGCCTGCTTCAATGGGCTTAAGACTATAGATATCAATAGTTTGTTGCTCGTAATCGAATACGTACTCGGCGTTTGGTTCGTAGCTGTGGTTGTAGAGTGACCCAAACCCCAAAGCAATGGCGCATTGTTTCTCCTTCTGGCCCCAAAGGAAATAATAGTCGTGCAAATTGGTTCGGTGGATCACCGGCAGGTCTGCTTCCGGCAGCACAATGGCCGGACAAACCTCAATCAGCACCCCTTCGTCTATGGGTTCGTAAGTAAACACCCCCCTTCCCCCGATGGGACTGGAAGAAAAATATACGGAAGGCAGTCGTTGAGCCATTTTTGTGAAGCAAAAATCAGTCGAATTGATGGATTACCTGGGTGATGATGTCACAGCATTCGTGCAGTTGCGCTTCCGTCATCACTAAAGGAGGCGCAAAGCGGATGATGTTGCCGTGGGTTGGCTTGGCCAACAAGCCATTTTCGGCCAGCTTCAGGCAGATATTCCAGCCCATTTCGCCTTCTTCTTCCTCATCAACGACAATGGCATTTAACAACCCTTTGCCCCTCACTAAGGTAACCAGGTTCGTTTTGTCAACAACGTCTTCCTGCATCCGGCGGCGGAATAGCTTGCCAAGGTATTCTGCATTATCTGCCAATTGTTCGTCTTTGATTACTTCAAGCGCTTCCATGGCAACCGCACAGGCTAAGGGATTACCGCCATACGTAGAGCCGTGCTGGCCCGGTCGGATGGTTAGCATAATTTCATCATTGGCAAGCACCGCCGAAACAGGCAAGATGCCTCCCGAAAGCGCTTTGCCGAGCACGAGAATATCCGGGCGGAAGCCTTCGTAGTCGCAGCACAGCAACTTGCCGGTTCGTGCAAGGCCGGTTTGTACTTCATCTGCAATAAAAAGCACCCGGTTTTTTTTGCACAGTTCGTAAGCTGAACGGAGATAACCTTCGTCGGGCACCACAACCCCCGCTTCTCCCTGGATTGGTTCCACCATAAACCCGGCTACGGTTGGGTCTTGCAGGGCTATTTCAAGCGCCTTCAGGTCGTTATAGGGAATAACGAGATAACCAGGCATATAAGGGCCAAAATTACCGGTGCTGCCCGGATCAGTAGAAGAAGAAATGGCCGCCAAGGTGCGCCCCCAGAAATTACCGGAAGCAAAAATGATTTTAGCCTGGTTGGCGGGAATGCCTTTGACTTCGTAGCCCCATTTGCGGCAAAGCTTAATTGCCGTTTCTCCGCCTTCAACCCCTGTATTCATAGGCAATACGCGGTCATAGCCGAAATACTCCGTAATATATTGTTCAAAACGCCCAAGCACGTCGTTGTAGAATGCACGGGAGGTAAGCGTTAATTTTTGCGCCTGCTCGGTAAGGGCATTCACGATACGCGGATGGCAATGCCCTTGATTGACGGCAGAATAGGCTGACAAAAAATCAAAATAATGTTTGCCTTCCGTATCCCAAACATGAACGCCTTCTCCTCTTGACAACACAACAGGGATCGGATGGTAGTTATGGGCACCATAGCGATCTTCCAGGTCAATGAGTTCTTGTGAGGAAAATACCATTTCCTGTACCATAACGCTTGATTTTATTTGGTAAAATATTACAACTCGTTTGAATTTATCACCTCTACCCCACCCGACCGCATATCTGCAATGGCTTGTTCAACATCGCCGGCGTTGAGATTAACACCCCTGCATCCGTCTTCAATCAAATAGGTTTTGAACCCCAAAGCAACGGCGTCCAAGGCCGTAAATTTAACACAATAATCGGTGGCTAAGCCCATGACGTATACGGAATCCACTCCTTTTTCTTTCAAAAAGTCGCCCATACCGGTAGCCTTTCGGTGGCCATTATCGTAAAAACCGCTATAACTGTCAATTTCCGGATCGGTGCCTTTCACAAAGACTTTCCCTATTTTTTCCGCATGGAGTGCCTGGACAAACTCTGCGCCAAAACTCTCCTGAACACAGTGGATGGGCCACAAAACCTGCGGCAGGCCATTGAGGTCAATGACCTGACCCGGCTTGCGCCAGGGGTGATTTGCCGCAAAACTGCCGTGGTTTGCCGGGTGCCAGTCCTGCGTAGCTACGACCAGATCAAACCGGTCAATCAACGCATTCGCAACAGGAACTACCCGATCCCCTTCCGGAACTTCCAGGTGACCACCCGGACAAAAGTCGTTTTGAATATCTACGAGTATCAGCGCTTTCATGATTGTATTATTCCTGAAGCAATAAACCATCTTTCATTTCCAACCGGCGGTCGCTCATGGTGGCCAATTCTTCGTTGTGGGTCACAATGACGAACGTTTGGTTAAAGTCTTTTCGGAGGTTGAATAGCAACTGGTGCAGTTCCTGTGAAGAAGCAGAATCCAGATTTCCCGAAGGCTCATCGGCAAAAACCACGCCTGGGCGGTTCATCAGGGCACGCGCTACTGCTACCCTTTGCTGTTCTCCACCGGAAAGTTGGGTAGGCTTATGGGTTAACCTTTCAGAAAGCCCCAGGTAGTCCAGTAACTCTTTGGCACGTTTTTCAGCAACTGTTTCTGATTGGCGTTGGATGTATGCCGGGATGCATACGTTTTCCAGTGCTGTAAATTCCGGAAGCAGGTGGTGAAACTGAAATACGAAGCCAATATTTGCATTGCGAAAAGCAGCCAACCGCTTGGCATTCAATTGAAATACCGCTTCCCCGTTAATCTTCAATTCCCCTTTGGTTGCGGTGTCCAGCGTTCCCAGGATATGGAGCAGGGTACTTTTACCAGCACCGGATTTTCCAACGATGGAAACGATTTCTCCTTTCCCGATTTTCAGATCAACCCCTTTCAGCACATGCAATGAACCGAACGATTTGTAGATGCTCTTTGCCTCAATCACAGTGATTCTTTGTTGTTTGTATGAAGGAACAAAGGTAGCTAATGTAAACCGCAAAACCCAAGAGCTTGCATAGGATTCCGTCAAAAAGCAGGATCCAAAAAAAAGAGCGCAGGCAAAACTGCCCCGCTCTCGTAAGAAATCACCCGACTGTTATTATGAAGGATAAAAAAGACAATGTTAAGGTTCTCTTAAAAACCGACGCTAAGATAACGTAGTTTTAACAATTAGAACAAATAAAATTGGTATAAAAATTTTTATTTCTCCCTTATACTACAAAGTAGAGGGGCTTTTGTTCAAGATTTTCCCAAATAAAGACCTGAATTATAGCGAAAAGAGCAAATTAATCAGAGGGGTTCCAAATAAGCAACTATTTGCTGTTTACCCCTGCCCTTTAATAAAGCTGCCACTGATTTTTGCGCCTTGCTTAGTCCGGATTACCACGAAATAAAAACCGACCGGCAGATGCCCTGTTTCGATGAGGAAGCCGCCTGTTCTATCCGTTGCGCGTACCGGGCAGGTTTGCCCCTGAAGGTTGAAAACCTGTACATTCAACAGATTTCCAGCATTTTGAATGAATAAATATTGTGAGACGGGATTGGGATAGAAAGACAACGGCTGCGCGTAAACCACCTGCCCTCCTACCGTAAAATTGCAGTAAACCTGAAACAAATACAGCAGAGTGTCTCCGCCATTGTTAATTTGCACTTTGACATAATCCAGCCCCTCAAAGCCAGGGTTGGGCCGGTAAAATACACCTGCACCGTCCGTGGGTTCAAGTATTATTCTGGATTCGCCGTTTTGTGCTTCCTGGATGATTTCCGGGGCCCACCAACCGCTTAGGTTCCCAACATACACCGAGTCGTTGCAAGCCAATGCTGTTGGATAGACCGGATCTATGTTTTCAGGGCAGGTCATTTCAAAAACGTAGATGCCTGTATCACAAGTGATTTGCGTTGCATGCGCGCAATTAATGATCACGGTGTCCCTGCTTGCTACACAAGGCGGCGATGTATACTTCAGCAAGTTGGCCGGAATAAAATCGCCCAGCAAAATGGCGTGGCCAAGCGCGGGATGCTGAACAATTTCTGCAACATTCCAGGAAGGGTAACCTAAGTTACCGATGTAGGCGGTATCTCCACAGGTGAGTTGGTGGACTTCGGTAAAGGTCTGGGCAGTGATGGAATTCCAGAATGATCCAACAAAACAGAGGGCGAGTAGTGTTTTTTTCATACGAAAGATGTTTTATAAGGAAGACACCTGTGAAGTGTGTTTCGTTGGCTGGATCATCCTAAAGAGACTGTCTCATAAGAAGCAAGAGGCAAATTTGCCAAACCTGTTCACGGAATCCTATTTTCCCCTTGCCAACTTGCACTTTGCCTTTTGAGACAGCCTCTAAGGTTTGTAACACCTAATTATTGCTTTACAAATCGCCTCACCAACACCGTTTCCGCCGAACGGCAACTCAACCAATACACGCCGGCGGGCAACGCCGAAATGTCTATGCGTTCCTGAAAATCGCCGGATTGGCCATTCAACGGTATTCGTCGGAGCACCTGGCCAGAAGCTCCAGTCAGGCTAATTTCTGACATTCCAGCACCAAAATTCCGGCCATTTACCTGCAAGACCTCACTCACCGGGTTGGGAAATAACGAGATAGAGGGCAATTCCTTTACCGGATTTTCCGTATCCACGATGAGCTGGCACAGGGTATCTGAGCCACAAGCGTTGGAGGCGATCAAACACACTTCAAAACTGCCGAGAATGCTATAAGTATATAGCGGATTTTGTTCGGCAGAAGTGCCCCCATCGCCGAAATCCCAAAGCCAGGAAGTCGGGCTGTTAATGGAAGCGTCCAAAAACAACCGGGTAAATGCCGTTAAATCGGATACGGAAAAAGCGGCTTCCGGTTCAACACAGGAAATCGTTATTGTGCCGCAATGTTGCAGGCTGCCGCAGTCGTTGGCTGCTTTGAGGCAGACCAGATAGGTACCCGGAGCATCATAAGTATGCTGTGGATTTTGCTCAATTGACATGTCGCCGTCGCCAAAATCCCAAGTCCAGTCAGTAGGATCACCATTGCTTACATCGTTAAAGGCAACCGTCAGACCATCAATCACAAAAGAAAAACCAGGGGAAGGAGCATTGCAATTTATGGTAATCAATTCGCAGCGCTGGGTATTGCCACAGATGCTGGAAACATTCAAACAAACCACGTAGCTGTTGGCTTGTATATAAGTATGCTGCGGGTTTTGTTCCGTCGAGGTATTGCCATCGCCAAAATTCCAGCTCCAGGAAGTCGGTTCATTCAAAGAAACATCAAAGAAGCTGATTTCCAATCCATTGGGATTAAAATCAAAATCGGCTTGCGGAGCAATACAACTAATCGTAACCACCGTGCAGGATTGATCTGTTCCACATAGGCTGATTGCCGTAAGGCACACCTGGTAGGTGCCCGGCGCGGCGTAGGCATGCTGGGGGTTTTGGGAAGAAGCCGTGCTACCGTCACCAAACGTCCATTGCCAAATCAACGGGTTGTTGGTAGAAATATTCTGGAATTGTACTTGCAGTTCATCCGACTGAAAAGAGAAAACGGCATTCGGCGCCGCGCAGGCGACGGCGATGCTCTGGCATGTTTGGCTGCTGCCGCAGATGCTGGTTGTAGTCAGGCAAACCTGATAGGTGCCCGGCAAGGCATACGTGTGCGCCGGGAATTGCTGGGTAGACGTGGCACCATCCCCAAAACTCCACTGCCACTGCGTAGGCTGGTTCGTCGTGGCATCCAAAAAATTGACCTGTAACTCGTTGGCGCTGACCTGAAAGGCTGACTGTGACGGCGCACAGGCGACGGTCAGCGATTGGCAACTTTGCGTGCTTCCGCAGACGCTGACCGCAGTCAGACAAACCTGGTACGTGCCGGGGAGTCCGTAGGTGTGCGCTGGAAATTGCTGGGTAGCCGTTGCCCCATCCCCGAAGGTCCACAACCACTGCGTCGGTTGATTCAAAGATTGATCCAAAAAGTTGTACTGGAGGCCATTTTGCACAAAATTGAAATTGGCCTGGGGCGCCGCGCAACTGACCGTTACCTGCACGCATTGCTGGGTCGTTCCGCAAAGGCTGGTTGCTGTTAGACAAACCTGGTAGCTGCCCGGCAAAGCATAGCTGTGTTGTGGGTTTTGCAAACTTGAAGTGCCACCGTCACCAAAAGTCCACAACCACTGGGTCGGATCGTTGGCAGACTGGTCTGAAAAATTATTGAGCAACCCGGTTTGCTGAAAGCTGAAACCGGCTACCGGTGCCGCGCAGGTTACGGTCACTTGTTCGCAGTGCAGGTCGGTTCCACAAACACTACTTGCCGTCAGACAAACTTCGTAGACGCCCGGCGCTGCGTAGGTATGCTGAGGGTTTTGTTGCGAAGCGAAACCGCCGTCACCAAAAGTCCATTGCCACTGGGTGGGTTGATTGATCGTTTGATCCTGAAAAGTAAACTGCAACCCGGTTTGTTGCAACGCAAAGTGTGCCAATGGTGCTGCGCAGGTGAGGGTGAGCGAACTGCAGGTTTGCGTAAGGCCGCAAATACTGATGGCATCGAGGCAAACCTGATAAGTGCCCGGTTGAGCGTAAGTATGCTGAGGATTTTGGTTGTTAGACGTGTTGCCGTCGCTAAAACTCCAGAACCATTGGGTTGCACCGTTGGTGGACGCATCTTGAAAAGTCACGCTCAATTGGTTGGACGTCTGGGTAAAAGCCGCCTGTGGCGCGCTGCAACTAACTACTAAGGTTTCGCAAACCTGAGAAGATCCGCAATTGCTCGTCGTTGTCAGGCAAACCTCGAAACTCCCGGGAAACAGAAAAACATGTTGAGGGTTCTGGAGGTTAGAATTAACGCCGTCGCCAAACGACCATTCCCATTGGGTAGGACTGTTCACAGACTGATCTGCAAACGAAACGCTCAGTTGGCTAAGGGTAAATGCAAAATCAGCCTGCGGCGCCGGACAAGTCACCGTCAGGGTTTGGCAGGTCTGGGAATTGCCACACACGCCGCTGACCATCAGGCATACCTGGAAATCACCCGGTCCCGTATAGGCATGCGTTGGGTTCGGCTGTGTGGAGGTTCCTCCATCTCCAAACGTCCAGCTATACGTATCTACCCCAGCAGAAGGCTGGGACGTAAAGACGTGGGTTAACCCAATCCCCTGTGTAACAGAAGAGAACGTAGCCTGAGGCGCAGCACAAGTCACCATGATCATCTGGCAAACGGATACCGTCCCGCATGGGCCATCTGCAATCAGGCAAACGTTGTAGGCACCCGGAAGGGCAAAGGTATGGATTGGATTTTGTGCTGTCGAAGTGCTGTTGTCTCCAAACGTCCAGGAATAGGAAGTGATGTTAAAATTGGCATTGCCGCTAAAAACAACCGAAAGATTATTGGGGGTATAGGAGAATCCGGCTTCAATGCTGGTACAGGCCACCGTAATCATCTCACAAATCTGTGAAGTTCCACAATTGTTGCTGGCTTCAAAACAAATCTGGTAGATGCCTGGCGTTGGAAAAGTATGCTGCGGATTTTGCTCCGTCGAGGTTGTGCCATCGCCAAAGTCCCAGTGCCATTCGTTAGGCCCGCCAAAGGTTTGGTCGTCAAAAGCGACCATCAAACCATCGGCGGCGTCCGAAAAACCGGCAATCAAAGGCTGGCAGTTTACATTGACCGTTTTGCAAATCTGGCCGCTTCCGCAAATACCACTCACCTGTAGGCATACCAAATACAAGCCGGGTTCTGCATATTCGTGTACCGGGTTGGGCAGGATAGAAGTGGCTCCATCCCCAAAATTCCACAGCCATTGATTGGCACCTATGGTGCTTTCATCGGCAAAAGTTGCCACATTGTCGTTACTGATCAGCGACTGGAAGTTGAGCGTTGGCGAACAAAAGCTTGCTTCTTCAACTTCAAGCGTTGAATTAATGGTCGGATTTACCACTTTATCCACCACACCTGAAGGCCATCGCACAACCAAACTATCAATAAATCCGGCCTGCCCCAGACCAAAGTGTTTGGTCATCGAGGTCTGGATTCCATAGCTTTCCCCGCTGCGTACTTCTCGGATTTGTTTCCCCCAGGGACCATATACTTCCAACCGAGCGCCAATGCCGTTGATGTTGGATACGACCCCGCGAAGGCGTACTTTGAAGTGGTTATTGCTGGTATTGTTGTTGATAAACAGCTTATCTGGGGTAGTCCCGTGGTTGTTATAGCCATTCCCGAAACCTGCAATGACATCAATATGGCCATCGTTATCCAGGTCGCCGGTTGATGCGGTATGAATGCGAACAAATGTTGGAAATGCATTGGGTTGATTCGTAAAAGTCTGGTCGCCATTATTCCGAAAAAGACAATGGTTGTTTCCCAGAGAAGTAAAAAGAAGGTCTACAAAGCCATCATTATCAAAGTCTTCAAACTTTGTCTGAAGCCCTGCTCCGGCTGCTGCAAGGGCTGCAGTCATGCCGCTTTGAGCAGTAATTTCAATAAAAGTTCCGAAATTATTGTTGACGTATAACTTGCTGGTTCCGTCGTGGGTAATGATAAAACAATCGAGGTCGCCATCGTTATCAATGTCGGCAAAATCAGCGGCCCAGGACTGTGCGAGCGGTCTCAGCCCAGCCTGCTGCGCGACTTCTGTGAAGTTTCCAAACCCGTCATTTTTAAACAACAAATTTAATCGCCGGCCATCCAATGGATTCGTGACCCCGAGGCGGCATTTAGAAATGTACAGATCTAAGTGGCCATCGTTGTTGTAATCCAGCCAGACCGAGCCATAATTGCCAGAGTTGTCAGATGGCACGGTTGATTTAGGGTAGATCAGCGAAGTATCTGCGACATAATTGCCGCTTCCGGTATTGCGAAAAGCAAGGCTGATGCCATCGTCGTTGCAGGCAAAAAGGTCAATCAAGCCGTCGTTGTTGATGTCGGCAAAATTGGAACCTTGCAAAAAAATCGGCAGGCCGCTAATCGTAGTCAGGGTGTAGTTGGTGCCGGAAGCGTTGGCTTTCAATAACTTGAGGCCATTGTAAGCGCCTCCGGAAAAAACATCGTTGTAGCCATTTCGATCCACATCGGCAATACAAAGACTCCACTGGTTTCCCAATAATTGCCCGTAAGTGAACCCGGTAAAGCCGCCAAATGCCTGGTAGTCTATCCGCAGCGTCTGGCTCTGGTCAAGGCGAATGATGTCGTCAAGTCCATCTCCGTTCATATCCGAAACCCCTATGGGGGCACCGCTTGAAGTGGACTGATAAAAAAGCCAGGGAGATTGGTCAGAAAAACTGAATTGGGCGTAAGCGAACCTGCAACAGAAGGTCGCAAAGAGTAAAAGTTGCCATTTCATAGAGATCACAATTGTTTGAAGAAATCGGTACGGGAAAATGATCTGATAAAGATAGGCAAACTTTGAATCGGATGGCAGAGCTTCGTGATATTATCTGTATGAGCGGATATTGTTGCGTAGAAACAGCTATTGCTATATAAAAAATTTTGTTTCCACGACATCTTTTTTTGACAAAATCTTGACAAAGTGTATAGAATATTACTACCTTTCGGTCAAGATTTTGGAATCAATCGGCACAGAACTGACTTAAAAGCATCAAGAATAACATCAGAGAGAGCGCGTTTAGAGGGCCCCATTACCGTAAGGCAGTGGGGCTTACTTTTTGCAGGTCTTTTTTAATATAAAATCAGGTACTTACAAAGCTGCAATCACATTTGCAGAAATGCGCGCTTCGATCTCCTCCGTACCGGTTTTTTGAAATGATTTTCCGGTAATGCGTTCATAAAGCTCAATGTAGCGTTCCGATATTTCTTTCACAAAAGCATCCGGCATCACGGGCATGAGTTGATTTTCCAGCCCCATGAACCCGTGGGCCATCAACCACTCCCGCACAAATTCTTTGGAAAGCTGCTGTTGGCGCTCACCTTTTGCTTGCCGTTCTTCGTAACCCTCCGCATAAAAATAGCGGGAGCTGTCTGGCGTATGGATCTCATCTATGACATAAACAAGCCCGTCTTTTTTCCCAAACTCGTATTTTGTATCCACCAAAAGCAAGCCTCTTTCTTCGGCCATTGCCGAACCGCGTGCAAACAGGCGGTGCGTGTAATCTTCAAGCACCGCGTAATCTTCGGCGCTCACCAACCCGCGTGCAAGGATTTCTGCTTTGGAAATATCGGCGTCGTGTCCTTCATCCGCTTTTGTAGTCGGGGTAATCAAGGGTTCGGGAAAGCGGTCATTTTCCTGCATCCCATCCGGCATCAATACACCGCAAAGATTGCGTTCGCCAGTCTGATAAACTCGCCAGGCATGCCCGGCTAAGTAACCCCTAATGACCATTTCCACCCTAAATGGCTTGCAGGCGTACCCGATGGCAACATTCGGATCGGGAGTATTGAGGAGCCAATTGGGTGCAATGTCGCGGGTGGCTTCCAAAAAATGAGCGGCAACCTGGTTAAGCACCTGCCCCTTGAACGGAATCGGGCGCGGCAGGATGTGGTCAAAAGCCGAAATGCGGTCTGTTGCCACCATCACCAACTTATCGCCAACGGTGTATACATCCCGTACTTTTCCGTGGTAAACGGCACTTTGTCCCGGAAACTGAAAATTCGTTTGGAGAATAGCCTTGCTACTGGTGGAATCCATATTGCTCGAATTAGGATAATTGATCAAAGAATGCCCGAATTTCTGTGGATTGCTCCAGTTTCATTCTGCCACTAAGAATGAGGCGCACTTCCCGGCGACGTGGCGCGCTATCGTACCGTTGTTGTTCAATTTCGGTGAGCGGGATAACTTCAGGAGCCGTTTGGGGCTTGCCGTTTATATCGTCCAGCGCCACAAAAGTATAATAGGCGTGGTTGCAGCGGTGCGGATTCCCACCTTTTACGTCGGCTGCAAAAACTTCAACGTACACTTCCACCGAGCTGTTAAAAGACCGGGTTACGCTGGTTTCGATGGTAACGACCTCTCCCAGTCGGATTGGGCGGGTAAAGGAAACGTGGTCTACCGATGCCGTCACGACGTAGGCTTCGCAGTGTCTTCCGGCACAGATCGCACTTGCGATGTCCATCCAGCGCAACAGATTGCCGCCCATCAGGTTGTGCATGGAATTGGTATCGTTCGGCATCACCATTTCCGTCATCACGGTTTTGGAATCTGCAACTTTTTTGGGTTTTAATGTCTGGCTCATGGCTTGTCTTTATGGTGTAAAAGAAGGGCAACCGCTTAGCGGATCATGACCCCTTTTCGGTTGATGAATGGAATAGAGGTAAAATTCGACTCGGAGATGCTGCCTTCAACAAAAATGTATTTTTTATCGTACATATATCCGTCGAACACAAAACTGATCCAATACTCATTGGTCAGGTGGAAAAGCCGGGACTGAATGGGTTCAACCGGAACGAAACTCATCGGGGCAATTTCTTCAAAAAAATGGCGCAGCACGGTTGTCCGCACTTTTTCACCTTCAATTTCTCCGTACCCTTTAGAGTTGATCAATACACTGTGAATCGCAGCATCGCGAAGATTCAGGATGTATATATCCCAAAGTTCGTCATCAAGACCTTCCGGCCCGCGAGGCACGACGGCAACTGCCAGGTCCTCCACTTTTAAAATTGGGATATCTTTCTTCATGGAAAGCGGAATGTGCAAAGTTCAAAAAGCCCGCGAAGGTAACCTTTTATTCCGAAAATTCAAATCCAAAAAGGTCGGAAAAATGCACTTTTAACTTAGCTTTTACTTCTTCAGGGTCAATAGGCCGGTTCAATTCCTGCTGCATAGAGGTCACGCTTTTATCCGCATCAGCAATGCCGCAGGGAATAATGTTTTGAAAATGGTTCAGGTCGGTGTTCACGTTGAATGCAAAACCATGGAGGGTCACCCAGCGGCTCAGGTGAACACCGATGGCACAAATTTTTCGGCGGGGTAACCATCCGGTTGCCGTAAGCCAAACGCCGGTATACCCTTGCTCCCGATCGGCCACAATCCCGTATTCCGCCAGGGTGCGAATAACGGCTTCTTCCAAGCTGCGGACGTAGCGGTGAACGTCAGTAAAAAAACAATCCAGGTCAAAAATCGGGTATCCGACAATTTGCCCGGGTCCGTGATAGGTGATGTCCCCTCCCCTGTTAATGCGAAAAAACTGGAATCCCTGGCTCTCCAGCGATTTTTCGTCCAACAACAGGTTGGCGTCTGTGCCGCTTTTGCCGAGGGTGTAAACCGGCGGGTGTTCGCAGAACAGCAGGTAATGTCGCTGGGGCAAGGGGGACAAACCGTCGCTTGTGCGCTGCCGGTTCTCCAATTTAAGGGCGACCAATTCACGGTGCAGGCCGGTTTGGTAATCCCATGCCTGCTGGTAGTCCATACGCCCTAAATCCTGAAAAACAACCTGTTGAATACTCGTTGGGTGCAAAGTCTATTTTTTAAATACCGTCCAAAAGTAAGCCCTTTCCTTACTTGGTCAGTAAAGAAATAGCGTATATTTGATGAATACAATGCGCTTTTTTTCTCTTTAACTAAAATGTCATTGTCCTATGAAAAGTTTTTCCACACTCCTTGCTTGTTTCGCACTGACACAATTGCTTGCGCAACCTGCACCAGATTTCACCGTTACGACTTCAACCGGACAAACCATCCACCTGTACGATGACTTGTTAGACCAGGGCAAAACGGTGGTGCTCAAGCTGTTCTTTACCACCTGCCCACCTTGTATTACGGTGGCTCCTTTGATGGAACCTTTCTACCAGGAATGGGGTGGCGGCGATGCCGATGTTGAATTTATCAGCCTGAGCATCCAAGCTTTCGACAACAACGCCAAAGTCAACACGTACAAACAGCTCTACGGCCATACTTTTCCGGGAGTTGGCAGCCAGGGGGGCAGCCTTTCAGCGGTTCTCCCTTACACCACAGGAACTTTTGGTGAATTTCTCGGAACCCCGACTTTTGTGGTCATTGCGCCAAACGGTGCGGTGCAGTTTAATCCACGAGGAACCAGCCATGCCGCTACGCTTGACTCCGTTGATGTTGCCATCCAAAATACCGGCGCGGTGAAGCCGCCAGTTGATTACACGGCGACCGGTACAGTAACATTCGGAGCCGTCCAAGCGGGGGTCGCGGGGGTCGTCATCGGCATCGAAGGCGTTTCGGATGCCTTCGATACCACTGATGTGAACGGCAATTTTAGCTTTACAGCCAGTCTTACTCCGGGAACCGCCTACACGCTAAAAGCGGCTAAAGACACCAACTACGTCAACGGTGTCAGCACATTGGACGTGATTAAAATCCGGCGACACCTGCTTGGCGTGGTGCCTTTTACATCGCCTTATGAAATGCTGGCCGCTGAGGTGAGCGGAGAAAACCAGATTTCCAACTTAGACATCGTACTGATGACGCAACTCATCCTCAGTTTGACCGAACACCCGGCCAACAGCGCGCCATCCTGGATTTTTGTAGATCCGAATTTTGTATTTCAAAGCCTTGGTCAGGCTTTGGTGCAGTACACTTCCGGCGCGGCCAACGTGCGTTTCACTACAGCGACCGCCGGGCCGTTGATGCTTCGGGGGATCAAAAAAGGCGATGAAAATGAGAGTGCGGATGGCGGGGAGTGAGATTAGCTGTTTCAAGATAATAATTAACAATTAAATTTGCTGATGAGCAAAAACAATAAAAATAATAAATGTATTTACTCGGCTACGACATTGGTTCCTCCTCCATTAAAGCGGCATTGGTCAGCATAGAAACTGGCGAAAAAATCGCCGTCGTACAATCCCCTGAAAAAGAAATGGACATCCTTTCCCCTAAACCGGTCTGGGCCGAACAACACCCGGAAACATGGTGGAACAACGTATGTCTTGCTACTAAGAAACTATTGGAAAAATCAGGCGCGAAACCTGCCGAGATAAAGGGTATTGGCATTGCTTACCAAATGCACGGGTTGGTTTTAGTGGACAATAATCAGCAGGTTTTACGGCCTGCCATTATTTGGTGTGATGGCCGGGCCGTTGAAATTGGAAATCAGGCTTTTGATGAAATCGGGCAGGAAAAATGCCTTTCGCATTTGCTCAATTCCCCCGGCAATTTTACGGCTTCTCGTTTAAAATGGGTGCAGCAAAACGAGCCGGATGTGTATGAAAAAACGCACAAATTCATGCTTCCTGGCGAATACATTGCCATGAAGCTGACCGGTGAAATATTGACCACTCCCGGCGGGCTTTCAGAAGGCATATTCTGGGATTTCAAAAAAAATGAGGTGGCGGGATTCTTACTGGATTATTTTGGTTTTGATCAAAAAATCATCCCGGATATCACAAATGCTTTTTCCCGACAAGGCAAGGTAACCATAAACGCAGCAGCAGCAACCGGGCTTGCTGAAGGCATTCCGGTGGCCTACCGGGCAGGCGATCAGCCGAATAATGCCCTATCGCTCAATGTCTTGAATCCCGGTGAAATTGCCGCAACCGGGGGCACTTCCGGGGTCGTTTACGGGGTCGTTGACCAGCCGGATTTCGATCGGCAATCAAGGGTAAATGGATTTGTACACGTCAACCATGAAACACTGAATCCCCGCATTGGCATCCTGTTATGTATCAATGGCGCAGGCATCCAGTATAGTTGGACTAGGCAACAACTGACCTCTGGTGTGGAAACTTATGAAAATATGGAGCAACAGGCAGCGTCGTCACCACCCGGTTCGGATGGTTTGCGCATCCTGCCTTTTGGCAATGGTGCCGAAAGAATGCTGGGGAATATAGATATCGGGTCCAGGATTAACAACCTGCATTTCAATCGCCATACCCGCGCACATTTTTACCGGGCCACGCTGGAAGGCATTGCTTTTTCTTTTGTTTATGGCATGGGTATTTTGAAAGAAATGGGATTGAATGTCCAAATCATTCGGGTTGGAAACGACAACTTGTTCCAATCACCCATTTTTTCCAACACCATCTCCAACCTCGTCGGCAGCCGAATTGAAGTGGTGGAAACGACTGGAGCCGTCGGTGCTGCAAAAGCGGCCGGTGTGGCAACGGGTGTTTTTAGTTCCATCTCAGAAGCGGTAAAAGGCGGCAGTGTTTTGCTGGCGTACGAACCGTTGAATAGAAACGGGGCTTACCAGGATGCTTACCAGGCTTGGGAAAACGATTTAAAAGGAGCTATTCAAAGCATTGAAAATCAGTAATTTAAAACCAATAATGGCATCATCCAATTCAACAAAAATCACCTTAAGCCTGGGAGAAAAAGAATTCTTCAAAGGCATCGGACGTATCCCTTTCGAGGGACGCGAATCTGACAATCCGCTCGCTTTCCGATGGTACGAGGAAGATCGTGTTGTTGGAAATAAAACGATGAAAGAACACTTCAAATTTGCAGTGGCCTGGTGGCATACGCTCTGCGGTGCCGGCGGCGATCCATTTGGCGCCCCGACTAAAAACTTTCCCTGGCTTGCAAAAAGCGACCCGCTTGAACAAGCAAAAGCAAAAATGGATGCAGGATTTGAGTTCATCACCAAATTAGGACTCCCCTACTATTGTTTCCACGACTACGATCTGGTGGCAGAAGCCCCTACCCTGTTGGAAAGTCAAAAACGATTGGAATCCATCACCGATTATGCGCTTGAAAAACAACAAGCCAGCGGCGTTAAACCGCTCTGGGGCACAGCAAATCTGTTTTCCAACCCGCGCTACATGAACGGCGCAGCCACTAATCCTGATTTTGCCGTGGTTGCTCATGCAGGGGGCCAGGTGAAAAACGCATTGGACGCCACCATCAAACTCGGCGGCGAAAACTACGTGTTTTGGGGCGGCCGGGAAGGCTACATGTCGCTGCTCAACACCAACCTGAAACGGGAATTGGACCACATGGCGGCTTTCCTGCACGCGGCCAAAGATTACGCCCGGGCAAATGGCTTCAAAGGCTCTTTTTTCATCGAGCCTAAGCCCATGGAACCGAGTAAGCACCAATACGATTTCGATGCTGCGACTTGCATCGGTTTCCTGCGGGAATACGGGCTGATGGACGATTTTAAACTGAATCTGGAGTTCAACCACGCCACATTGGCCCAACACACCATGCAGCACGAAATGCAGGTGGCCGCCAATGCGGGTATGCTCGGCAGCCTTGACGCCAACCGGGGCGACAACCAAAATGGTTGGGATACCGACCAGTTCCCGATTGACGTTTATGAATTGACAGAGGCGATGCTGGTATTCCTAGAAACCGGCGGCCTGCGGGGTGGCGGCATCAATTTCGATGCAAAAACCCGCCGCAATTCCACTGACCTGGAGGATATTTTTTATGCGCATATCGGGGGCATGGACGCTTTTGCACGGGCATTGTTAGCAGCCGATGACATTCTGTCAAAGTCTGATTACCAAAAACTCCGGCAGGAGCGTTACGCTTCATTCGATGCGGGAAGTGGGAAAGATTTTGAGAATGGGAAGCTGGGGTTGGCGGAATTGGCAAAAATTGCCGCGCAGCAAGGTGAACCGGCTCAACGCAGTGGAAAGCAAGAGTTATTTGAGCATATTATAAACCGGTATATTTGAAGTTTTGGGTTTGGCGGAGGCGGGGAGGAATCCTCTACTCCGCCAAAACCCCAACAAGGTCCAAATGGTTACTCATCCATTTTTGTTTTTTATCTAACAAGAAAATTTTGGCTGAGTAAATATTTTTAAAAAAAAAGTAGTTACTTAAACCACGGAATAAGCAAATTCGCGCGCTTCCGGTATTCCTGACATACTGTCTTGATCTATTAAATTCAACAATTTCAATGGCGCAGCATCATTGGCGTACCACACCATTATTTTTTGATTAGATGTCTTTCATAAAGCAATTCAGGGCTTGTTGTATTTTTTTGGATTGCTTTGGTTTCACCTCCACATCGTAGTTTTTTTTCGAAATAACTACTCGAATTCCTGTGATTGATCCGGATGCCATTTTCTTCAAATCGTCTTTTGTCACTCCATACTTGGGATCTAAATTGGAAACCAATGTCCCGCCAATGTTCATTGTGTTTTCAAGCGCCGCGCTTGTGGCCTTTAACATGTATGCCGCATGATTTTTATTCGATAAACCGCAATTCTACGGCTTTTGAAACAGCGTGGGTGCATATTTGTTCCAACTTGTTCCTTGCAAAATAGATCTGATAGGGCCATAGGAGAAAGCCCTTATGCAATGCCCTTGTTTTCATTGGAAATAGGGATTCAGTTTTTCACAAATTTCTGCACAAACCACTTCGAGTCTGCCATGACTTTGACAAAATACACACCGGGTGGAAGTTCAGACAAATCCATCCGGTGGCCACTGAGCGCTTGTGTTTCCTAAGGAGCCAGCAAAGAATTATAGAGAACAGTTGAAGTCTTCACACCTCACCCAACCACCTGTCGTTTTATTCTGTCTTTAAGTAAGGAGCGTTTCGTAAATAAGTTTCGTGAATTGGGCGAGGTGCTTCGACAGGCTCAGCATGTCAGATTTTTTCATCAGGCAAGGCGCGAGAAGGGAGCATAGCCTAAGCTTCGCGACCGAGGATCAACGCTGCATGATGGAAAAAGCCACCGCGCAAACGGGTAAGTTATTTACGACACGCTCCTAAACACCAACAACGACGCACCATGACACCACAGCGCTCCTCGCTTTTCATCCTTGTTTTTTTATGGGCGGTCAGCGCAACAGCCCAGAATTGGGAATGGGCAAAAAGCCTCGGCGCGCCGGATAGCGACACCAAAATCAGTGCCCTTGCCAGGTACGAAGGCGATAAAGTATTGCTGGCCGGCTCTTTTGCAGCCGCCGCTTTGAACTTGGGCAGCCAAAACCTGAGCGGTGCCGGACAAGACGACGCTTTTGTTGCCATTTGTAGTGACGATGGCGATTATTCCTGGGCAACCCGAATTGGCGGTGCCGGGCGCGAGTTCGCATCCTGTGTCGCGGCAGCCTCCGACGGCGGCTTATATGTGGGCGGCAGCTTCAGCAGCCTTTCCATGAACATCGGAAGCCATTTGCTGTTCAACCTTGGCGAGTCCGACGGCTTTCTAGTGAAATACAATGCCGACAAAACCGTAGCCTGGGCGCGCAGTGTCGGGGCTGGCCAAAACGATGCCATTACCGGGCTTGTGGTTGACAGCGAGGGTAAGCTCTACGCCTGTGGCCATACCGGAGATGATCTCCTTTTGTTGAAAATAGACGGGGACAACACGTTGCTGTGGCAAAAAACCATCAGTTCCTCAGAAGGCAGCAACAAAAGCACAGCTCTCGCGCTCGACGACGATAACCATTGCTACTGGGCTGGCACTGTAAAAGGAAAATTAGCATTCAACGGCTTAGATACCCTTGAAAGCTTGCAGGAAGAAGACTTGTTTTTCGGAGAGTATGACTATGCGAACAGCGGTTTTCTCGCAAAATACACCCTTGATGGCGACCCCGTTTCTGCTGTTTTAGATACCAATGTTTACCAACTAAACGACCTCACGTACAGTGCTGGCCATGTATATGCCTGCGGTGAAAAAATACAGCCGTTTTTTATCATTGCAGGACCTACTTACCCACAGGCGCGATCAAAAATCTATGTTTCAAAATACAGCGACAACCTGGAGTTGGTCTGGCAAAGAACTCCGAACAACGCCAACTCGTGGAGCGGCACCTTAGACGTTGTCAAAGCCATTGACCACGACGACATGGGCAATGTTTACACAACAGGATACCTGCATGCCAACAACCTGGTTTTCAATGGCGATACCCTTGAAAACATCCAACAGGGCTTTTTTTACTACAGCCAGGCCTTAATTTTGAAATATGACGCCGGGGGCAACGAAATTTATGGCAAAACGCTCGGAGGCAACATCAACGACGTTGGAACTGCCCTTTTGGTGACCGGAGAAGATGAGTTTTTTACGGGAGGCGCTTACCAATCTGCCAGTTTTTCGGTCAATGGTATCCAATTGCAAAACGTCGGCGCACTTGACAGCTTTATTGTGCATGCCATTACCCCCGTATATTTTCGGAAAACGCTTGGACTCTTAGCCAAATTTTCTGGTGATATTTCCAGTGTGCCGCTTCCCGGCATGCCTTATTTTGCGTGTTACCCCAACCCGGCGCAGTCGCTGGTTCATTTTTCAGCGGAAATTTCCTATCAGGTATGCGACCTTTATGGCCGGCAATTGCTAAATGGGCGGGGAAATTTCGTCAATATAGAAGCCCTCCCATCCGGCACTTACCTCCTGTTTGTCAATAAAAAACAAATCATCCGCATCTTGAAAAATTAAAACGCTATGAAAAGAAAAAGCTGGTTGTTTGCAGGGTTCTGCCTGCTTGTACACGGAAATGCCTTTGGGCAAAACTGGCTCTGGGTCCATGCGCTGGGAACGGCCAACAGCAATACGAAGGTGGAAACCCTCAAAAAATACAATGAGACGAAATTGCTTGTGGCCGGTTCGTTTGCGGCTGCTACCCTGACTTTGGGCAACGAAACGCTTGACAACGCCGGCCAGGATGATGCCTTTGTGGCCATTTGCAACGAAAATGGCGGCTATGAATGGGCAACCCGAATTGGCGGTGCAGGCCGGGATTTTACCACAGCCGTCGCTGCTGACCATAACGGCAACATTTATGTAGCCGGAAATTTTTTCAGCCTCACGCTTGACATTGGCTCTGGCACCTTGTTCAACGCAGGGGAGTCGGATGGGTTCGTGATCAAATACAACGCCGACCGCTCCATTGCCTGGGTCAGAGCCATCGGCACGGCTGAAGTTGAACAAATTACCGGATTGGAGGTGGATGCCAGCGGAAACGTCTATGTGTCGGGGCATACCTTGGACAAATTTACCCTGACGGCCATCCATACTTTTTTAACCAAAATAGACAGCGGCAACAACTTGCTCTGGACGCGTTACGGCACCGTTATCGGTGGCAGCTTAGAAACGACGACGCTGGCTATTGACAACGAAGAAAACCTTTACCTCGCGGGCACATTATACGGGTCTGTTTCGTTTGGCAACAACAACACGTTGGCCTGCGATACGAGTTATGCCGGGTTTATTGCAAAATACGACGCGTCGGGTGTCTACGTCCAGGGTATGGCAAGCGGGCAACTGCATAAAATCAACGACCTGGCGGTAGATGACAATTCCATTTACGCTTGTGGAGAATTGCTCAAGTATCAATTCGGTTGGGGCTGGCCTTTGGCATCTTCAGCGATTCATTTGGTCAAGTACACCCTTGACCTGACCGCTGTGTGGCACAAAAGCGCGGGGGGACAAACCCTGGGTCTGAGTCTGGATCTTGCCAAAAGCGTCAGTACCGACGACAGTAGTAATATTTATGTGGCGGGGTCTTTTTTCAGCGACTCGCTTTGGTTTGCAGGGCAACCATTGCTCAATGTTTTCGGCATTAATTACTTTTACCCACAGGTTTTTTTGTTCAAATACAGCCCTGCCGGAGAAGAACTCTGGGGCAAATCTGTCGGCGGCGGTTTCTGGGATGAAGCCAGTGCCGTACTCGCAACTTCCGACAACCGGCTGTATTTAGGTGGGTTGTTTGAATCCGATGCGATTACATTCGGCAACCATACGCTGACCAATAATGGCATGGTGGACTCCATCTACGTACACCAAAGGCCCGCCCGCTATGGCAAAAAGACCATCGGTTTTTTGGGGCGTTTTGACGGTCAGCTAACCAATATTCGCCCGGAGGCACCGGAATTTTTTGCGCCGATTTTCCCCAATCCCGCAAATGATTGCTTTTTCATCCCCCTGAAAAGACAGTCCGGCAAATTGGCCACAATTAGCATTTTTGGCGCAGATGGCCGTCTGGTAAAACAGGGACGCTACGAAGCCGTTGACCAACATATCCGGGTAGACGCGGGGGATGTGGCGCCAGGTATTTATTTCCTCAGCATACAAATAGACGAATATGTGTCGGTACAAAAACTGGTCAAAATATAGGAACATCGCAATAATAAGTTCGCGTTTTCGGCGTGGGGATTTTTCCAGCGGACAAGGCGCAAGAAGGGAGCGTAGCCAAAGCTACGTGACCGACGAAGCAACGAAGTCCGGTGGGAAAAGCCACCGCCCAAATCGGGAAGTTATTATTTCGGCGTTCCATAGCGTTATCCTGCTGGGCTTTTTTCTGTTTGTCCAATCCCCGGCTTATGGCCAACTGCGCATCAATGAAATACTTGCCGTAAATACTGCTACTGCTCACGATCCTGATTTTGGGGAATTTGCAGATTTTATCGAATTGTACAATGCCTCTGCAAATCCGGTTAATCTGAACAATTACACCCTGACCGACGACGAGGGAAATAAGGATAAATGGGCACTCCCTGAAATGAGCTTACAACCTCAGGAATACCTGATTATCTGGGCCGACGACCACGACAAACATCCCGGAGATACCGCGTTCAGCATTTATCGGAACACCATCGTAACCGTTGGAAATTTGCATGCCAACTTCAAGCTGAGCAGCGAAGGGGAATACCTCGGCCTGTTTAATCCACAAGGGCAATTGGTGCATGAAATTACATTTGGAGTGCAGAGCGACGACCTGTCCTACGGTCGCAATCCGCAGAACCCTTTAGAATGGGTGTATTTCAGTGAGCCAACCCCCGGAACGGTTAACTCGGCTTATGGTGCGGCTTCCCTGCTTTATGCAGGCGATCCTGTATTTTCGATTCCCGGCGGATTTTATGCTTCGGCTCAACCACTGCAAATTGCAACGGCTCACCCCGGCGCAGCAATACGCTTTACCTTCGACGGATCTACGCCGACCCGAAATTCATCCGTTTTTTCCGGTAGTTTCAACCTCAACCGCAACTACGCCATCAAAGCCAGGGTTTACGAGCCGGGGAAATTGCCAGGCGAAGTCGTCACACATTCCTATTTTATTGGTGAAAACATCAACCTGCCCGTTATTTCCATTGCGACCAATGGAGCCAACCTTTTTGATTTCGATTTTGGCATCCTGCAAAATGCCATCAAAGACCGGGAAATTCCGGCGACCCTAGAATATTTTGAACCCTCCGGCGAGCGCGCTTTTCAGGTCGGCGCAGGGTTGAGGATTTTTGGCACAACCATTTACAATTTGCCGCAAAGGCCCTTATCCGTTCGTTTTAAATCCAAATATGGAGACGATGTATTGCGCTATCAACTCTTTGAAGACAAACCCATTTCAACTTTTTCTTCCTTCCTGCTGCGCAATGGAGGCAACGACTACAACTTAGCGTATTTCCGGGATGGCCTGGCAGTCGGTCTGATGAAAAACAAAATGGACCTCGACCATCAGGCGTACAAACCCTGCGTGGTTTTTGTCAACGGGGAATACCACGGCATTTATGAGATTCGGGAGCGTTTGGACGAACAATACGTTGCTGCCAATCATGGGATCAACGCTGCCAACCTCGATTATTTAGAAGACAGCCTTCAGGTGGTTGCAGGCGATTCCCACGATTTTACCAACTTGCAACAATACATCAGCAGCCACGATCTGGTGGATACGGCTCATTATGCTTACGTAGCTTCCAGAATTGACTTGAACGAGTTCATCAATTACGCCATACACCGGGTTTTTATCGGCTACCGCATTGCAGACTACAACAACCGTTATTGGCGCAACCGGGATACGAAAAGCCCCTGGCGCTGGGTCATCGCAGATATGGAACACGCTTTCGGGCAATTGAGCGGAGACAATTACCAGGACAACACCCTCGGCAAACTTGCAGGGCACACCGGCGACCTGCCTGAATGGTCTACTTTTTTACTCAACAACCTGCTTAAAAATGATGCTTTCCGGGATGAGTTCATGCAGCGCTTTGCCGCTTACCTGAACACCATTTATCAACCATCGGAGACGCTGCCGGTGGTAGACAGCCTGAAAGCCCTCCTGGAATTGCAGATGCCACGTCATATTGCCCGATGGAATTCGCCAATTTCGATGGCCGTGTGGCAGGGCAACGTCAATTTTATCAAAACTTTTTTGCAAAACCGCCCGCACTACCTCCGCCAACACTTAACTGCCGAACTGAACCGTCCAGACAGCGCGCTGATAACCATGCGCATCGCCGGCAACGGAAAAGTGCAACTCTGCGGCGTCTTGTTTGCAGATACGCTGATGCAAGGGCATTTTTTTAAAAATGCGGCCATTTCACTGATGGCTATTCCCGAACCAGGACACCGCTTCGTGGAATGGCTGGGACTGAACAGCGTCTCCCGGGAAACGACCTTGATGCCAATGGGAGACACGGCTTTTATTGCGGTATTTGAGCCGGTCGGCATCAGCATCATTCCTCCGCTGATTGAAACAGACACTACGTTGAGCGCCGCACTTTCCCCCTGGTATGGGCTTCGCGACATTGTGGTCAAACCAGGCGCACGCCTCACGGTGGAGGCAGGTGTGGAGATCAGAATGACCGATCAGGTATCCATAACGGTGGAAGGAGGACTGCGTTTAGAAGGCACCCCCGCGCAGAAAATTGTAGTTCGCCCAGACCCCGAACCGGCTGCCCGAAAGCCATTCTTCAATCCGACAGGCCGTTGGGGTGCCATCATCGCCATGCAAGCAAGCGATACCATTTTTATCCGCCATGCCAACATTACAGGGGGCAGTACCGGCACCGATCGCGAACTTTATTTCGCCACCCTTTCGGCTTATGACAGCCCGGTTCGCATAGAACACACCACGATTTCGGGAGGCGGACAGCCGCTTTACGCAAAGGGCAGCAGCGCCTATATCGGCTATTCCACTTTCCATACCTTCAACGCCTGCAACGGTTTCATCAGCCTCTTCGAGATGACCGCGCCGGTAGTGGAATACTGCACTTTTCAGGGCAACCGCGCGCCCGATACCGATGCCATAGACCTGAAAAGCATCAGCGACGGGCTGATTCGTCACAACCACATCTATGGCTTTTTTGGCAGCAATTGCGATGGCATTGACCTCGGTATTTATGCCATCAACAACCGCATTGAGTACAACCGCATTCACGATTGCACCGACAAAGGCATTTCGATTGGTTCGCAGTCCAATGCCTTGATCCTGCGCAATGTGATCTACGACTGCGACATAGGGGTGGCGGTCAAGGACAGCCTTGCAACGGCTTACTTAGATCAAAACACGTTTTTTGGGAACAATTTTGCGGTGGCTTGTTATGAAAAAAGCACCCTGCGGGGCGGCGGTACGGCTTATATCAAAAACACCATTATGACCGCCTCTCTTACGGCTTCGGTTTTGGTGGATGAAAAATCCTTCGTACAGGTGACTTATTCCCTTTCTGACCGCGAAGCACTTGCCGGCGTCGGTAACCTTAACACCGATCCGCAATTAGTGCATCCCACAACCGGCAATTTTGAGTTACAACCCACTTCGCCGGGTATCAATTCTGGCGACCCGTCTTCACCCAACGATCCCGATGGCAGTCGCGCCGACATGGGGGCCTACTATACCCACAACGGACTTTATGGGCTGACGGTACACGTTAATGAGCTGAGTTACCACCCGCCTGCCAACCGTTTCACCGGCGACTGGGTAGAGTTGCACAACCGCAGTAGCGAAGCAGTTGACCTGAGTTACTGGACGATTGCACACGGCAGCCATGAGTTTGTCCTTCCGTTTAATACCCTCGTAGCAGCGGGAGGCTATCTCGTCATTTGCGAAGACACGATATTGTTTAAAACCCAACATCCAAATGTGGCCAACTACATTGGAAACCTGCATTTTGAAATGAGCAATAAGGCCGGAAAAGTTGCCCTGTACGATTCTGGCGGAAATTTGGTTCACAGCATGCGCTATGCCGATTTCCGACCTTGGCCGCCATTGGCAGACGGGCTTGGCGCAACGGTGGAATTAGACCAGCTAAAAGAGGGCAATCAAGTGCCCGACTGGCGGGAAAGTTATGTTTTATTGGGCACGCCGGGTGCAGTCAACAGCCTGCGACCTGATCGTTCGGGCTTGTACCTCAACGAGTTGATGGCATCCAACTCCGAAACCTTAGCCGATGAATACGGGGAGTACGATGATTGGTTTGAGTTGTACAATGCCACAGCCGATTCCCTCAACATTGGCGGTTTGTATTTTACGGATAACTTCGCTTTGCCCAATAAATGGCAGGTTCCCCTGCATACCCCCGAACAAACGACCCTTCCACCGGGCGGCTACCTGCTGCTTTGGGCTGACGAGCAAAGCGGACAAGGACTCCTGCACGCTGAGTTCAAACTTGGGGCTTCGGGCGAAGCGTTGGGCATTTTCCAACGCGTATCCGACGGGTACGAGTTGATGGAAAGTCTCACCTTCGGTTCGCAGGACGAAGACGTGGCCTGGGGCAGGTACCCCGATGGCGGCCCCGAAACGGCGTTTTTATCCCCTACACCCGGTTCGAGCAATGTCTTAACCCACCTATCGAAAAAAAATACAGAACCGTTGCTTTTGTATCCAAATCCATTTGAAAACCGTTTTTGGATCCCCCTTGAGCAGTTGCCAAAACCCTGCCAGGTAACCGTTCTGAATATCCTCGGTCAACCCTTGTGGGCATCCGGCCCGGTTTGGGAAGATCAGGTGACCTATCAGCGCGGGCAATCGGCCGGGGGACTGTTGATTGTTGTGGTGGTTGATGGGGTGGGGAGGCGGTATTTGGGGAAGGTGGTGGGGAAGTAGGGGCTTAAAGTAAGGAAAACAAACCGTCCAGTGAACTGTCCTGCCTTTCTATTTTCATTTTTTTATGACTATTAAGCTGCGTTTTCCTGGATCTGTACTTCAATCTCGTATTCCTGTAATATCGTTTTGAGTTCTTCCAAAAAGCGATGCTTCATATCTTCATATTGATGGGCCATAAATTCATCCTTCGATTGATTTTTATGCATATCAATCATTTTATTCAAGGCTTTGATCTGTTCTAACAGGTCAAGTACTCTCGCCATCTCCTTATCTATCAATTTTGGTTCATCCATTTTGCTCAAAATTTAGTTGAACAATACCTTTTTCAAACTGCCGTTTAGCCCGGTTAACCCTCGTTTTTCCGAAAAGGTTTCTCCAATATAACGAATCTGAATGGTAGATTGCATATTTTCGATGATCTTCAGGATATCTCGGTGCAATGTAAGCGTCAACTTTGTAAGTTTCTCTGACATTTTGAGGAGAAAACCTATTTTCCAATATCTTTTTTGATTTTTCATAATCCTGATGATCAACAAAACTCACTAGATCAATATCCTTTGGGTTCCTTTTCGTCGTAATGAAACTACCATCAATCCACTGAAAAAATCTATAGCTTAAAATTTCATTCAAATCTGCAAGATAGTTCTGGTAATTATCGAAAAGGTCTTTTCTTGTTGTATCTGGATTAAACGAGGTTACAAAATACTCGGCAAATTCAGGCAGGCTCAATTCGATGATATCATAAGGCTTGAGGTTTCCCCTTATATCAAAACTTTTGGTTCCATATGATTATGATTGCTTCTTGTCACTCCCATCAGGCTTTAGGGAATTAAAAGTTAGCTCCTTTCCTGTTTTGATAACTTGTGTCCCTGGATTTCGCGGATGAGCTGTAAAATACTGGAGTCGGGTGATAAAAGCAAGCATAGCAGAAGAATTTATTGAGATTTTTATGGAAGCGGAAGGCTTAACAGCCACAACGGGTAGCAGGTAGTGTTCCGCCAAGCTTACAATGCGAGCCTCTACCGGATTTTGATGATTGGATAATAGCTTCTGTCGAATAATGTGCAGGCTATAAAGAATGATGGGGTTCACCGGTTGCTTACCTCCTGCCTCACAAATGGAAACCCCTTGAGGTGTATTCGGTATGCTTGATGTATTGCTGCTCGATGATATTTGGAACGATATTGGTTTTGTAACAACTGCGAGCGCGAAGTTGGTGTACTGGAACAGAAAATCAGTTCCGCAACGGATCAAACTCATTCCCCTCGCTGTCAATGTAAAGGTTTCGCCCGTTGGAATATACTCGACCAATCCAAGTCCTGCCCTGCGGCAATCGGTAGTTTCCGGTCATTCGATCCCGGTTGATCAGGGAATCAAAGCCCATTCCACCTCCGTATTTGAACCCCGTAACCTGTTTGCCATCCAGCCGAAAAAACGCGTTCTTCCAGCCAACGGTAGCCGTGAAAGCCTTCGGTGAGGTGCCGATGGATTCAAAAACCTCCGGACTGAGGAATTCACCCTTGCCGTTGAGCAAACGGAATTTTTGCGGGCCAATCTGCCCAAAAAATAGACCCGGCACATCGTTGCGGCTGATGATGGCTTCAAAAAGGAACTCGGTCAACTGTTGGTTAATTTTAGGGGTAACTTGAAGTTACCGCCTAACACAGCCGGGGCGTCCTCGTCTCGTTTCACCTGAGTATTAAAAATGTCCAGTAAGATGGTGACAGACACAAATCTCGGTCGACGGCCAAAGCAATCACTCCCGAAATTCCAGGCCAGACTCCACATTTACCCAGAACGATTTATACAAAGCCTTGTCCAAAAATTGCGCAAAATTTTGAAAATCATCCGATTGTGAGAGGTTTTTACATTTGTACGGTAGCACTCTTGCCAATTTACTATCGGGCGAAACGACCACCGTTTCTTCGTCCGTACTGGCCAGTAGATAGCCGGTTTTGGCCTCGCGGCTAAGAAAAGAAACCTTCTTCGGAGTTGAAAAAAGCACTTCGCCACGCATGTTCATCAAGTCCGTGCCGCCGGAAATGTTTTGACACGAAAGCAATGTTCCGGGTGCAACGATTTTTAAATCTTTGAACACAAATGGCAACCGCAGCTTTCCCGTCGAATCAATCAGACCGTAGTCTTCACCGCCGCTTTTTTGGGCAACGTAATATTTGACAGCCCACTCATTGCCAGGGGCCGGGCGGGCGGTGATGTCGCCGAGATCGGCAATGAGTTTGCCTTTTTCGTCTAAAATTTGGTTGGTGCGCTGGCCTTTTTTGCCCAAAACCGTCACGAGGTTGCTTTTTTTGAGATAATCCACGCCATTCACGATGTTGAACTCGGTGAGTTGTTCGCCCGTATGGTCAAAATAGGCAGCCAAAATACGGTCGCCGCCGGGCGATGCATTGCCCAAAAGCATCGTAAAATTGTTGTTCGCCGAGAAGCCCCGCTGCCCAATCAAGTTTACTTCAAGCGGTTTTTGCTTTGGATTGATGCGGTGGATGGTGAACGATTCCCGCTTGGTTCGGGAGGACGGATCAGATTTCAAATCCGCCTCCATCACCATATATCGGGAAAGTGGGACGAATTTTGCCCCCGTTTTGGGCGGCATCGCCCACTCGCCTTTCGCGTTGATGACCCCGGAACTTTGCGTTTGATAAACCGTCAGCAAACCCGTCGCTTGCATTCGGTCGTGCTCGAACGTCTTTTTCGGGACACTGAAACCTTCGGGGACGATATTTTTCAAAAAAGCGTCCAGCACCTTGATTTGGTCGCCCGATTCCTCTAATATAAACCCGCCATCGGGTGTGGGAACATGCCAAAACCGGGCAAGTTTCTCCGCCTCAGCTGGATCAATTACCCGCCGGCGGCCATCCAAAAACACCAAAACAGGCGGTTTTTCACGGTCCAGGTTTTCAATGCGAAAAATCTTGTTTTGCCAGGGGTCAAAACGGGGCGGAGCGGGCAGTTTTTGACCGTTTTTATCGTAGGCCGAGTACAGATATTCACCCACAGCCCGCGCCCAGATGGCAGGGATTCGCTCATTTTCGGGATGTGGCTCCTCCGTAATTTCCAGAAAATTCACCGGAAAAACCTCCTTGCCATCCGTGTCAAAAACACCCCAAAGACTGTCCTTTTTGACGAGGTAAGCATCATCTCCGAAATGTTCCATGCGCGAAATCCGGTTAAAAATGCCCGGCAAAATGCGTTTTCCACTCGTGTCGCGGATGCCAAAACGGTCGTGGGTATAGCTGGAGCGCCCTTCCAAAATCAGAAAATGATGCGCCTTTTTTGTAAAAGTGGTTTGGTACGGCTCGGCAATTGAAGTCAGGGTGTCCGTAAAATAAATCCGAAAAGTAGAGTCCGCGAGACCCGTCAATGGCCCGTCGCGAAACTGCAAAAACGGTTTATGGCCGTAGCGAAAAGGGCGTATTTCAATTTCGGAAAAGTCTTTTGGGAACTGTTTTTCGCCTTTCAAATTGACCACGTTCGCCATGCCGCCGAGTGGTTGGGCGATGAAAAAATCGTCAAAAACGGGAGAAATATTGCGATAATTAAGCGGAAAAATCCATTTTCCGGTATAATCCATCAGCCCATCACGGTCTTTTCCATGTACCACCAAATAGTCTTTTCCGCCTGTGATGTATTTGTAAATGGTATCAATGATGATTTTCCCATTGGCATCAATCATCCCGGCGCGGTGTGGTTTTTGGGAAAAAGAGTTTGTCTCGTTGTTCACCAAAAAATAGCCAGCGCGGGTGGGCAAATCAAGAGGAGGGTTTGCGCCAACATTCCTTGGCCGGCAAGGACAAAAAGTATTAAAAAATGGCAGCATTTCATGAACACTAAATTTTATTTCTGGCACAAAACCCCATCTTCCAAACGCACCCAAACCCGTTTTCCAGAATCCGAAGTCAGTCGCGCCACCCCTGTCAACCGGGCATTGCCTACTTCTTCATTCGATTCCGTGATGCGGCTATGCCCCACAATCGGCGAAATAGCCGCACAGTTGAAAACAGGCGGAAAAATTTGTAATACGGATCATTTTTTATGGCAACATCTTCTCCGTTCCCCTACTCCACCAAATTCACCAACACCCGATAATCATCAAACATAGCATCCTCCTGCTTCATTTCCAATAGATCGAGCAGCGTGTCGCCGTACACGTCTTCTAAATCTAAGCGGGTTTGTGTACAGCGGATTTCGATGCGGCCTTGAGCGATTTGAGCCATGCGCCATTCGTAAGTGGCTTCCATGAGTTTCATCATGCGCTCATGCACTTCTACGTGGTCGCTGCCGGGCACAACGGCTGGCACATTTTTGAACCCCTCGTTGTTGCGGGCAATCATGCGGCCGTTTTCGATGATGAAATAGGCCGTATGCGCCCGGTTTTCGTCGTTGGTGATTAGGTGGGCATAGAGCGCCAATTGTAGGTCTTCTTCGTTGCGGATGGACTGCTCCCGGTAGCGGGCGCCGCGCCATTTCAGGTCAATCACCGCGAGCTGTCCGTCTTTTTCGAGGACGACATCGGCTCGGCCGTTGAGCTGGATGCCTAAGAAACCCGCTTCTAGTGGTTTTTCCGTAGCTAATACTTTCCAGCCATTTTCCCGGATGAGCGACACCAAACTCCACGAGGCGTATTTGAGCTTGCGGACAAATCCGGCGCGCTCTGGCTCCATGCCGTATAGCAGCAACACGGCGCCTTCTTTGGCCAGCAGCCCGACGATTTCTTTTTCCACCCACCGCTCCAGCTCGCTTTTGCTGAGCGCTTCAATTTCCAATTTCAACAGGCGTTCAAAAAGCCGGTGCGCCAGGTTGCCCATCAAGGTATTTGGCTTGACAATGCTGAGAATGGAAGATTTCCGGAGTTTGATCTTGTGCCGGAACACCCATTGGTAGGGATAATACAAAAGGGTTTCTAAGCTGGAAAAATTTTCTTCATCGCGCCGTTGCAAGCGGTGCGCAGAGGCAATTTCCAGGAACGGCTTCGGCTTCCCCAGCCGCCGCAAACGGGCCGCCTGCCGCTGGGGCAATTCAAATAAACTTGCCAATGGCCCGCCTTTAAAAGTATCTGTGTCAAAAATCAACGGATCCAATTTGCCAAAGGCCGCTTCAATATCGCCGAGCAGCGGGTGGGCCATCAGCGCCTGCCCTTCGCTCGATTCGGGGATGGCCAGCACGAGTTGGCGTTGCGCCAGCAAAAAAGGCCGCTGCCGTTGCCACACCGTCAGCCGGTTTTCATCCTGCGGCGTATCTAAGTGAATGTTTTTGGTTGCCAAATAATCGCGCTCAACCGGGTACCAGCGGGAGAAAAAATGTACAGCTTCGCGCTGCGTAAAATTCCACCACAGGAGTTGTTCCACAGGCTCCGCCAGAGCTGCCGATTGGTGGCAATAGATCAGCGCGTCGCGTTCCTGTTCCACAAGTCGGGCTGGCGCGGGTTCGTACACCGTGCGCACAACCCGTTCCAATTCGAGGTGTGTCAGTTGCTTTTCGGGCAAGGCACGCAGCAGGTCGCGGATGCGCTTGGCCTGTTCTCCCAGTACAATAAAGGACGTATTGCGGTTACCGCCTGCATCAAAACTCTGGTGCGCCCAAAGATGTAGGTAATCAAACAGCTCGATCACTTCTTCGATGGGCACGGTCTGGTGGACATCGTAGCGGCGGCGTTCAAACCAGAAGCGGTATTGGCGCCGGATTTCCCCAATGCGGATGGAACTGTCTGCCTGTGCGCGGTTTTCCAATTCTTCAAAATAGCGCCCGATGGTGTAGTTCCAGGAATCGCTCAACATCCCCGGCATTTCGGCCATCAGGGCGGCAATGGCGTTGGCCAATTCTTCTTCTAAAGGTTTCACAGCCAAAGACACAAACTCCATCACTTTGAACGGGTTTATCGGATTCCACAGAAAAACCGTAACTAACTTCAGCACCTGCAAAGTCGGGCGCGCCGCGGAGGCCGACACGATGCCCATAGCTGGCTGCCCTTCGCGCATCAGTGCGTCTTCCAGCAGGCGACTTTTGTCCGGAATCAGGCAGGCAGGCCAAAAAGCAGTATTTTGTCGCAGGAGTTTGGCTGTAAAAACGGCCAGGTCACTGTCGCGTTTGCCACGAAGCAGGAGGAGGCTGCCGTCGCCGCGGGCAGGACTTCTTTCTATGGATTGTCCGGCCAATGCGCGTTGCAAAACAGCAAGATCTGTATCTTCTTCTGAAACAACAGCCGGTTGGATGGATTCGAGGGTGACGCCGTTTTCCTGTAATTTAGCAAGCAAGCGTCGGTAAACCAATGGCAGGAAATCGAACGGTTCGTTCAAAACTATTTTGGAAATCGCATGGCGGCGTTTACCGATCGTGGTCAGCACAGCCTTAAACCGGTCTGCTATTCCGGGAAGGAAATCGGAAAGCTCCTGAATGCGTTGCTCAATGGCGGCAAGGCAAGCCAACCGTTCCGGAATGCCGGGGTGCGCTTCAAAATTCCAGCCGGACTGGAGCAATTCGTCGCGGCGTTGTAACAATTCGATTGCAGTTGCAAACTGATCTGCTTCAAAGGAGGCCTTGAAAAACGCAGTGGCGGCCGCTTCAAGATGCTCCGTAAGCGCCTGCCGGTATTGCCCGATGCGCAAATATTCGTTGTCAGAAGAGTGGCCACCCATGCCGAAAGCCGCTTCCAGCAGGTGCAAAAGCCCGGAAGGCCCGATCCACGCCTCATCGCCCGTTGCTTGTTGTGGCAACGGACAAACCGCATCGTCCCATTGTAATCCGAAATGGATAGTCATTTAGTCATTTTTTCGTTCCAAAATACTACATAACTTCCAACCGGGCATTAATTTGCCCCTTCAAAATTTTCCACATGAACCTGATTGATTTTTTCAGCTTTGCCGGAACCTTTCTGTTTGCTGTGAGTGGAGCCTTAGCGGCAATGGAGAAAAAGCTGGATGTCTTTGGCGCTTTTGTCATCGCCCTGGCAACGGCAGTGGGTGGCGGCACCTTTCGCGATTTGCTAATCGGGAAGCAACCAGTGGTCTGGCTTACCAATACCTGGTACTTGGTGTTGGTCGTCGCGGCGGTGCCGGTGAGCCATATTTTCAAAGGCAGTTTTCAAAAAATGCGAAAATCCATGTTCTTGTTTGATTCGATGGGCATCGGGTTGTTTACGATCCTGGGATTGGAAAGAACCTTGGACGCAGGACTTAGTCCAATGGCTGCGGTATTGATGGGCGCGGTATCAGCGGTATTCGGCGGGGTGTTGCGCGATATTTTGTGCAATGAAATTCCGATTATTTTCCGGAAGGAGATCTACGCAACGGCTTGTATTGCCGGCGGGATTTTGTACTTGTTGTTGGAATCCTGTCTGGAACAACGTTCTTTTAATATGGTCATTACGGTTTGTTTCATTACGGTGATTCGAATTTTGGCGGTGAAGCGGCGGTGGCGATTGGAATTTCGGTGAAGCACAATAATTTCCCGCAAAGGGCGCAGAGGGCACGCAAAGGTGCGCAAAGCGAGACTCATTATGGTTATTCAATGACCCCTATTTTTATCATAATCCGGAGCAATCCTGCCAACTGCCAACTGTAAATCTGCCAACTTTACCCCATCTACACTACTTGCGTTTATCCAACTCCTCCTGCACTTTTTCATACAATTTTCCGATTCGTTTCGGGTCTTTTCGCAGTGCGCGCATGGTTTGTTCGAAGGACTCCTGCTCCACGCCGTGCTGTTTAAAAACATAGCCATACCAAAGCTCGGCAATGCTGTCTTTCGCCGTCGCTGTGGCATCCTGGATGGCGACTTCCGCAATATGGACGTCCACAAGGAGCGGCACTAATTTACTTTCCTCGATCTCAGGTGCTTCTTTTCCGGCACCACAGGCAAAGCAGAACAGGCAAATTGCAATAAAAAAGATACTTTTTTTCAGGTCGTACACGCTAATACTGTTTGGGATAGTGAAACGCTGTCAGTACGGCAGCCGGCGCTTTAAATTCTTTCCAGGAATTGACCTTTGCTTCCACTTTAAAAATGCCACAGGTCGGTACGTTGTCAATATATTTGTTGGAAAACCGATTGGCAATGGTCGTAAACGTAGGGTTATGGCCAAAAAGCAAAACGGTATGTGCTTCATCGGGAAGCTTGCTGATGATGTCTAAAATATCTTCTGCAAAGGCTTCGTATATCCGGGGTTCCAATTGTACGTCCCGGCGGTCTATTTCAAAGGCATCTGCGAAATACAAAGCGGTGGAATAGGCGCGGGTAGCCGGACTTGACAGCAACAGATCGGGTTCTGCGCCTTCGCTCTTCAAAACCTTAGCCATAAACGGCGCATCCCGCAAGCCCCGTTCTTCCAGGGGGCGTTCGATATCGCGCAGCGTGGGATGACCCCAACTCGATTTTGCGTGTCGCACGAAATAGATCGTTTTCATCTTCAGTGAATTTGCTCTTTATAACTTGTATAACTTGCCTGCTGTTGCAAAACAAAGAAAAAAAATCGAGATGCATGCCGGATTTCAGGGTGGATGGCGAACTTTGAAGTCAAATACTAACCGCATGTCTTTCCAAAATAAAATAGTCTGGATTACCGGGGCATCCTCCGGCATCGGCGAACACTTAGCGTATGCTTTTGCCGCCCGGGGCGCTAAGCTCATCCTTTCCAGCCGAAACGAAGCCGAACTGGAACGCGTCAAAAACAAATGCCAGGGTGCTCCGCAGGTGCTGATCCTCCCTTTGGACGTTGCGCAGTTTGACCACATTCCGGAAGCGGTGCAAAAAGCAGTTGCCGCTATGGGGCAAATAGACATCCTCGTGAACAATGCCGGCATTTCGCAACGCGCATTAGCCAAAGACTCAGCTTTTGAAGTGGACAAGCGCATTCTGGAGGTCAATTTTTTAGGAACAGTTGCCATGACTAAAGCAGTATTGCCGTTCATGCTGGCCCGCCAATCCGGTCAAATTGTGGTGATGAGCAGCGTGATGGGCAAAGTTGGGTTTCCGGGACGTTCTGCTTATTCCGCTTCCAAACACGCCCTGCATGGTTTTTTTGATACCCTGCGAGCAGAAGTTTATCGGGACAACCTCAAAGTCACCATCCTCTGCCCCGGCTATGTGCAAACCAATGTCACCATCAATGCCCTGAAAGGCGACGGTACTCCGACCAAGGTCATGGCGGAAGAAACCCGAAACGGCATCCCTGCCGACGTGTTCGCGATAAAGGCTCTGCGCGTCATTGAAGCCGAAAAAGAAGAAGTAGTGATTGGCGGCAAAGAAACCCTGGGCGTCTACCTGAAGCGTTTTTTGCCGGGGGTGTTGTCGGGGATCATCCGCAAACGGGAAGTGGGATAGTTGGTGTCTGTCTTTTGTTCTTTTATGCTGTCACTCCCGCTACTGCTGAGCGTGAGCAGTGTATCATAACACATCATTGTTTGTCATTCCCGCAGGGAATCCGCGACAGCGCTCCCGGCTTTACAGGCTTTTTCAGATTCTTTGGGGAAGGATAAAGGGGCGAAAATCATCTTCGATGTTACACATGGATTCACTTCAAAAGCCTTTCTGCTGTTGCAGATTCCCTGCGGGAGTGACAAACCTGCGGGAGTGACAAATCAACAATGTTTCAGGCGGCACCGACTTGTGTCCACACCATAGGTTTTAAAAACCTATCCATTGCGCGAAAATGTCCCGTAGTGTGCTGATAGCGCCGCTTTTTTTTGAAATCAAAAAACCAGGATGCGAAAACCCCCGTAAGTATAAGGCAATTACGAACCCTTATAACTTAAAAGATTATGAAGCAGTTACACCTGATTCTGTTTGCATTTCTGGTATTGCCATTATTTTCTTTCGCACAAACCGGCACCTTAGAAGGTGTGGTTTACGATGCAGCAACCCAAAAACCGCTGAGCGATGCGGTTATTTTTATTAAAAACAGCGACCTCGGCGCAGTAAGCGAAGAAGCCGGTCGGTTTCAACTCCGGGGCATTCCCACAGGGGAGGTTACATTTACGATTGCGTTATTGGGCTACGAAATTGGTACCGAAAAAGCTACCATCACTGCCGGCAAAACTACGCGCCTCACCATCAATCTTACCAACGGCTCTGTGGATTTGGATGAAGTAATCGTCCATTCCTTTAATGCCCACAACCAGCAAAACATTAGCAAAATTGACATCAAGCTGCGCCCGGTGGTGAACTCACAGGAAATTTTGCGCATGGTGCCCGGGCTTTTTATGGGGCAGCACGCCGGCGGCGGCAAAGCAGAGCAAATTTTTCTTCGCGGTTTTGACATTGACCACGGCACCGACATCGGGCTAACCGTGGATGGCATGCCGGTCAATATGGTTTCGCACGCTCATGGACAGGGTTATGCCGACCTGCATTTCGTCATTCCGGAATTGGTGGAGGCGGTTAATTTTGAAAAAGGGCCTTACCACGCGAATAAAGGCAACTTTGTGACGGCAGGTTGGGTGGATTTTAAAACCCGGGAAGTACTCGACCGCAATTTTGCAAAAATAGAAGGTGGACAATACAATACCCTACGCGCGGTTACCGGGATAAACCTACTGAGCCAGGAATCCCGTCAAAACGGCCACGCAGCCTACATTGCCGGTGAATACAGCTATTCTGACAGCTATTTCGATGCGCCGCAGTATTTCAACCGGGCAAATGTTCAGGCTCGCTACAGTGGTGAAATTACGCCCAATTCCCGCCTCAGCCTGACTGGCTCTCACTTTTGGTCGCGCTGGAATCACTCCGGCCAAATTCCCGACCGATCCGTTGCAAACGGCGATATTTCGTTTTTTGGCGCAATTGACGACACCGAAGGCGGAGAAACCTCTCGCACCAACTTCAACGCACAACTCCTTACCCAAACGGCCAACGGCGGCTTGTTCAAAAACCAGGTTTTTTATTCCAATTATAACTTCGAGCTCTATTCCAATTTTACATTTTTCCTCGATGATCCGGTAAACGGCGACCAAATCCGGCAAAAAGAAGGCCGGAGTTTGTTTGGCTACAACGGCAGCTATAATTTCCCAAACCGGATCGGCAATGCCTCAGCCAATACGACGATTGGGGTACAGTACCGACAGGATTTGGTTGCGGATGTGGAACTTTCCAACAGCCGGAACCGCACGGAAACCAAAAGCCGGATCCAGTTTGGCGATGTGCAGGAAGCCAACCTTGCAATCTATGCAGACGAAAACATTCAATTCTCGCGCCGTTTTGCCATGAACATTGGGTTGCGGTACGATTTTTTCAACAGCGCTTACACCGATCAGCTCCAGGAAAACCAGAAAAGCTCCGCTAATGCCGGTATCCTGTCTCCAAAAATCAATTTCTATTATACGCTTAATGAAAAGCTCCAGTTTTTCCTGAACACCGGACGGGGATTCCATTCCAACGACACCCGCGTGGTGGTGCCGCAAAACGGGAAAGACATCTTGCCTGCGGCGTATGGTTCTGATCTGGGCGTTATCTGGAAACCCATCCCGCGTTTGTTTATCAACACTTCGTTATGGTACCTCTGGCTTGAGCAGGAGTTTGTGTATGTGGGCGACGCAGGCGTGGTGGAACCCAGCGGGCGTTCGCAGCGCTACGGGATAGATTTTTCGGCGAGGTACCAGCTTACCGACCGGCTTTTTGCCGATATTGACCTGAACTGGGCCAATCCGCGTTCGGTGGATGATCCGGACGGGGAAAACTTCATTCCTTTGGCCCCGAGATTTACAACCGTGGGCGGCCTGACCTTGGTTGGCCCGGAAGGTTTCAACGGGTCGTTGCGCTACCGCTACCTCGCTACCCGACCCGCCAACGAAGACGATTCGATTGCCGCAAAAGGGTATTTTGTAGCTGACCTGCAACTGAATTATACCAAAAAGAATTGGGAAATCGGTCTCAACCTGCAAAACCTGCTCAATACCCGCTGGAAAGAAACACAGTTTGCCACGGAAAGCCGCTTGTTTGACGAGGTGGAACCAGTAGAAGAAATTCACTTTACGTCGGGAACGCCGTTTTTTGGACGCGCTTCTTTTACACTGTTCTTTTAAAGGCGATGATTCTGATCCCCCTTTTCGAGAGGCCCTTCCCCACAAAGCAGGACGCTACCCTTAGCGCCCTTTGCGAGACCTTAGCGACCTTTGCGGGAAACAATTCCCCACAAAGCAGGACGCCACACTTTGTGTTTTTTGCTAGAGGCCATTTCCCGCAAAGGGCGCCAAGGATACGCTAAGTCCGCAAAGCAAGACGCCACCCTTTGCGTCCTTTGCGAGACCTTAGCGTCCTTTGCGGGAGACCCTTTCCCACAAAGCAGGACGCCACCCTTTGTGTTTTTTGCTAGAGGCCATTTCCCGCAAAGGGCGCCAAGGATACGCTAAGTCCGCAAAGCAAGACGCCATCCTTTGCGTCCTTTGCGAGACCTTAGCGTCCTTTGCGGGAGACCCTTTCCCACAAAGCAGGACGCCACCCTTTGCGTCCTTTGCGAGACCTTAGCGTCCTTTGCGGGAGACCCTTTCCCACAAAGCAGGACGCCACCCTTTGCGGGAAACAATCCCCCACAAAGCAGGACGCCACCCTTTGCGTCCTTTGCGAGACCTCAGCGCCCTTT
>Ga0163148_10000221_pt1 | contig 75791 bp, 59 predicted proteins | sample OliLakLV19MP7P2_FD_148606 | JGI IMG/M metagenome (GOLD analysis project Ga0163148, IMG submission 148606) | Freshwater microbial mat bacterial communities from Lake Vanda, McMurdo Dry Valleys, Antarctica- Oligotrophic Lake LV.19.MP7.P2 | ecosystem: Environmental > Aquatic > Freshwater > Lake >...
GTGGCGGCGGGGGCCTCTCAGGAGGTGGTTCCTGAATTTTTCGCTTTGCGATTTGCAGGTTTTTCTGGGCATCAGGGCGTTTAGGCACTAAACGTAAACTGCGCTCGTAAGCATCAATGGCCGCTCGATAGTCGCCTTTCAGCATACAGGCATTTCCTAAATTATAGAGCGCATCGGCTTTCTCGGTCGGGGAAAGAGTCTTTTCGGCTGCTTCGCGGAAAAGTTGAGCAGCTACAGCATATTCGGCTTGGAGGAGGGCTGCATTGCCCGCATTGTAAAGGGCATCGCTGCTCTTTGATTTCTGGTAGGCTTTTCGAGCTTTTTCGTATTCGCCCCGGTCATAATGCCGCTCGCCTTGACGAAGGGTATAATGCTCAGATTGAGCGGATAAAAAACCTACAAAAAACAAAAGGATCACCGTGAAAACGCCCTTTTTCTTCCATTGCATCACCTGTTCTGAAATCAGCAACAATAGTGCGGCCAATAAAAACCAAGGGAAAAAATAGATTTTTTTGCTTGTCGCATTGGCCGTGACCGCACTTTTTTGAAGCCGATTCACGGTGTTTTTGATGGTTTCAATGGCTCGGTTTGGATCTCGAAGGTTAAAGGACACTCCCCCACCCGATTCAGCCAGCGATTTCATAAGTGTTTCGTTCGCAGAGGTAAGCACTGGTTTTCCCAATCCATCCCGACGAAATCTTCCTTCCCCTGCGGGTATACTCGCCCCGACTGCTGACCCTACACCCACTGTGAAAATCAAAACCCCTTCCTCATAGGCTTCGCGCACCCGTTGCATCACTTTTTCATCGTGGTTTTCACCATCGCTGATGAGAACAATTGCACGGCCCGCTTCCGTGTTGGTTTCAAGTAGGCGTTTGCAAGATTCGATTGCTGCCCCAATATTGGTGCCCTGGTCGGTGATGAAATCGGGGTGAGCGTTGCGGGTAAACATCAACAAAGCTTCAAAATCTGTCGAGAGCGGCATTTGCGGCAATGCCTCTCCTGCGAAAAACACTAGTCCAAGGCGTTCACCGTCCAGCGCCGGCGCTAATCGCTGGATGAAGTTTTTGGCCTGTTCCAGCCGGCTGGGCTTCACGTCGGTGGCCAACATACTGTTCGATATGTCCAGTGCGATGACCACATCTGCGCTATTTTGTGTTTTGCTTTCCGCTCTTTCAATCCGCACTGGACTGGCAATGGCTAAAATCACCAGCACCAAGCCACCAACAAACATCAAATTCTTTCCCCAAAAACGATTTGCAGAAAACCCCTGCAACAACCGTTCTTCCAATGCCGGCGAGCCCAGGCGTCGCAAAGTACGCTGTCGCCATCGCCAATATGCCCACAGCAATAGCGCCTGCAAAGGGACGATGGCCAACAGATAAAGCAAATCAGGACTTTCGAAAAAGAATGTGGTCAATGTTATGAAGTGATGAAGTGATGAATAAATCAAACCGTAATCACCCTGAGCGGCCCCCAGCGCAGTGCCATTTCGAGCAGTAACAAGCAAAATACTGTGTTTAAGAACCAAAAAAACAGTTCCGAGGTACGACGTACCGAAGTCGTCACCACTTTTGTTTTTTCCAAATTTTCGATCTCGTCGTATATCTCCTCCAAATCTGCAACTGAACGAGCACGGTAAAATTTCCCATTCGTTATCGAGGCCATTTCTTCCAAAAGTCGCGTGTCAAAAGTCATCTGGCGCGTTGCAAAAGCAAAACTGCCATTCGCGTTTTGATAGCTGGGCGACTGCACTTGTCCGTCGGTCCCAATGCCTATCGTGTACACGCGCACACCCAAGGCTTTGGCCGCCGTCGCTGCGCTGAGCGGTCCCAAGTCGCCCGCATTGTTTTCGCCATCGGTGAGGAGCAGCACGATTTTGCTTTTCGAGTCGCTTTTGTCCAAATGCCGCGCCGCAGTGGCTAAACCCATTCCAATAGCCGTGCCATCGGGCAAACGACCTACTTGCAGGTTGTTGATGAAGGCCTGCAAGATGCGCCGATCATTGGTAAGCGGACATTGCGTAAACGCGCCGCCAGAAAATACCACCAAGCCTATTTGGTCATAAGGCCTTCGGCTGACGAAACTAGCCGCTACTTCCTTGGCTATTGTCAGGCGATCTGGGCGAAAATCTTTGGAAAGCATGCTGGGCGATACGTCCATCACCAACATAATATCTATCGCCTCGGCCACAATTTCCTCCTCATGCCACAACAATTGAGGTCGCGCCATAGCAACGATTATCATCGCCACAACCAACCAGCGTATGAATTGAATCCAGTTTCGGGCATACACGACCCAGGTTTTTATGCCCTTCATCGCCGTTAGCCGAGAAACTTGCAAAGTGACATGTCGCCGCTTCGCTGCCCGCCTGTACTGAATGATCAGTAGCGGCAGGAGCAACAATAGTAAAAGCCAAAGCGGTTGGGCAAATGTCATTGTTTGTGGAGTTGGGTAAATGGGGATATGGGGATTTGGGGAGTTGTAGCGCGCCTGATGTTGCGATTTTTAGGATGTATTGGATTAAAAATGTGTCAGATCACAAGGATTCATATTTCCCGGAATTAGATATTTTTGGTGGGGGTTTTCTCGCTGGAGTCTTTTTTGGTTCCTGTTTTTTGGCTTGACCGGGCGCGACCAATTCCCGTGCTTTTACCAGAACAGTCTCGTGTGTAGCCTCAGGAGGTTCAGATTGGGCATATTTTACCATATCGGTTTTTTGCAAAAGTTCTTTCAAATCGGGACGCAGATCAAGCGGAAAATCTGTGGTTGCCAACATTTTCTGTATCTCAGCAGTGGTTGATTCTAATGCAGCGATCGCAAAGCGGGTTTCCAAATATTCCCGCAAGATTAGGCTGAGTTGGGCATAGTGCTCCTTTGCTTGTCCATTTTTCCAAAGTTGCTTTTGTTGGAGCTCAGAGAGCTGCTGCAAGGCCAATACACTTGCGGAAACAGGTGGCGTTGCAGGAGCAGTTTGCAGCACAATTGGCTGGGGCTTGCGCTGAGTTTTCCAAAGCCACCAGAATAACAGCAACAGCACAGCCAGTCCCCCAGCCGCCCAAGGCAAATAATCCAACCAGGATTCCGACTCTCGGCGAATGTCTCGGATTTTTGCCATATCGGTGATCTCCCGTCCGCTGCGAGTGGGGAATACAGTGAGTGTCAATTCGTTGGTTTCCAAAGGTTTTCCCACACCAAGGCGAACGAAGAGAGGAGGCAATTCCAGCGTCGCGCTATCGAAAGCAATAAGTGTGAAGCGCCGCGTCCATTGCAGCCCACTGCGCCGCCAGGCAGAACGCCCAACAATGTTTGAAGCGGGAAAAACAGATGCCCAAGGACTGAAATCCACGTCTTTCGGTTCAATATTTAGGCCTGTAACTATTACCAGGAGCGAAGTAGTATCCCCCGTTTCGATGCGCTCAGGATTTAAAGAAGCAAAGGCTTTGGGCTGGGCGGATAAGTGAAAAGTAGCAAGTAGGCAGGTGGCAAGTAGCAGATTGAACCGCCGAGCTGACATCTCCGAGGCACGAGGAGGTGTCAGCTCTGAGCAGAATCTGGACAGGAACGTAAACGCCCCTTTTCCCGACGGCGTAAACACCGTGCTACCAGTACAAGTGACCTCACCCATGCGCAATGATTTTGGAGCGTTTTGAGAAAAACTGCAACAAGGCGTTCGTATAGGGCTGATGCGTACCGACGCTCAAAAAGTCTGCCCCAGCCCGGCGGAACAGGCTTTGCGTAGCAGCGGTGTGGGCCTGAAAGGAATGCCAATATTGCCGTCGGAGTTCGTAACTGGTGGTATCCACCCAGATTTGCTCGCCCGTTTCGGCATCAGCTACCCGTAGCACGCCCACATCCGGCAAATCGCGCTCCAGCGGGTCCCAACAGTGGATGCCTATGCAGTCATGTTGTTTTGCAAGCACCCGCAATGCCTCTTCATAATCATCTGCTAAAAAATCGGACAGCACGAAGCAGACACAACGTTTTTTCACTCCTGTATGAATATAACGCAGGGCTTTCCCAAGGTCGGTTTTTCGCCCTACGGGCTGAATATTCAGTACTTCGCGGATAATACGAAGGATATGTTGGCGGCCTTTTTTGGGAGGGATATACAATTCGACATGGTCTGAAAAAAGCATCACACCCACCTTGTCGTTGTTGGCAATAGCTGAAAAAGCAAGCACCGCACAAAGCTCGGTCAAGTACTCCGCCTTGAACTGGGCGTGGCTGCCAAAAACTGCCGAGCCGCTCACGTCCACTACCAGCATCACCGTGTTTTCCCGCTCTTCTTCAAAAACTTTAATGAACGGCTCACCTGTCCTCGCCGTCACATTCCAATCAATGGCTCGCACATCATCGCCTTCCTGATATACCCGCACATCGCTGAACGACATCCCCTTGCCCTTGAACGCACTCTGATAGCCTCCAGTAAACAGGTGACTGCTCAAGCCCTTCGTCTTGATCTCTATGCGGCGTACTTTTTTAAGCAATTCGGTGGTGTCCATGTGCGATGTTATGTACCCCGGAACTCCGTTCCGGGGTATTAGCCTCCCCGGAACGGAGTTCCGGGGTACTTTACGGTATTACAATAGTGCCCAAAACCCTGGCAATAATCTCCTCCTGCCCAATATTCTCCGCCTCCGCCTCAAACGTAAGTCCAACACGGTGGCGCAAGACATCGGGACAAATGGCCCGAACATCATCGGGCGTTACAAAGCCCCGGCGGTTCAGGAACGCCATGGCACGAGCGGCTTTTGCCAAAGCGATGGTGGCACGTGGCGAGGCGCCGTAGCTGATGAGAGGGGCTACTTCGCCCAAACCATATTCGGCTGGTTGGCGGGTAGCAAATACGATTTGTAAGATGTACTGCTCGATCTTTTCATCCAGATAAACCTTCTGCACAGCCTCTCGGGCTTGCAATAAGGTCTTGACTGACAGAATTTTATGTACCTTCGGTTCTTCATCGTTGAGGTTGCGGCGCAAGATCATACGTTCATCCTCAAACGTGGGATAACCAATTTTCACTTTCAGCAAAAAACGGTCAGCCTGCGCTTCGGGAAGTGGGTAGGTACCTTCTTGTTCAATAGGGTTTTGCGTGGCTAGCACGAGGAAAGGCTCTTCAAGTTTAAAGGTTTGTTTCCCAATGGTAATTTGTCGCTCCTGCATGGCTTCGAGCAAAGCACTCTGCACTTTTGCGGGGGCGCGGTTTATCTCGTCGGCGAGCACGAAATTTGCGAAAATGGGGCCTTTGCGCACCGTGAATTCCGAAGTAGCAGGGCTGTAAATCGTGGTACCTACCACATCGGCGGGAAGCAGGTCGGGCGTAAACTGTATGCGGCTGAAATGAGCATCCACGGCTTGGGCCAAGGTTTTGATGGCCAGCGTTTTCGCCAAGCCTGGCATCCCTTCGAGCAGGATATGGCCCTTGGTCAGCAGCCCAATGAGCAGACGGTCGAGCATTTGTTCTTGACCGACGATCACATTGGCCGTTGCTGCTTTTAATTTTTCGAGGAACACGCTTTCATTTTTGATAAAATCATTGAGCGCGTCCATGTTGGCGGGTTTCTGCATTGAATGGATGGATATGGTTTGTCGGAAAAACGGGAAACGATGGCAATTCCAAATGAGTATTGAAATTGCACAATGCACGGTGCGAAAGAATGAATTTCGTGGTAAACCCTGAGATCAGTTTTGTATAATCTCTGCGTCGGCGGCATTGCTACACCCCGTACTTGTGCCGAAGCCCATTGAGCGGTGAAAAGCAGTAGTACAATCCGCAATCACCTCATTTTTTTATGGGTGCCAGACCAATCTATGGGTCACCGCTGCTCGCCCATTCTCAGAAATTCTGGCAAAAAATATTCCAGGGATCAGGGTCGGAGTCACTTGATTATTACCTTTTACTATTTTATTGCTGAATACCAGCCGCCCGTTCAGGTCGAACAATTCCAACAGCCCGTCTGCATCTTTTAAATGTACCAACAGCAACCCATGTGCCGGGTTAGGGTAAATCTGTGGCTTATTGAAAAAGGTCAAATCCTCTGTTGTCACTGCAATTTTCCACGCATCGTACAAGCGTTGAAGCGAGTCAATGGGTTCCATGCCTGTGGGCAGCGAGGGCACATTCAAGTCGAGCCAAAAATTGCCAGCGGTATCTCCAGGTTTAGCCACGCGGACAAAAGCAGAAAGTGAAGACGTGCCATTTTGCAGACATCGGCTGTCGGCGCCCGGCACGTTCGCACCTTGCAGACAAGCCATAAGGCGGTCTGAGAGCGAGCCTGTTGCCGCTAAAAAGCGGGCTTCCATACTGTCCAGTATCTCTGGGCCAAGCAAGATATTTCCCTGAATTGAATAGTTCACGCCAGTTTTGTGGCCTTTCCAATCGAGGCAATTGCTGCCCGTGAGCGCTGCAGAACGGGGGTGGCCCTGCGGGTCAAAATCAACCACGCCATACTGACGGTTCACCCAGGCGAAAGGCCCTTGAACGTCGTTGGATTTCAGCCAGTTGACGATTTCTGTGGGCGAAAGCCCCTCTTCCATGCGGAGTCGGGCATTGGCTTGATTGGTTGCATGCCAGTATGATTGGGTATGGATAGCACCACGCCCAGGCAAAATATCGCTTATGATGATAGCGCCATTGCTTCCCGGAAATTGGATATTGTCAAGACAACTTGCGCCCGCGCTGCCAATTTCACCCGTAATGGTGTCCACAGCTACGATGGAAAAGGTGTCTTGTGAATTAGCCTTGGCAGTGAGGAGCAGGAGTACGAAGAAGGAGGAGAAGTGTCTCATAATTTTTTGTAAGAATAACAGGATTTACAAGATTGTGATTTCATTGGTTTGCCATCTGTTATACCAATAGCATGATATCCTTTTTATGCATTTCATTTGCTTGGCTCGGGATTTTATTGACCGGGTGGCTTGAAGTCACCCGGTCAATAAAATCCCGAGCCAAGCAAATGAAATGCTACACACACCCTAAAGGTTCAGCAAAAACCCAATGGTAAAGTTAGCGTCCCAGTCGAACACATACTGTTTGCAGCCTGTGGCTTCTGCAATAGCCCCATAAATATTAAGCCCGGCTTCTTGTTTAGCGCCGTCGGCCTTGTAGTCGGCAGGGGCTTTCAGCACGGTATAACGCTCTTTCCCGTTTCGGGTTTGTTTGGCAAGTTCATACGGTACGCCACCGATGATAAAACAGGTACTGCGCAGATTGGACGGAATTTGGCTGGCTTTACCTTTTACTTCTTGAAACACAGCACCAGGACTGAGGTTGTTCTGGTAATATTTTGCACCTGGGGCTTCAAGGGCACCATTGGGCAGCCATGAGATTTTGGTGTTCCCAGAGCCAATATCCACCACAAAACTACGGTTTTGAAAGCTCGGCGGAAGGGCAGCGCGCAAGGCGAGTTTTGCTTCTTGCTCAGGTGTTACCACATTCACCACATAGCCCATGGTTTGCAACGCTGTATTGATTTTGGGCATGATCGCTTCTTTTTGTGCGCCGCTGCTCACCACGAAATGGATATCGCGTGCACCTACGCCGAAGCCCACCATATCGGAAATGTAACGCCGGAGACCACTCTTTACATCCTCGTCAGTAGCAAGGCCTTCTTTGACGAGACTCACCCCAAATTCTGCTTTTTCAAGTTTCCAGTTTTTTGGGCCGTCTATCTTGACAATGAATGAGTTGAAGCCGGTTGCGCCCAATTCTACCACACCTTTGAGTTTGCCACCTACAGGGGCTGGAGCGGTATAGTTGAACGGAGCAGACGCAAACGATGTCGAAGATTTCCCCCAAGAAGTGGATGAACTGGCGCTATTATCGCCAGAAGTGCTGGGAGCGTTGGATGTGGTTTGTTCTGTTTGGTCTGAGCCGCCCATGCCTGGAATATTGCAGCCGGGAAGGAATTTTTTAACCGCGAAAAACACCCCCACTACAATGAGCAGGGTGATGAGCAGCCGCGAAAAGGTGGTTAGTCGTGCCATAGTATGTTATTAATGAATGATAAATGATGAATGATAAATGATGAATCGGGAGTGATAAATGATGTGTTTTCGCGCTCATTATTTATCATTCATAATTCATCATTAGAATTCAGGCTTTCGATCCCGCAATTTCCACTTCTTTCCGCTCAATAGGCGGCACATTTTTCACAACCATGTGCATCGTGTTACGGATACGCTCCTCAAACAGCACAATTTTCCCTTTTTTCAAATTGGCAATCGTTTCCTCCGTGTAATGGCGGATGGTGATGAGTTCCAGCCCCTGCTCGGTTTTGACTTTGAATTCGTCGGACACATCTTTGCTAAATTTTTCAATCCGATCCGGCACATTGGTCACGCATATAGTGAACGAAACAGCAGTGTTCTGCATCATGTTCACGAAGATACGCAGGTCAGCGGCTTTGGCAAAAAGTCGCGCCATGTGGTGCTCCGCCACAAAGGAATAATCAAGTGTACTAATATGCAGCAGGGCTTGATTTTTTTCCACCACCACGATGGGCGGGTAGTTTTCCTCTGTGTCACTGCTGATTTCGGTGCCCGGGGCTGTTGGGTCTAGGAAGGATTTGACAAAGAACGGGATATTCTTGTTTTGAAGCGGTTTGATGGTTTTTGGGTGAATCACCTGCGCCCCGTAATAGGTCATTTCGATGGCTTCCCGGTAACTAAGCCGGTCGAGTTTAATGGCGTTGTCGAACATACGCGGGTCAGCGTTCAGCACCCCAGGCACATCCTTCCAGATGGTCATGGCAGTGGCATCCAGGCAGTGCGAAAAAATAGCCGCTGAGTAGTCAGAACCTTCGCGACCAAGGGTGGTAGTGAAGTTTTCAGAAGTGCTGCCGATAAAGCCTTGGGTGAGTACGAAACCTCCCTTTTCAAGCATCGGCTGCACAATTTTCAGTGCATTGACTTTGGTTTTATCCCAGTTCACCCAGCCTTCGCGAAAGGTGTTGTCGGTGGCCACCACATCTCTGGCATCCAACCACTGGGTTTTTAGCCCGATTTTGTTAAGGTAAGCAGTCACGATTTTGGAAGACACGAGCTCGCCCATGCACACGATTTGATCGTACATGTAATCGTAATCTTCGGAGGGTTTTTCCTCCAGCACCCAATCCCCTTCTACAAAAGTATCATTCACGGTAGTGAACACCTCGTCGCCCGGTTCAAATAGTTCGCGCATGAGGCTGTAGTGCAGTTCTTTGAAATCGTCGTAAAGTTTTTGTGCTTCGCCCGTCAGTTTGGCATGGGCCGCCACAACTGCTTCGAGTGCGTTTGTGGTCTTTCCCATCGCCGACACAACGATGACAAGCGATTGATCTTGATATTGTTGTAAAATGGACGCGACGTTCTTCACGCCTGCTGCATCTTTGATGCTTGCGCCGCCAAATTTGAAAACCTGCATTTTTAAATGATAAAATTGATATTGGACATTGGACTTTGGATCAGATTTGTCCAAAATCGGCGGGCAAAGGTAGGAACTCAGAAGAATGAAGTAAGAACTATGATGTATGAACTATCCGCGAACATTACAATTCAAGATTCACTCCACTGGCGGAAAAACTATTTCTGCGTTAGCGGGCGGTGGCATGATAGGTATTTTGCGGGGATACTCAATCTGATACTCCTTGGCGGGCCTGGCATTCAAATGTAGTGAATAAATAAGCTGAGAATTCTTTTCGAAACTCCCTACTGTGAGCATGATAATCAGCACAATCACTGCCCAACCCGACCAATCAGAAGGCCGGAATGGTTTGGGCGGGTTGAATTCAAACTGTTCGGGGTCTTCTCCAAGGTAAGGGTGGCAATATTTGGATTCTGGCACAATAGATTTGTTATCCAATTCTGGATAATATTTGAAATACCTGGCCTCGTTCAATTTTGCTTGCAACACCTTCGTCTGCGCAACAATCTGTTCGGTTGCCAAGAGGTATCCTTCCTCCTGCTGCGGAAATTTACTTAACTCAACCCCCTCTACCAAAGGCTTAAAACGGGCAAGCCTCGAAGCAACTTCCCATCGAGAAGGAGTGAGCAAAATGGGCAAAACCAACGGCGCAAGATCGCCCCAACTACATTCAATGCGGCGCGTTGACGAAAGCACAATATCTGACTCTACTTGTTTGTCAGCCAATGATTTGTAGCTGGTAAGAAAAATATAAATATGGGCGTTTTCGCGCCTAAGATTTGTCTTTTCAGCATAAGACTCCAACAGGTCAAACTGCTTCCATCCAACGGTACGCTTCATTATTAAATGAATGGGTTCCCAAAAGATGGCGGATAGAATGCTCCACGAAGGCGGCAAGGCCTCCGGCTTTTTGGGTGGGTCATAATGCCACAGATTCACTTCATCGCGCATGGGGTAGAGCCACTCCAATAACCGGTCTGCCGCAGGTTTGTCTCCTGGCGCGTGTGAAATGAATATGTTGACTTTGACGGGAGTCATTAAAATGGGGATTTTTTACCCGCCATAGCACGAAGTGCGAAGGAGGGGAATTTGTTTATTTGGGGATTTGGGGATTTGGGGATTTGGGGATTTGGGGATACCCTAAAGGGTGGCGATACCTAAAGCAGCACAAAATAAAAGAAAATTTCCTGAATTCCCAAAACTGTTGCGCAAATCCACACAAAACAGGACCGTTTTTCAGGGATATGTTAGTCTTCGTCGCTTTTTTAGTGCCAGAAAAACAGAATGATTGCTCCTTCGCACCTGAAATTTTCAGGCATTTTTCTGACAAAGGTTCTACGTTTGCCCAACCTAAAAACCAACAACAAATCCACAACAAATTATGATCACCACCCAATCACTTTTTTCCACAGAAGGAATTGACCCGCGCAGCCTCGAATTCATTGCACAAGCCATCGAAAAAAACAACCTGCCAGGCTTCGACTACTTTGAATTCAAACGCGCCATAACCCAACTCGCCGCCATGAAGCTCGACGAGGCCACTGCCCATAAAAGCGCTTTCACTACCGCCGCCACGCTCGGAATCACCAAAGAAAAACTCATCGAAACGGCCGGCTATTACCGCAATGTGGTTGAAAAAGAAAAAGAGGCCTTCGCCAACGCACTCGAAAACCAAACCGCCACAAAAGTTGCTGCCCGCCAACAAGAAGTCACCCGTTTGCGCGACCAAATCGAGCGACACAAAGTAGAAATCGCTCGCTTGCAGGACGAAATTGGCGGCTATCTCAACCAAGCCGATGCCGCCGAAGCTTCTATGAAATCAGAAAGCGAAAAACTGGAAAAGTCCAAAACGGCCTTTGAGAAAGCGCACCAGTCTGTGCTGACGGCGATAGATCGGGATGTGGAGCGTATGCACAAGTATTTGTAAAAGCATAGAAGTATCCGCAAAACTTCTGTTTTTTCATTGATGAATGCAGATTACAGAATGGTTGATTGATGTTTTATGCTAACTTTACAACATAAAATCTGCTATGGGACTCGTTTATACTGAAATAGAACTCATCAACGGAGGCGACTTAGAAATGGAGCGCCGCAAATTGATGGACAAAGACGAAGTAAGGCGCATGTATATCACTGCACTTGTTGATACTGGCTCTTATATGCTTTGTATTAACTAGGTCATTCAAGAGCAACTTCAGTTCCCGATTGTTGAAAAACGCAAAGCAGAAACCGCAGATGGCCGTATTTTAGAGTTCGACGTGGCCGACAATGTGCAAGTCCGTTTCAAAAACCGCGCAACCACTTGCAGGGCAATGATATTACCTGGAGACAGCGAGTCATTATTGGGCGCCATTCCTTTGGAAGATATGGACGTGTTGATCCACCCACAAAGACAGGAACTGATCGTCAACCCGGAACATCCGTATTTTGCGCAGATGAAGTTGAAGGGCATTTGTTGACGTGAACCAAGCGATTCCAAAATTTTCCTTCCAAAATTTTCGGCAACGCCCTACTTTGGCGGCCATAAAAATTAGTTGCCGTGAAGCCTACCGACATAAAAGACCCTGAGTACTTCCACAAAGTGGTGGACTGCCAGTACGCCTGCCCTGCACATACGCCTGTGCCAGAGTATATTAGACTCATTGCCGCCGAGCGATACACCGAAGCATACATGATCAACTGGGAATCCAATGTGTTCCCCGGCGTGTTGGGGCGTACTTGCGACCGCCCCTGCGAACCGGCTTGCCGTCGTGGCCGGGTAGAAGAAGCGCCTGTTGCAATTTGCCGCCTCAAGCGCGTGGCTGCAGATTTTAAGGGCGACGTAAAATCGCTCATGCCGCAAGGCCCATTCCCCAAAAACGGCAAAAAAATCGCGCTCATTGGCGGTGGACCAGCCTCGCTCACAGTAGCCCGCGACCTCGCACCGCTTGGCTATGAAATTCACCTTTTTGACGAGCAGCCTGCTGGCGGGGGAATGATGCGCAGCCAAATCCCTTCGTTCCGACTGCCTGAAAGCGTTCTGGATGAGGAAGTTGGGTATATTTTGGACTTGGGCATCCATACTCAATTCCACCATTATGTTTCCAGCATGAATGAGATGTTGGGCAAAAATTACGACGCGATATTTGTTGGCACAGGTGCGCCCCGCGGGCGCGACCTGAATGATCTTCCTGGGCGAAAAGAAGCCGGGGCAAACATCCAGATCGGTATTGAATTCCTCGCCAGCGTGGCATTTGAGCATACCAGTAAAATTGGCAGGAACGTCATCGTGCTCGGAGGCGGCAACACCGCCATGGACTGCTGTCGCACTTCTCTGCGACTCGGTGGCGATGCGGTAAAAGTGGTAGTGCGCAGCCCAAAAACAGATATGAAAGCCTCCCCATGGGAAATAGAAGATGCCGAACACGAGGGTATCCCGATTTTTGAAAACCACGTTCCAAAGGAATTTGTCATTGAATCTGGCAAATTGGTAGGGATGAAATTTGAAAAAGTGAAAGCCGTTTACGACGAAAAAGGCAAGCGCAATCTCGTCACTACCGGCGAACCCGAAGTCATTATCGAAGCTGACGATGTACTGATCGCCGTGGGTCAGGAAAACGCCTTTCCATGGGTGGAGCGTGATTTGGGCATCGAGTTTGACAAATGGGAAATACCCGTTTTAGATAAAAAAACCTTCCAATCCACCCTTCCCAATGTCTTTTTTGGCGGCGACGCAGCCATGGGGCCTAAAAACGTTATCACGGCGGTGGCACAAGGCCACTCGGCGGCGGTTTCAATTGACCTTTTTTGTTCCAAAAAAGACTTACAGGACCGCCCTTCGCCGCTTACCAACCTTATCCACCAAAAAATGGGCATCCACGAATGGATGTACGATAGTGCCGTTGCACCCGATTTGCGTTTCAAAGTCCCACACGCTGAAAAAGCCAAATCTTTGAAAGACCGCCTGATGGAAGTGGAACTCGGCTTTGATGTTCAAACTGCTTTCAAAGAAGCAGAACGCTGCCTCAACTGCGATGTACAGACTATTTTTGCAACAGACCGCTGCATCGAATGCGATGCCTGCGTAGACATCTGCCCCACTGCCTGTATCACTTTTACCGAAAATGGAGAAGAAGATGATCTCCGTACTCGCCTCACCGCTTCAGCCAAGGAGCTCAGCCAAGACCTTTACATTTCCGACGAGTTGAAAACCAAGCGTGTAATGATCAAAGACGAAAACGTTTGCCTTCACTGTGGCCTTTGCGCCGAACGCTGCCCCACTGCGGCTTGGGACATGCAGAAATACCTTTACAACACGGCGAAAGCGGGAGGGAAGATGTATGCTTAAATATCCAATGTCCAACAAGGAATGTCCAATGTCCAAGGGAGGAACTGCTCAACCCGTTCGTCGTTTTCAAACCGAACTGTTAAGTTGAAATCTCAAAAGAAGTGCTTTTTTGGACATTGGACATTCCTTGTTGGACATTGGATATTTAACCGCATCCCATCTGAAATTGGACGGCATTCATCTAAAAGCAAGTTTTGGAGCCTAGTTTGGCCTTTGTTTCGCACAACAAAAATTTAAGCTATGCTGCGCAACACCTTGCAATCCTTCGCCCTTGCCATTCAGAACATACGGGCAAATCTCTTTCACACCCTGCTTTCTGTACTGGGCATCATCATTGGAGTAGCGGCTTTGGTCGCTACGTTCTCGCTGATTGATGGGCTGGAAAAATTTGCCCGTGATCAGATCGCTACACAGACCAGCGTCAATGCCATTGTGGTAGAAACGCAGACCGACAAGTTTATCAACAACCTTTCGGTTCGAAAAGACACCTTTCAAGTGATTGACTACGAACGTTATGCCCGTTTTCGGGCCAATGCTCCGCTCGTCACTCGGGCCAGTCTTCATAACAGTTACAACCGTGAAATTCGGGTAACGGGCAGGGACTCTGCCATTGGGGCAATGATCCAATGCATTGCCGAAAAACCACCCAGCGATACGATACTCACACATGGGCAATTGTTTTCTGCCACTGCTTTCAGTGGACGAGAAGCTGTCGCCGTGATAAATACCCAATTGGCCAAACTCATCGTTGGCAAGGAAGATCTAAATTCTGCGCTGGGACATAGTTTTTCCGCACTTGGTCATACGTTGCGCATCGTAGGCGTGGTGAAAGACAAGAAAAAAGAGTCCCCTCCAATGGCCTTTGTTCCCATCTCACTGCTTTCAAACCAGGATTTGCACCGCTCTCCGCCGTCCCTGCTTTTTGAAGTTGCCAAAACGGAAGAAGTGCCCATGCTAAAATCCCAGATTGAGGCTTGGCTCAAACAGGAATATGGGGAGCAGAACAAGGATTTTACGATTCTCAGCCAGGATTTTTGGATTGACCAAACAGCCAAAGGATTTCTCATATTCCGAATTATCATGGGCTTGATCATCGGCTTATCCGTTTTGGTCGGCGGCGTGGGAGTGATGAATGTGCTGCTCATCTCGGTCAACGAGCGTACTGCCGAAATCGGGCTTCGCAAGGCAGTGGGTGCCAAAAAAGGAGACATTCGGCGATTGTTTCTGGCAGAGTCCGTCACCGTTTCTGCGTTTGGCAGTCTGGTCGGTTTGTTGCTGGGCGCTGGTTTTGCAATGGCCGTTATCCCAATAATTCGCTTTTTTGCGGATGTGCCTTTTAACGCGGTGCTGACCTGGAACACGTTTTTTATCATTTCCAGCATAGCGGTGATTATTGGGATCATTTTCGGGACATATCCTGCGATAAAAGCGGCGAAACTAGATCCTGTCGAGGCTTTGAGACGGGAGTGATTTCAAGTGCGAAAAGTTAAAAGGTTAATCGTTTGAAAATAAGATTTTCCTTACTTCGTCTTTTCCCCCGCACAACAAAAAAATCTTCGATGATTCCTCGCCCCTTTAGGGTAATCTTTTTCGCTTTCCTGCTACCCACCTTTGCCGTTCAAGCGCAAGATTTGAGGGTGGACAAGGCGTTTTTCCAAAAGAAAAAATCGGAGTTCAACGGCTGGCTTCGCCAAAATCAAATCGGGCATATTTTGAAAGCAGACAGTGTGGCTGTATCAAACAAAAAAGTTACCCTTTTCCTGCGCCCCACTTACACTGGGAAACGAACCTGTGATTCGCTGCAATGCGCCTGGCAAGGTCTGGAACGCGGAAATCGTTTGGTGAACGGCCAACATTTTCACGAACGGCTGTTGCACAAATGGGCCTTTCTCGCCGAAATTCATGAAGATCAGGCAGAAGTCGTGGTGCGATGCCACGAACCAGCACATTTCCAAGCCAAGATATATAGCCGAAATGGGCGCATCCCGGTAGAAGAACGCAACATCCGTTCTGGCGCAGTACTCGAAGTTAATCTCCCTACTAGCTTACAAGGGGTTAACACGGGCGACAATACCACGCTACTTCGTGGCAAAAACCTTGAGCAGGTATGTACCAAAGCACGTCGTTGGCTCGTTAGCAACTACAAAGACAAAGGGACACCCGTGCTCTGGCGGGCAAAACTGGATACTTCCTATACCGCCTACGATGAATTTGTGTTGGAAGTGACGCACCTGAATTACGAGATTTGCCCCGACGGCTTTTTTGAGTACCACCGCATTTATGTGAAAGGACTGCAAAAAGGGGACGATGTTGAACTTTCGTGGGAATTTCAAGGAAAATACGGCTCTGGCATTATTTTCCCTCCCCGAAAAAACGACTATAAGGATATGGAGCTCCGTTATAAATCAGCGCTCGACGTATATCAAAAACGATTGTTCAAAAAAATGTTGGATTACCTTCGCCAAGGATGACTACTACCAACTCAACGACCATGGCCACGATGGCTACAGACGCAACAACCAACTCCTCCGCTCCGGCTTCCGAAGCCGCGCCTCTTTCGCCTCGAACCCGTATCGCAAGGCTGATCTTGATATATCACTTTGTGCTCATCGGCGCCTCCTGTGTGTTTTACATCCTGAGAGGCTTTGATTTCGAAGAGTTTACCTCGCTTATGGGTGTGCTCGCGCCTGTAACTGCCCTTTATGGTGGGGCAGTGTTCCGTTTTCTGGGGCGGAGCATTACAGAACCAAACCTCAACGGTCAAAATGCACAGCCAATAAACGGTCTCGTAAAATGGCTGGTAAACGGCCATTTCGTGATCGTGCTAACGCTCATTACGGTAAAAGCCCTGGCGCCCAACATATTGAACTTCCAAGACATGACCATGTTCCTCACATTGGTTGAGTCTGCACTGGGCATTTACATGGGCAATATCATTCTCGCACTTTTTGAAGGAAAGAACGCCGACAAGTAACAAGTAGAAAGTGGCAAGTTGAAAGTAACAAGTCAATATCCAGAGAACTTTCAACTTGGGACTTGTTACTTTTGCCTCATGGACTACAGATATGCGCGCCAAAGCACCGGTTGGTTTTATTTATTCTTTACCCCATTTATCCATGTAGTATATCGGCTTTTGTTCCGCAAGATTTACTTGCACAAACGCTCCATTGTAAAGCCTAACACCCCGGTCCTCCTAGCCGCCAATCACCCCACCGCTTTTATTGACCCCATTTTCTTTACTTCCTTTTTTGATCCGCCCGTGTACAACATGACCCGTGGCGACGTGTTTCGCAATCCAATTTTTCGCAAGTTTTTGATGAGCTGTAATATGTTCCCTGTATTCCGTCAACGCGATGGGTATCAGGGTCGCGACCGAAATGACGAAATGTTTGAATTCTGCCAGAAAAAACTTTTGAGCGGAGTGGCGGTGAACATCTTTGTGGAAGGGGAGCATCATTTGGACAAGCGCGTTTTGCCGCTTCAAAAAGGCATCGCCCGAATTGCTTTTGGCACTTACGCACGTCACCGGCTGGATAATTTGCAGATTGTACCAGTGGGCTGCAATTACATAAACGGCCAGTGTACCCGTGATGAAGCTAAAATCATTGTCGGCGAACCACTATTTATCAAAGACTACTGGCCAGCATACGAACAAAACCCTGCGACAGGCATCAACCTGTTGTGTCAGGATATCCATAAATCATTAAAACTTATCTGTTATCACATCGAAGACCGCGATGATGACATACTTGCAGAACAACTCCTCGAGCTCTGGAGAAATGATCACCCTGCCGGGCACCTGCCGATTGTAGAGTACCAAGCCCCTCGTTTTTGGGGAGAAAAAGCCCTGCTCGACCAACTCAACAAAATGCCCGTGGCAGAAAAGAATCTGCTCCGCGAACGCAGTACCACTTATTTCACCGCGCTCGATAAGGCGGGTTTGAAAGATGAAGGGCTGACACATCCCGAACATGCAAAGCAAATATGGCTTTTATTCCTGCTCACGGCATCCCCCATTGCAATTTTGGGTTTTTTAATAGGCTTGCCAGTGCGATGGCTGGTGTATCGTATAGCCCATAAGGCCGTGAAAAAGCGGGAGTTTTACACCAGCGTATTGATGGGCTTGGGCGTACTTGTGGGAGGCTTGTACTTTCTTGGGATGTTGCTTACAGGATTACTGACTGACATGACATGGCTGGTCACCTTGGCCTTGCTGATGCCGCTACTGGCTTGGGCATCCGTATTTTGGAAAGAAACGCTGTTGCGCTGGAAAGCAGCTCGAAATGCCAAATATCATCCCAACCGCGCACAGCTGCTGGCCTTGCGTAAGGTTATAGGGAACTTAATTCAGAAGTAGTGCATTTCGCGCTACATTTGCCGCACACCATACTCTCATTTTCTAACAAACATCACACCCTTATGCTAGATCAACCCATACGCAGCTTGCCGCCCAAAACCTGGCTGGCAGAGTCCATCCTGGTCACGCTTTTTTGTTGCCTGCCTTTTGGAATCGTCGGGATCGTCCACGCAGCCAAAGTTGAATCCGCGTTCAATTCAGGTGACCACGACGGTGCAGACCGTGCTTCTACCGAGGCCAAAAAATGGACCATGATCGGTTTCTGGATTGGCATTGTCGGCATTTCGCTGTATTTGTTGTTCCTCGTTGGCATGTTTTTCTTTGCAGCCAAAAACGGAGGTTTTGACCCAGAAAATTATTAATTCTACAGGGGCACTTTTGGCAGTAGGCTTGCTTGGGGTTTATTTTTTTCTCGACCCTGAGCATCATTTCTTCCCAAAGTGCCCTTTTTTATGGCTCACCGGCTGGAAATGCCCTGGCTGCGGTGCACAACGCGCCGTGCACCATTTGCTTCATGGTAATGTGCTGGAAGCCTTTCGCGTCAATTTCCTTTTTGTGCTGGCATTCCCCTACGTCCTTTTCGGGCTGGTTTTAGAATACACCGCGTGGGGGCAAAGGCAAATTCCCATCCGCCGTACATGGTATGGGTATCGGGCTGCGATGCTGGCCTTGGTAGTGGTTGTAGCCTTTGCGATTGCAAGAAATATTTCAGGATTCTGAGTTAGGGGTATTGACCTAAACTCGCCAATTGTGGGCGGAAAATGAGTCTGTCGAGCGCATTGAATTTGAAAATTCGTTCCGTAGATTTCCCAATTTTTGTCAATGGAATGATTTCGCCATCATGTAGTTTGAAATGTTCCAACCAAGTATCTTTTCTTGGGTTAAAAAAGCGGATTAGGTTTTCGTCGTCATCCTGGAATGTTCCCAGATCAGTGCCTTTGAAATTATTACAGTCGGGGCAGCAATATGCCAAGTTCTCAATTGTAGAAGCCCCACCATGTTTGAGGCTTTTGATGTGGTCAACATGGAATGTATAAAAAGCAACCAACTCTGAAAGCAAGCAATACTCACAACGATAATCTGCTCGCGCTGCTGCTGCTTCCCGAATTTTATCAGATACCGTTTGGCTCATTGTTTCAAAATCTGCCTTGCCCGAGCTTTGGCGAGTCCGATAATACGGTTAATGATCAGATAATGTTCCAGTTCATTCTTTTCATCTACAGAAAGTCCCTCTATTTTTTGCTTGTCCAACAAGAAATCAAGTCGCTTTTGATTTGTATCTGATGCTTGAAATGCTACAACTTTTTGTGGAGACATGTTTGCCATAAACTCCGCAATTTGATCATATGCACTTGCTGTTGCTGCTCTCATGTTTTGAAATTTTTATCAAAAGTAAGCATAATTTATTCAGGGAAAATATTTCTGGCGGTCATTAACCTTCCTCCAAAACAACAAAACCCGCATCAAAAGTTGCAAAATGCTCCTTCAACATTGCTATAAATCCCTCCCCATACTTCAAAATATAGGGCAGGAAATTGTCGTGCCGCTCCTGCAAACCACCCGCCGGGAATAATTTTTCCTTCAAGGCACGCAGTTGGTTGAGCGTCGTTTCGTGCTTTTGTTTTTCTGAGCGCAGGAGCCGCCCTTGCCATTGCTCCAAGCCTGCGGCGACTTTTACTGATTCAGCCAGCACGGCTTTCTCCAACGTAGGATCAATGGTCATGGCCTTTGCAGCCACTTGTTCAAAAATCTTCTTCAATTCGTTGATTTCCACATCTAAACTCATCTCTCCTGCTGAGTTATTTCCCACAAAGCTGCGTACCAAAGCATCGGTATCGCCAAAAAACTGAGCGGGCGTAAACCCAAATTTTGCCAGTTTTTTCCCAGCATCCCGGTCAAGCAAAAGGGCTGAATGCCTACGGACAAGCATTGGGAACTGCAATCCAAAATGAAGAAACAACGACTTTCTTTCCAACCAATAGGCCAACTCTCCACCCCCTCCGATATAGGCGAGGTTAGGGAGTATGGTTTCTTGAAAAAGGGGACGCAGCACAACATTCGGGCTGAAGCGCTCTGGATGGGCATCCACTTCCGAGAGGATTTCTTCCTGAGAAAAAACGAGGTCTGTATTCAACACTTTGTACACGCCATCTTCTCGAACGATTCGTTCCCGCGTGCCAGGTGTCAGGTAAAAAAGGTTGATTTCACGCGGCACAGCCTGGGCTTTAAACCCTAATTCAGTCAATTGCGCAATCGTTTTGTTCACGATGCTGAAGGCTGCCTGCTCGGTAAGTTCAGCCTTCAAAATGGGAATGAAACGTCGTTTGAGCAATGCGTCATTCATATTCAACACTACCAGCCCATATTGCCCAAAAAATTCATGGAGCATTGCCTGTGTTGCCTCTGCAAATGTTTTTTGCTCTCTATAGCATTTTTCCACCCGCTCAAAAAGTGCTCGTGCAGCATCGTTTTCCCCCAAAATAGCACGGAGTTCCTCAAGTGCATTGCTAAGGCTCGCCGTGCCCATGCTTCCAACTGCCCCCGTTTCATCTGGACGCCAAACAATTTGCTTTCCAAACAAATTGACCTTGTTGACTTCTTCAATATCGTGGTCTTCGCTGCCCAGCACAAACACTGGGATAATACGCCGCCGTCCGCCTAAACTAGTCTCCAATGCTTCGGCCAAGTTTATGGTTGTCAAGGTTTTGTACACGAAATAGAGTGGCCCTAAAAACAAACTCGGCTGATGTGCTGTAACAATTGTGAAGGCATTGTCGTGGCCCAGCGCCTCAATGTTCCGATTGACTTTTTCGTTGCCAGGGAGGTTTTGATATTGACGAGTGAGTGCATCAACGAGCTCGGCACGAGGATATACCGTACCTTCTTTTTCCTGAATGATCTGCTCAAACGATTCCATCTGAGGGGCGTAGGCATAAAATGGCTTAAGTAGCTCATCTCCACTAGAATATGCAATGTCGGATTTAGAAAGTTGGGTGACTTGGGAAAAAGACAGAATGGATTTTTGCATAGAAATTTAGGTGAAGCCTCGTGCCGGGACTGCGTTTTTGGGACACCTCTGAGGTCTTCGAAGACCTCCGAGGTGTCCCAAAAACGCAGTCCCGGCAATCAACAACGAAACAATCAAACCCCACACAGGTTTTTGATTTGACAAATTTGTCGGTATGATCTGTACAGAGATACATTTGCGTGTAACCAATCCTACCAAACATCAATAAACCAATCACCGATCTACCAATCACCGGTCTACCAATCACCATCACGTGAACCTTCCCTTTTTCATTGCCCGCCGTATCGCCTTTTCAGGCGGGAAAAACTTTTCCCGGCTCATCATACGCATTGCTGTTGTAGCGGTGGCATTGAGCGTAGCAGTGATGATCGCTTCTTCTGCGCTCATCGCGGGTTTCAAGAGTGAGATCAGCCGCAAGATTTTTGAATTTTGGGGGCATATTCATATTTCTGACACAGCATATTCCCTCTCATTCGAGCCACAACCTATTGACATAAAACAAGATTTTTATCCTTCCCTGGATACTGTTCGTGGCATTCCTCCAACGACCCTGGAACAAATGGAATGGCAGGGCAAAGGACCCCGTGGTGGAATCCGTCATATTCAGGTTTTCGCGCACAAACCGGGCATCATCCGAACGAAAACGGCTTTGGAGGGTATTTTGCTCAAAGGCATTGGGAAGGATTTTGACTGGGGGAATTTGCAACCATACCTGCTTGAAGGAAAGCCAATTACGCTGACAGATACCGCTTTATCACGCGAAATCATCATCAGCCGCCAAACAGCTGACCGTCTTCAGGTAGGCGTGGGCGACAAGTTCATCGTACATTTTGTGAAAGAGCGCGACCAAACGCGCCGGATGTTCCAAATCTGCGGGATTTACAAAACGGGATTGGAGGAATACGACCGAAAATTTGCCCTCTGCGACATCCGTCAAGTGCAAAACCTGCTCGGCTGGCAAGAAAACCAAGTGGCAGGTTTTGAACTCTGGCTCGACGATTTGCGCGACCTCGAACTCTACAACGAGTATATCTACCAGGAAGTGTTGCCAGAAGACCTGTTATCTGTGAGCATCCGCGACAAGTTTCCCTCCATTTTCGAGTGGCTCGAGTTACAGGATTACAACGAAATCGTGATTCTTGTGCTCATGCTCGCCGTGGCCATCATCAACATGATTACCGCATTGCTGGTGCTGGTACTCGAACGAAGCACCATGATCGGTATCCTGAAAGCGCTCGGCGCGGAAAACCGCCGCATTCGTTCTGTTTTCTTGTATCACGCAGCAGTCATCACACTCAACGGTATGTTTTGGGGCAATTTGATTGGTCTGGGTTTTTGCTGGCTTCAAGACCGTTTTCACCTCATTCGGCTCAATGAAGCGGATTATTACCTCTCCTACGCACCAGTGCGCATCGAGTGGCTCACGGTCTTGGGCATCAACCTTGGAACCTTGACTATTACCCTGGTTTTCTTGCTGTTGCCCTCGTTTGTGGTGTCGGGGATTGCGCCGGTTAGGGCGATTCGGTTTAAGTAGGGCGAACTTTAGTTCGCCTGCTTTGGGCCATCATTGGGTCATTGGGTCATTGAGTCATTATCGTCATTGGGTCATTGAGTCATTATCGTCATTGGGTCATTGAGTCATTATCGTCATTGGGTCATTGGGTCATTGGGTCATTGGGTCATTGGGTCATTGGGTCATTGAGTCATTGGGTCATTAGGTCATTGGATAACCATGAGAATGACCCAATGACTTAATGACCCAATGACTTAATGACCCAATGACTTAATGACCCAATGACTTAATGACCCAATGACCCAATGACTTAATGACGAAATGACCCAATGACTTAATGACCCAATGACTTAATGACCCAATGACCCAATGACGAAATTATGCCACCGCAAATCCCGAAAACTGCCGCGCATGCGGTGAAAGGAAACCAAGCACAATGTCTTCTCGCAAGACACCAGAAGCCATCAACTCGTCCACAACTTCGCGTTCTGTGTTGTTGCATTGAATCCAGATTTACCCTCCAGAATATCAAAGTGGAAGACTGGGCCGAAAATATGCTGCTTGCCATTCCAACCCACTGACAACAGTTGAAAACTGTTGTTCTCACGGTCAGCAATGATGCGGTATTTCACACCGGTATCTGGCGACCCGCTCGTTTCTTTCTGGTACTGAGCAAGAAAATGAAGGATGGCGTCTTGATATTGCTTTAATTTATCCATGACACAACTTTGTTTTGGAGCACTGAAAGGAGCGGCTTTCGACCATTTTTGGCCACTGACCGCTCCTGTTGCCGATGTATTTGAGCGAGTTTTTGCCGTTGTTGGCGTCCTCGCCAACAACCCCGGCGGAGTGGGTGCCAAAATGTCGTCGAGCTCGATTGCTGACGGTTATTCCCGGATGATGGATCGGGGAGTGGTCTCCTTTGGTCTGGTGCCTCGCTCCGCCGTTTGTTGTTGGCGAGGAAGCCAACAACGGCAAGTGTGAATTCACTTTTTTAACCAAGTCGAAAAAAAAACGGCTGCGCCGAAATCTCCCCTCGTGGCATACGCCTTGCCGCTTCTCCACTTCACCGTCGGTCGTCCCTCCCTCCTTGCTCGTTGCGTTGCGGTAAGTCCCTTCCTTTTGCTCACAGGAAGGCCGTCTGGCTAACCAACTGACTGGAGGGACAAGGCCAGGCGAAACCCCAAATAAGCGCTGCGGTACGCCGGGTGGTAGCTGAAGCGAAAGGCGGCGCGGCAGTCCTGCGCATCGTAGAAGTAGCCGCCGCCGCGAACAACGCGATGCAGTCCCTGAGGGCTATCCACCCAAGCCAAGCCAATGGTGGGTGCGCCCTCGTAATCTATGTGCCAGTCGTCTTCGCACCATTCCCAGACGTTGCCGCTCATGTCATAGAGGCCGAGTTCGTTTGGTATTTTTTGACCAACCGAGTGGGTTTTTGAGCCTGAATTTTCCCAATACCAACCCACTTCTTTCAAGTCGTTGCCTCCCGCATATTTGAAGCCTTTGCTTTGGTTGCCTCCTTTTGCCGCGTATTCCCATTCCGCTTCGCTTGGCAGGCAATATTTTTTTCCCGTTTTTTCGTTGAGTTTTTTCAGGAAAGCCTGTGCGTCGTCCCAATTGACCTGCTCCACGGGCAAATCATCGCCTTTGAAGCTAGCCGGGTTATCGCCCATGATTTTTTTCCACTGTGCCTGGGTGACGGGGTATTTACAGAGATGAAAATCGGGGACGGTGACTTTGTGTATAGGCTTTTCAGAAGCATCGCCGTCGCCAAAGGTGTCGCCCATATCGAAAGTGCCGCCTTTGATAGGGATCATTAGGTTGTGGAAGGGGTCGGCAGCTTTTGCTTTTTGGGCCGCTTCTTCCTCTTCCCGTTGTTTCCTGGCTTTGGCCTCGCGGGCATTTTTCAGGGCGGCTTCTTTTGCTCGTTGGGCTTCCGCCTCCTTCGCCCGTTGGTCTTCCGCCTCCTTCGCCCTGCGGGCTTCGGCGGCTAAAGCGGCTAAATCGGCCAGCCGTTTCCTTTTGGCTTCTTCATGCTGACGTTTTTCTTCCTCCTCCTTTGCTTTTTTGGCTGCAGCCGCTTTTTCTTTAGTCTTCTGTTCGGCCCTTTGCTTTGCTGCGGCTGCTTCTAATTCACTGATGCGCTCGTGTGCTTCGGCTTCGTGGAGGGTATAGCCCATCCGCAGATAATCCTCGTAGGCTTCGGGGTCATCGGTATGGCTAGCGGTTTTCCAAGCGCCTTCGTCCTTGCTTTTCAAGAGTTTTGCGGCAGCAGCTTGTCGATCTGATTTTTCTACTGCTTCTTTTTGAGCAATCGCTTCTTCTTCAGCTCGATAATCTGCAGCTATTTTTTTCACGAGAAAATCCTCTGCCGTTTTTTTTACCCCTGAAGCAATCTCAAAAAAAGCCTCTTCAAGGTGCGGAAAGTGGCTGGAAAGGATGGGACGAGCCTTGGAAGGCAGGGCTTGGAACTGACCAATGTCAAAATATTCAGCCCAATGGCAAGGCCGCACGATAATTGGGATGAGTGTGGCATGGCCATCGCGGTGGCGTTGTAGCGCGGCTTGCAACTCGGTCTTTTCAATGTAATCGGAGTTGATAAAATCCACACTAATGAATAGCAGGATGATTTCAGCGTGTTCGAGTTGGGTTTTGATGGACTTGTCCCAGTGTTCGCCCGCAAGGATTTTCCCATCCGACCAAATTTGGAGGAGACCTTTTTTCTCGAAGATGGCGAGTTGCTTTTTCAACCCATTTACCACTTCGTGGTCTTCATGGGCGTAGCAAATAAATGTTTTGAGTGGTTTCAACATTCTGTTTTCGCTTTGTGCTGCGGCAAATGTAAAAAACGAAACCCGCTCCGCAAATACGGGGCGGGTATGAGGTGACACCTCCTCGTTCCTCGGAGATGTCACCTCTTAAGCTTAAAGCCGCGCCATGGAATTCAAATGTTTTCATTTTCAAGAATTTCTTGATCAATCTCTTCCTTATTGGCACGATAGTACGCCCAGGCATTGAGCAAATCTTCGGCACGAGGCGCTGGGAATGAACTGAGCAAATGTGCCTCGCTTGCACCCGCATTACGCGCCTCAACCAGCAACCAAACAGGTATCCGGGTGCGGACGATACAAGCACTTTCGCCACAAACACCTGGGGGCTTTTCAATGCCGGGCGTGTAGGCACTAAGGTCTATTGACATCCATCGCGCTACTTGGGCCTTCTCTCCAGCAGAAAGTGAAGGAAGCTATCGCTCAACTTCTTGCAAGGCGGTCATGTTTGGCATTTTGTATTGCAAATTTAAACGCAACAAATTTGAAAACGTAAAAAAACTGGCGATGAAGAGGTGACACCTCCTCGTGCCTCGGAGATGTCACCTCTTCATCTCATATCAAAACGTCACCGGCATCGTCTTTTCCTCCGCTCCACGTTTTACTTTCACATTGGTCGTGTCGCCTTTTTTGAACATTGAAAGCCCTTTCATGTAATCCTGAATAGTTTTCACGTTCACATCCCCAAGCCCAATGATGATATCGCCCTTTAGAACACCTGCTTTTGAGGCGGGCTTGCCATCGGTGACCCCGTCTACATGTACGCCTTCGCCTTCCCAGGTATAGTCGGGCATAATACCAAGGGTGACTTTGAAACTCACATTGCCAGACTCCTTGGATTTTGTTTCCTGGAATTTCAGTTTGGGCTGCTTGTCAAGGACTTGGATCACCTCTGCAATCGTCGAAACAATTTGCACGACGCCAGGGAAATTCACTTTTTCCACATCATCGGTCGGTTTGTGGTAGTCCGAGTGCTGACCCGTGAAAAAGAAAAGCACGGGAATGTTTTTCAAATAAAAAGAGGTGTGATCGCTCGGTCCAACGCCGGCACTGTCAAGCTTCATGCCCAGATCTGATTTCAGATTTTTCAAGGTCGGGACAAAATCCGGGGCAGTGCCCACGCCACCAACAACCACTTTTTTCTCTTCATTCAGGCGACCAATCATGTCCATGTTGATCATGAAGCTGACCTTGTTTAAGTCAATGGTTGGGGTCTCCGTGTATTTTTTGGAGCCATAAAGCCCAAGTTCTTCGCCCGAAAAGCAGAGGAAGAGGAAATTGTGTTGCTCTTTTACGCCATTTTTGGCCAGGTAACGAGCGATCTCGATGACTCCCGCCGTGCCGCTGGCATTGTCGTCTGCGCCATTGTGGATTTTGCCTTCTGGGTTGGCATCCAGGGAGTTGTGATCATGCCCCAAGCCAAGGTGATCATAGTGCGCCCCAATGACAATGGTGTATTCTGCGCCATTATCAAGATATGCTGCGACATTTTGAGCAGATACGGATGGAGCGCTTGCATCCACGGCACCACCGTGTGGATCGCTTGATTTTTTGAAACTGAACTTGTGGTAAAATGTACCGTCATTGCCTTTGGGGGTAAGGCCAATTTTGCGGAATTGCTTGGCAATGTATTTGGCAGCCAGCCGCTCTCCGGGCGTGCCCGTGCCTCTACCTTGGAGTTTGTCAGAAGCGAGATAAGAGACGTGCTTGTGGAGTTTTTTTTCAGAAATCGAAGATTGTTGAGAAAAAACGGAAGAATTCGCGAACAGGAGTGTCGCGATGGCAAGGAAGAAATACTTCATGTAGCGGAAAAATTTTAGGCTGCAAAAGTAATATTCCAGCTTGAGCTTAAAGACCATTTTTGGTCAAAATACAAAGTGCAGCGAAATATCAAGGGAGGCTTATCGCTGGCGCTTCAATTTGTTCGCGTTCAGGATACCAACAAAGGCGGTCGAGCATTTCTGGAGTTCCGGAAAAAACATTGAGGTCCACTTTTTTACAAATCCCTTCCACGCAGCCTTCATTGGAAAACTGCCAGAATTCCCAGCTTTTTCCAGTGGTTAAAAACGGCTTTTCTTCTGAATAGCGCGCTATCCACAATGGGTAATGATCCACATGACCAGTCAGATACCGCTCGTAAAAATGCTGATTTGAGTAAATGATTGGTTTCACACCCAATTGATGTTCAACTAATTCTAACCAGATTTTGGCTTCTTGAAGCATAATCTCAGGCGCAATTCCATCCAACACTTCAATATCCAACACAGGCGCAATGTCACCAGGCATCATTTCCACCTGACTGAGAAAATGGGCTGCTTGTTCGTCACCACAACCATAGGCGCGGAAAAAATGGTAGGCGCCGCGCCGGATTCCAAGCCTTTTGAGTTCGTCCCAATTGTGGCAAAAAAGGCTGTCCACAAAATCGCCACCCTCCGTAGCTTTCACAAAAGCAAAATCAAGCGGCTCTTTAGCAGCCACCGAATCCCAATCTATCAGCTTCTGATGGTGAGAAACATCTACCCCACGCAAAATAACGGGCTTGGGCAAGGATACATGCTCTGCCCGCTCGCCCGTATTGGGCGCGACGGCAAACAAAAGAAAGGTGTAGAGAATGCGTAGCATGTAAGTTTTGTCGGGGCGAAGGAACAATCTTGAAACGGAATTAAAACCCTTCAATTGTACAATTAGCCGTTGGCCGACAAATTTCTGATAGCCATAATTCGTGCCATAATGTGAGGGGGAGAGCGCAGTGAGCGGTGAGCGTCCGTTGTTTTCGACAAACAAAGCCCTCCGTGCATCAAACGTGCGCGGAGGGCTTTTCAAAATAATCAAAGGAGAAGGCTTATTCCATCCGCGTTCCTTAACGGTTCATGGATGCCAAAAACTCTTCGTTGCTGCTGCTGTGCAACATTTGTTTTTTCACAAACTCCATTGCTTCCTCCGGCTTCATATCGGCCAAGTGGTTGCGAAGGATAAACATCCGTTGTAGCGTGTCTTTGTCCAAAAGCAGGTCTTCGCGGCGCGTGCTCGATTTGGTGAGGTCAACACTCGGATAGAGGCGGCGGTTGGCGAGGTTGCGGTCGAGTTGCAGTTCCATATTGCCCGTGCCTTTAAATTCTTCGAAGATGACCTGGTCCATTTTCGAGCCTGTGTCTATGAGTGCCGTGGCAAGTATGGTAAGCGAGCCACCATCTTCAATGGCGCGTGCGGCGCCAAAGAACTTTTTAGGACGCTGAAGTGCTGTGGCTTCCACACCGCCGGAAAGGACTTTGCCGCTGGCTGGCGCCACCGTATTGTAGGCACGTGCCATGCGCGTGATAGAATCAAGCAGAATTACCACGTCGTGGCCGCATTCAACCATACGTTTGGCTTTTTCCAACACGATATTGGCCAAGCGCACATGGTTTTCAGCCAACTCGTCGAAGGTGGAAGCCACCACTTCTGCTTTCACGTTGCGACGCATATCCGTCACCTCTTCCGGGCGTTCGTCAATGAGCAATACGATGACATAGCATTCGGGGTGGTTTTTGGTGATGGCATTTGCAATGTCCTTGAGCAAAAACGTTTTGCCTGTTTTTGGCTGTGCCACGATAAGGCCCCGCTGGCCTTTACCAATAGGGGTAAAAAGGTCAATAACACGGTTGCCAAAGTCACGCCCGGTCGGGCTGGTGAGCAGTGTAAACTTGGAAGTTGGGAACAAAGGCGTGAGGTAATCAAACGGCACACGGTCGCGCACGTCTTTGGGGTCGAGGCCATTAATCTTGGCAACTTTCAGGAGCGCAAAATATTTCTCGCCTTCCTTCGGCGGACGAATGGCACCGCGCACAGTGTCGCCCGTTTTCAGGCCAAAAAGTTTGATTTGCGAAGGCGAGACATATATATCGTCAGGGCTGGTTTGGTAGTTGTAATCGGGAGAGCGCAGAAATCCATAGCCATCAGGCATCATCTCCAAAGTGCCGAGACCTTCTACAATTCCATCAAGTTCAACATCGAAACGTTCGCGATGAACTGTTGGCGGCATCACTTCAAGCGGTTCTACTGGAACAACGGGGACAGCTTGCTCTTGTCTGTCTTCGGGTTGGCCTGCCAGTGGTGCAAATGGTCGGTGCATGGGCATGACCTCATCTTCTTCTTCGTTGCCATTTATCGGTGCAACATATTCTTCTTCAAGGTTTTGCAACTTGGCAGCATCAGAGTCGAAAAGTCCTGGCTGGCCGGGGCGTTGCGGCGGGTGGTCGCGACGGCGGTCTTCCCACTCGCGTTGACGACGGTCACGTCGGTCTTCCCAACGGTCGCGATTACGGCCTTGGCCTTCTGAGCGTTGTTGGGGTTGGTCACGGCGGTTTGCTGATGCTTCATTGGCGGGAGTTGGGCGGTTTTCCGATGCTTCATTGGCGGGAGCCGGGCGGTTTTGGACACGGTTGCCCTCTTGTGCTGGGCGATTTTGGTCGCGAGTAGGTCGCTCATTTCGGTCGTCGCGGCGTTGGGGTGAAGCCGGATCGCGATTGCCCTCAGGAGCTGGGCGCTTTTGGTCGCGCTCACGTTTTTCCTCGGGAAGTGGGCGGTTTGGGTTGCGATCTTGGCGCGGTTCGGGGTTGGCAGGCCGTTCACGGCGGGCGGGCGCCGGCTTTGCGGTTTTTTCTGGTTTTTCTGCTGCGGGCTGCTCGGGGAGGGGAGCTTGTTCCACTTCGTCGTCGTCCGATGGTTTCACTTTTCGGGTGCGGCGGCCGGTTTGTGGGTTAGGCTCTTCTACAATGGGCACTACCCGATTGGTGGCGGTTTTTTCCGCAAGAGCCTGCTCGTCCAGGATTTTATAAATCAAATCCTGCTTGGAAAATTTGGCGATGCCCTTTACGCCAAGTTTTTGGGCGATTTCTTTGAGCTCTGTCACCAGCTTGTCGTTAAGCTGCAAAATGTCGTACATGAGTGGGGATGAAAATAAGTTAAAATTGTGTGTCGGCGCGGTTCGATACCGGAGCATTGGCGTTCGAAGGATTCGCGCACGGTGGTGGGAATGTTATTGAATGGTCATTGTGTCTACTACGTTGTCCAACAAACTCGGACAATGCACGACACAGTGTTTAAAAAAGTGAAATTTGACAAAAACTGTTTGCAAAAAACATCTTGCCAAGAAGGGCAAGAGAAAGGTTGATCGGGAATAGGCGCTAATGAAAAAATATCGGGAGGGTGTTTGAAAAAACCTCCAGCCTCAATTATCAGGCTATGCAAATTACCTTAAACAGTAAGGGAAACGAGGATGGTCGGTGGCCATAAAGGCAATCCTTTGAGCTCTAATCAAGTAATGAACACTGCAAAGATAAGCCTGTTTTTAAATTCGCTCTATCTTGTGGCGATTTTTTCGGCTTCTGCCCAAAATTTACAAAAACAAGCGGTGGTTAGGCCATTAGAACTGCCATTTCCGCAAAATGTTGCAACACAACATTTTTAGTTTTCAAAAGACACCAGCAATATATGCTCCAACTCAAAGTAATCCGCGACGAGAAAAAACGTATCCTCAACGGCCTCCGTAAAAGAAACTGGACGGCAGCCCAACTCAAGGTCATTGACCAAATCCTGAAAACCGACGACGCCCGGCGGGCCACCCAAAAAGACCTTGACGACACACTTGGGGAGGGAAACCGCCTCGCTAAAGAGATCGGTGCGTTGATGGGACAAGGTAAAAAAGCGGAAGCTGAAGCACTCAAAACCCAGGTTGCAACGCTCAAAACCAAGAGCAAAGGCCTCGAAGAACGCATGGACATCCTGAAAAACCAACTGGATGAAATGCTCTACACCGTGCCCAACTGTCCGCACAAAAGCGTCCCGAAAGGTAAAACTCCCGAAGACAACAAAGTAGCGAAAGATTGGACAAAACCCTTCCCTACCCTGCCCGACAACGCCTTACCTCACTGGGAACTGGCCAAAAAATACAATCTCTTCGACCTCGAGCTGGGCGTGAAACTCACAGGTGCCGGTTTCCCTGTCTATCGCGGAAAAGGGGCTAGACTCCAACGCGCCCTCATTCAATTCTTTTTGGATGAAGCCGTAAAAGCCGGCTACGAAGAAATAGAGCCGCCATTGCTCGTGAACGAGGACTCTGCCCGCGGAACGGGCCAATTGCCCGACAAGGAGGCGCAGATGTACCATTGCACGATAGACAATCTCTATCTAATTCCTACCGCCGAAGTGCCTGTGACCAATATCCTGCGCGATGAAATTCTCTCACTCAAGGATTTTCCTGTAAAGATGACCGCCTACACCCCCTGTTTCCGCCGTGAGGCTGGCTCTTACGGTGCTCATGTCCGTGGATTGAACCGCGTACACCAGTTCGACAAAGTGGAAATAGTGCGTGCCGAGCATCCCAACCAATCGTATAAGGCCCTGCAAGGCATGGTGCGTCATGTAGAAAGCATCATGCGCAAGCTTGAACTGCCGTATCGTATCCTTCTACTTTGCGGGGGCGACATGGGTTTTGCTTCTGCAAAAACCTACGATTTCGAAGTATGGTCAGCTGCCCAAAAACGCTGGCTTGAAGTTAGTTCGGTGTCTTGCTTTGAGACCTTTCAGAGCAATCGCCTCAAACTCCGCTTCCGCGATGAAAATGGCAAAACCGAACTGGCGCACACACTCAATGGCTCGGCCATGGCACTTGCCCGTATTGTAGCTGCTTTATTGGAAAACAACCAAACGCCAGAGGGGATTCGTTTGCCGAAAGTGTTGTGGAAATACGCGGGGTTTAAGGTTATTGATTAAACGACCTAGGGATTGTGTGAAAAGTCCAGATTGAAAATTTGTTGCAGAATCGTATTTTGAATTTCTCGAAATCCTATAAGGTTTTAAAAACCTTATAGGATTAGATTGCCAGAAACGCAAAATATTATTTCATGAAAAAATTTCGAAATACCTGTTTACACAACCCCCGTAATACTTACCGCACTACCAATTTTTTCACCCTCACTTGCCCGGCTGTTTGCAATTTGACAAAATAAGTCCCGGAGGCCAATTTGCCCGCATCAAGGAAATAGTTGCTGCTTCCCGAAGGAATTTCTCCTTCAAAAACCTTTTGCACAAATTGCCCTAAACTATTGATAACCAAAATACTACCGAAGGTTTTGCTCGAGATTTGCACTGGCACAACGGTGATGGCAGAAGCGGGGTTGGGGTAAATCTGCATCAGTTCGGCCAAAGGGTTCAGGGTGCTTGAACTTTGGGTGACACAGAATTTCCACCAACCATCAGGAGCGGTAAGCGGACGGGTAATTGTTTTTCCATTAGCCGCAATTGATTCAATGTAATAATAAACGGTACTGCCAGCAGACTGCGTGGGTATACTTCCAAACCAGTCGCCGTTGGCGATAATACCCTGCCACATATCGGTGCTCTGCCATGGAGCGGAAAGGTCTGTGGTGTAAAACAGTTTTGCGCCGGTAACGCCGCTTCGGTGTTGAATGGTCGCATAGACTGGATACCCGCCAGATGTCGTGCTATTGTCTTGGCACTGAAGGGCTTGGTGCACGATTCGCAACGGATCAGGCACACCGACTTCTTTGGTGATGCAATGTATGGCCCCAAGGCTTGGGATGATGCTATTGCAATTTATTCCTACTACGTTATAGCCTGGCATAGCTTCTTCCCAAATACGTTGAGCCGTAGTGTCGAACTGCGTCTCATAAAAAGGGACAATGATGGATTTATTGACAAAAACTGCATTCGCATAAGTCCGGTAGTCGCCACCAGAATTGGGATATTGGCTGCTTTCAGGAGGCATCGGGATACGCACGATTTTGTATGGCGTGCCGAAAGAACTTTGAAAATTGTTCAAAACGTACTGGATGTTGGCCTCAATTTGAGGTCCATCGGCCACTCCTGCGGGGTATTGCCCTACGATCAGCGTTTCCTCGTCCAACAATTTCATGTGCATATCTATATGGTGAATCACATCATAAGGCAATGGATTCATCTTGATATACCTGTTAATGCCCATAAAATCCGAAAGGATTCCGTCAATCTGCGTTTCGGTTTTTACGGTCACGTTATATGGGTTGCCAAATTCATTTTCGTCCAAAATGAGTGAAGAAGCGAATGCCGTGCCCATTCCATCAGACATGAAATTGCCCCCGGTATTTACCAAATCTTTTGGCATCGTAGTGGTGCTGTAGAGCGGAACGTTGAAAAACGGGGCAATCGTGGTTGCAATCGTGTCGTCTTTTGTACGGGTTGGGCGGTTGTAAATCCAGTCCACGAAATAAAGCGAATCCACGTCGTTGGCGTACACACAATTCGGCCCGTAATCGCGCACCCAGATTGAATTGCTGGGGGCGATCAGGAAAGTCACGTTGGAAGAAAAATCCACGCCACTTGAAGTGAGTTTGGTCTTTGCTTGCGACACAACAGTTTGATTTTCACAACAAATCACCACCATACACTCCTCGCGGGCGGCCCGCACGATCTCCGCAAGGATGGTTGTTTGACCATTCCAGGTAATGATAAGCGCTTGCAACTCTTCCCACTCGGCCATCGTGCGCACAGGAACGCTGGGAGGAGTGGTGATGCCAATGGGCACGAACGGCGGCGACTCAATCTGCCGTTCTATATCGGTAGCAAAGCGTGGAAGCTCAATGGTTTGCGAACACAAGCCGCTTATAAAAATCAGGGAGGCAAAAAAGGCGAGGGTAGTTTTTATGCGCATAGTCAGAATTAATTGATGAAAGACCTTCAAAGGAAATCCATTTTTGGCAAATATGAATGGGAGACGTCAATAATGGCAGATTTTTTACAAATGAGGCTGTCTAAAATCTTTTATAGGCAGCCTCATAAAAAAAGCGGCGCCGCATTACGCGTGCCGCTCGAACAAAACCCATTCTATCGTATGAAGCAAAATTTTTGTAGGATATTGGGATATTGGGATATTGTCCCTGTATCCTAATATTTCAATATCTCAAACTCCAGCTGGAAGTGACTGCAAATCACGGAAAAGAATTTTTTTCCGGTTGAAGTACAACACATTGGAGCGTTTCAGTTGGTTCAGCACTGCCGTTACCATTTGGCGACTTGTGCCAGTGAGGTCGGCAATATCTTGGTGTGTCATGTTGTGTTTGACCAACGTTTCAAGCCCCACTTTTCTTCCTTGTTCGTGGCCCATTTGGTGCAGGTACTCCACGATGCGGCTGCGCGAATCTTTCAGCACCACGTTTTCCAACTGGCTCTCGGTGTAGCGCAAACGCTCTCCAAGAAAGTGCAACAGTGATTGGGCGAACGCAAAATTGCTTTTCATCACCGACAGTACCGCGTTGGAGTCGAGCTCGAGAATTTCGAGCTGATCGTCCATTGCGTATGCAAAATCGCGGCGTGTATTATCGCCAGTGAGGCATGATTCGCCAAAAAGGCCGCCGGGCCGTACCACATATTTAATGATGTCTTTCTTCTCGGCGTGAACAGCCACCTTTACAATTCCCTTCAGCATGAAATAGACTTTGTTCGCCAATTGCCCAGGTTTGTATAGCACCGAATGTTTGCCGTAGGTTTGCACGATTGCGCCACGTTGGATGAGTGCGCGCTCGTCGGGGGAAAGCACCGCAAATAGCGGGCTGGATTCTAGTACGGGGAGTGAATTTCTCGTGTCCATGTTCAGATTTTAGCAGAATGTGTTTAGTCTTTTTTCTGACATTAGGACAGCAGCAGCCATCGTTGCCCCTATTTGACGGGCTAAGAAATATTTTTTGGCAATGTGTTTGCAAAAGAGCATTTTCAAGAAAATCGCTAAAACAAAGAATAATATTTCTAAATAATGCTTTTTTTATTGGAATAATTTCTTAATCATTAATTAATATGCTCAATTTTAGAATAAAAAATTTTTAGTTAAAAAGCGTGGAAACATCAGAACAGCAATTGCTCTCCGCCCTTAGATTCGGCAATGAAGGGGCACTCCGGCAAATCTTTGACCGGCACTACCCGCTTTTGCTTTCTGACATCTACCGCCTGATACCCGACGAAAGCAGCTGCCAAGACCTCGCCCAGGAGATTTTCGTTGATCTTTGGAACAAGCGCGAAAACCTGGACATTCACACCTCGCTTCGCGCTTATCTACGCCGGGCAGCCATCAACAAGTCACTCAATTATATAAAGGCCAACCGACGTACTCATTTTGAGGACGCCGACGATCTCGGCCATTTGCCCGATACCTCGGCTTCTGATACGAACAAGCGAGAAGCGCAGGAAACTTTAGAAGATGCCCTACATGTAGCGATCGGTACGTTGCCTGAGAAGTGCAGAATCGTCTTCAACCTCAGCCGCTTCGAGCAACTATCGCACCGCGAGATTGCCGAAAAACTGGGCATCTCCGTAAAAACCATTGAAAACCAAATCACCAAAGCCATGAAGATGCTCCGCGAGGCTTTGACAAATCATACCGAATTGTCGTCAGTTGTCATTTTATGGCTAAAATGCTTGTGGGGGGCATAGGGGATGCGGGATATGGGATTGTCTTAAATGCAGAAAAACAACGTGAAAATAATATCAAAACTTTAATGAAAGAAAGCGAATACATACTTCTGCTCAGCAAACGGTTCTCCGGGGAAATAAGCCCCACAGAATCCACTATGCTCGACGAATGGCTGCGCCAATCGCCTGAAAATGAGCAGATTGCCATTGTGTACCAGCGGTTGTGGGATAAGGCAGCACCTAATGGCAAAACCTTTTCTCCCGACCTCAACGCTGACTTCCTAAAAGTACAGGCCCGCATCCGCAAGTTTGATCAGCCAACAATGCAGGTTTCGCTCGGACAAAAACTAATGCGTGCAGCCGCCGTTGTGGCCTTGCTTTTGGCGGCCATTTTGGGCTGGCAGCAATTCTCGACGCTTTCGGCTTCCGAAATGGTTTTTTCCTCAGAAAACACTGACAACAAAAGTTTTGTGCTTCCTGATGGCTCTCGAATATGGTTGCGAAAAGGAGGCCAATTAGTATACCCTGAAAGATGGGCTGGTAATGAACGCCGCGTGAAACTCCGAGGCGAAGGCTACTTTGAGGTGAATCACGATCCTGCGCACCCGTTCAAAGTGGAACTCGAACACGGCGGCTCTGTTGAAGTGCTTGGCACTCAATTCGATGTGCGTCAAACCGCCGACCAAACCACTGTGCTCGTTCGTTCTGGCAAAGTCCGCTTTTCGCCCACAGCACAAAGCGAAGGCCCCGTGCTTACAGCGAATCAAAAAGCCGTATTCGATCATTCAGCGGCACAAGTTCGCTTGTCGAACCTGAGTTCGCTCAACGAGCTTTCTTGGCAAACAGGCGGTCTTGAGTTTGTAAATACGCCTCTAAATCATGTGGTGAGCGATCTGGAAAGATATTATGGCGTGAAAATAGCCTTGCGCAATCCCGCCATGTCGAGCTGCCCACACAGTGCCCCGCTCACCAGCCAGCCCATCGAAAAAGTACTGGAAACACTCGCCCTGACGCACCAACTCAAGGTGAAAAAAATGGGCGAACGGTCTTATGAATTGAGCGGCGGACAATGCCGTTGAAAGTTAGGGTGAAAATATATTGTAAGCCAAAGCGGCCCGCCAGAAGAACTCTGTGACGGGCCGCTTCGATTGTGCTGCTATCCCCTCCTACCCTATCATCATTTCCCACAAGTCTTCGTAAGGAATAATTTCCACCGCAAAAGTCTGTCCGGCTACCTGAGGCTGTTCTTTAGCCAGTACCTCCAGTTCCTTTTTGATTTTCTTTTCTGCGCTGGCGGATTTGTAGTCCCGTTTGGCAAAGGCGATGAGCATGTTCAAGAATGCCGCACTGCGGCGGTTCATGTCATTGTCCAGATAGCGTTTGCGGTATTTTTCCAAGGCTTCGAGTGAAATATCGGCGGTATCAAAAGTGCCTTTCACCAGATGGTAAACAACCGGCAGGAAAATCAGCGGAATATTCATGCCCTGCTTGTCCTTGGCCAGCACCTCGATTTCGTTGTTGAGCCTGGCGTAACGGAAAGTGCCGACGACATTTTCGACTTTGGCAAGATCAAGTTTGCCGAGTACGGCAAGCAAGTGGAGGTATCCCCCGTAAATTTGCCAGTTGTCGCGGACGGCACCGCCGAGCGATTCGAATTTTGGATGTTGGGAGGCTTTCCCAAACAGTGCCAGCGCGTCATCATACCGGCGAGCGAAAAGGCAGTAGTGCACGTAAAGCTCGTTCGTGCGAAACCAGTTGAAAGTACCTTCTTCTTCAAGAAGGGAGAAACAATAATTTATGGACTCTTCAGCTTTCCCATCAAACATACGTAATTGAATAAGGCATGCAATTTTTTGGAATAATGTAATTGCCAAAGTACCACGATTGGCATTAGATCGCCCTTTTAATAAAGCAATAACATTATCGCACACTTCAATAACTGATTTGCAATCATTAATAGACAGGAATTTGATAATGCCAATCTGCGCGGTATGAAAATGAAACTGGCAGGTATCCACTTTTGAAGCTATTGGATAAAGTTCATCATAGTAAGCATTCGCATATTCATGAATTTCTTTATTTGGAGAGCGACGTACTATATAATAATTAACAAGACTTTCAAAATGTTCTAGTGCAAGCATTTCAAAACGGCGCTTTTCCTCATATTCTCTATGGATTTTGGAATATCGTTCATGCATAGAGGCCGAGCCAACCATTCGCGCATACTCACTCCTTAAACGGGATGCAATCTCTGTTGTCAACTCCACAAACTCAAACTTAATAGTTTGTTCTAGCAAATGCTCCAAAATGTCTATCCCAGCTTTTTTTGCTTCACGCTGAAGAATTATGTAGGCTGCAGCAAAATCTCGGTAGCAATTGTACAGCGCTTTCCCTCTTTCGTTGAACATAGGTTGGTTGACATCCACAAAAAAGGCCGTGTTGAGCAGGTTTCGCTCCAATCTGCCTTTCATACGCAAGTAAGCTTGGGATTTAGGGCTTTCGTTTTTCCCGTACAAGAATTTCGCAGCCTCTTCGTCAGACTGCACCTTGTCCTTTGCAATCGCATCGTACAAGGCTTCCACCATGCTGCCCTCCTCGCCAGGATTGCCCAACACTTCGATGTTCTTCACCTTGTTTCGGGTGATGGTTTTGACCAACTCTTTCAGGGCATCAAATTCCATGAGGGGAAAAATGTAAAAATGAATATATGAGAGAATCCTTGAATCTCCCTGTATTGAAATGAGGTTTTTTGTCCTTTTTTAGCCTTATAAGAGCACCTTACCTTTGTTGCAACAATTGACCAACACAAAAGTAAGATCATTTTGCAAAAGCAATAATCATATATCAGCGCGAAAGCGTCCGAGAGGATAGCAATCGCGTGACTGCCCAAGGTTGTAGTGTTCATTGACCTATCCACAGCAGTGTTGTGGGGCTTGGTGTATTTCCATGCCCTAAATCTGCCTGTATTGAAATGGGGGTTTCTGTCCTTTTTTAGGATACGAGACAGACTGATCTTTGTGCCAGATTTCTTCTGATTCACAAAAAAAATGTCTCTCTCTTATGAACTTGCTACTCTTCATCCTTAGCTTTCTTTTTGCGTCCTACGCTCCAACCGCTCAAACCACTGATGATGGCATCAATTCCAACACAACCTCTAAGTATAAGCCAGGAAATGGCAAGGGAGGAAAATTTAAGGATGGTGATTACATCATTGGTTATGATATTATGCCTTAATCCTGGCAATTCAAAAAATATTTTTTATGAAAAACTACCTTTTTCTCTGAACCTGCTCATTCTGCCATGTTTGTTTGCCTTGTCTAATTTTGGCAACGCAAGCACTGCAACGCAGCAGAACGAACAATTCTCTTGCAGGCTTCCGGCACCCTCTTCGCTGAATGGCCAAGCAACCAGCTCGACCACTGCAGATTTGTCTTGGTCTTCAGGTGAGTGACTATATCATTATGAATGATGTGAACCCCTAGTACCCTCAACAAATCTGACTTGCAACCGCTCAAACCAAATAAATAATACCCGGGCCTCCGCCTCTGATAATCCGCTTCGTTCCTACATAAGAAATTGATTTTCAATCGAATAATCCGCATTTTAAACCTTGTTTTCCGATTTTATTTCTACCGTATCGGAAATATAGTATGATACCATAGCTCCGGTTTTACTTCCTTTTGAAGAAGGCCGGAATCCTATCAGCGCAAGCAAAAACGACAGAAACAATCTTCCTTTTTAATAATCATGGGCGGTTTTGCCCAACGGACCTTTCCGTTTATAATCTTTCTGCCGTGTATTAAAACACGCTTTGTTGCACTTCATTTAAATAATCCTTTCTCGAACCGGAGCGCTGCCTTGCGCTCCGGTTTTTTTTATTCCCCTGTCCTTGACGGCCATTCGCCCGAACATTCCAACTATTCATCCAAACTTTTGTCCTTTCAGCCTGCAAAGGCGAACCTTCGGGCGCGAATTCGCGCCTCTAAGCGTTTTCCCCTACTCACAACATTTATCAACTTAACCAAGCACAGGAACGACGTATGAAACGACTTTTTTTACCCGCCATAGCCTTTTCACGCACCATAGTCTTGACGATGGTGTGGGCGGCTGCTGGCCTTTTCGCCCCCCTTTCTATCTTTTCACAAGAACTGCCTACCTACGACCCCAATTCTATTGACGTGCCGTACAAAAAATTCGTGTTGCCCAATGGCCTGCGCCTTGTGGTACACGAAGACCACAAAGCCCCCATTGTGGCGGTAAATTTATGGTATCATGTAGGATCAAAGAACGAAAAACCAGGCAAATCGGGCTTTGCGCACTTGTTTGAACACCTTATGTTCAACGGCTCAGAGCACTTCAACACCGACTACTTCCAAGCCCTGGAGGCCATCGGTGGCACCGACCTGAACGGTACAACCAACGACGACCGTACCAATTATTTTCAAAATGTGCCTGTCGGAGCGCTTGATCAGGTGCTCTGGCTCGAAAGCGATCGAATGGGTCACCTGCTTGGTGCCATTGACCAAGGCAAGCTGGACGAGCAACGAGGCGTGGTCCAAAATGAAAAGCGCCAGGGTGAAAACCAACCTTACGCCAAAGGATGGGACATTCTCCAAAAAGAAGCCTACCCTCCCCACCACCCCTATGGCCACACTGTCATTGGCGAAATGGAGGACCTCAACGCCGCCAGTTTGGAAGATGTACACGAATGGTTCAAAACTTATTACGGCGCAGCCAATGCTGTTTTGGTAGTGGCGGGCGACATTACCCCGGAAGTTGCTTATGAAAAGGTGTTGAAATATTTTGGCAACATCCCAGCAGGTCCAACCCTTGCCCGGCCAGAAGTGAACATCGCTAAGCGCACGGGTAGCAAACGCGTTCATTATCAAGACCGTGTGCCCGAATCTCGCATCGTCATCTCTTGGAATACACCTGAATGGGGCAACAAAGAAAACGCCGCCCTTGACCTTGCGTCCAACATTTTGTCCTCTGGCAAAAACAGCCGCCTCTTCAAAAAACTGGTCTATGAAAAGCAAATCTGCAGCTCGGCCAATGCGTTCAATGGCCCATCTGAAATTGGGGGTGGCTTCGGCATTATTGCCAATGTAAAAAAAGGCAAAACCGTGGAAGAGGTTGAATCTGCTATCCGCGAAATAATGGCCGAATTTATCAAAAATGGCCCCACGGAAGAAGAGTTGAAGCGCGTAAAAGCCTCCTATTTTGCGGGCTTTATTAAAGGATTGGAACGTATCGGAGGCTTTGGAGGCAAGAGCGATCTTTTGGCCGAAAACGAGGTGTACGCCAACAGCCCGGATTTTTACAAGACATACAACAACTGGATCAATCAAGTCGGCACAAAAGACGTGCAGATGGTATGCCAACAATGGCTTACCGACGGGGAGATTACTATGATCTGCGACCCATTCCCGGAATATTCTGTGACTGGTACAGATGCGGATCGCTCCAAGCCACCTGTGATTGATAACAATGTGGCTGCAAAATTTCCCAATCTACAACGCGCCACCTTGAAAAACGGGATGAAAGTTGTGCTTGCCCGCCGTACTGAAAGCCCAACAGTATCTGCTAACATCCTTTTTGATGCCGGATATTGCGCCGATAAATTCGGTGGCAAACTCGGCCTTGCCAAACTGAGCATGGATATGCTCGACGAAGGCACCAAATCGCTCAACTCCCTGCAAATCAACGAAAGACTCCAATTGCTCGGAGCAAGCATCAATACTTTTAGCGATCTTGACAACTCGTATATCAACCTGAATACGCTCAAGCAAAGCCTGGATCAAAGTCTGGATTTGTTGGCCGACGTAATTCAGAATCCATCCTTCCCTGATGCAGATTTCAAACGCCTGCAGTCTCAACAAATAAGCGGTATCCAAAACGAAAAGAAGAATCCGCAAAGCATGGTCATGCGCGTCATGCCCACGCTACTGTACGGAGAAAACCACCCTTACGCCATGCCCATGACAGGCTCGGGAGAGGAAGATTCCGTTAACGGCATTATACTTGATGACGTCAAGGGTTTTTACAGCAAATGGCTCCGTCCAAACAATGCGACCATCGTGGTGACGGGCGACATTACCATTGAGGAATTGACCGCCAAATTGGAAAAACGCTTCACTAACTGGCAAAAAGGAGAATTGACCAAAAAAGTGATTCCAGAGGTAAAAACGACGGGTGCTTCCAACAAGATTTACTTGATTGATCGCCCTGAAAGTCAACAAAGTATGATAGTGGCTGGTTACCTGACAAAGCCTTATGGCCAACTGGACGAAACCGCCATCGAGCAGATGAACAACGTGCTGGGCGGCGATTTTACAAGCCGTATCAACATGAATATCCGCGAAGACAAACGCTGGAGTTACGGCGCCCGGTCAATGATCCTAAACACCCGTGGCCAACGCCCATTCGTGGTATCCGCACCCGTGCAGACCGACAAAACGAAGGAAAGCATTCAGGAAGTCATCAAAGAGGTCAACCAATTTGTCGGCGACAAACAAATGACGCAGGCTGAATTTGACAAGACCAAACAAAATACAGTACTCGGCATGAGCGGCATGTGGGAAACCAACGCTGCAGTAAACGGTAGCGTGCGGGATGTAGTGAAATACAACCTGCCCGACGACTACTGGCAAAAATATGGCGCCAAAGTTCAGGGGCTTACGCTTAAAGACGTGCAAACGACGGCAAAAAGCATTGTTCAGCCTAACAACCTCGGTTGGTTCCTGGCAGGGGATGCGGCAAAAACGCTCCCCGGCCTTCAGCAACTTGGCATGGAGGTAATCCAGATCGATGCCAATGGGAAAATTGTGTCGTCGAAGCCGAAGCCGTAGATGGTGATTGGTTAACTGGTGATTGGTTAACTGGATTTTAAGCCGGGAGCTGTGCTTTGCTGCTCCCGGCTTTTTTATACATCAGTTTTCTTGTTTTATGATGCCCAAGATCGCTGGAGTGCGATTTTCGGGAAAAGTGATCGCGAGCCAATAAAGGCCAGATGGTTGCCCTGCCAAAGTTGTTTTTTCCGGAAAAGTAAATTTGTCGACGGGTTGCCCTAAAGCGTTGTATACTATTGCTCGTTCCCAATTGCTTGGTAGATCAATGGTAAAATCACCTATCGTTGGATTCGGCATAATCCGTGCAATAGGCCATGTTTCGGACATACCCTCTGTTACACTTGAGGAAGTACAAGCTACTTTTGAACTGCTGTAAAAGCTAAAATTATAGGCCGATTGGTTCCAAATATCGTCGCTAGACCTTATCAAAGTGGAATCTCCTTGAGTTTCCACAACCGCTTGTCCATACCATCCATTGCCTGCATAACTGGTCATGGTTAAACCCGTTAGGGTCATACAGGAATTTTCAACCGTGAATGCAGTTTGTTCATTTCCTGAAAACGAGGATGCCGGATAGATCAGTCCGCCAAGTATCTCGGTGGAGCCTCCCTGACTTGTACGCACAATATTGGCCCTGCCTTCTGTTTTCAGGCCCAGGATCCAGTATTTGCCTCCAGGGTTGTCAATATTTCGTTCGTCTTCCGGTTGAACTTCTGAGTTAAAATGCCTGGCCCACATTTGCACCGGAAACTTGGGCTGAAAGTCGCTTACCCAATCTTCCAAAAACACTTTCCCGTTCGTGTTCGCTGCCGTATTTTCGTAGGTTGATCCGGCATTCCGAAAGACCACCGTACGCTGGCTGTTGTTGAGCAAGCGTACGCCTTTGATTTTTTCTACAAAAAGCGGGGTACTTCCGGTTTCATTTAAAATCAGTTTGCTGTCGTTGAAAAACAGGATTTTACCTAAATTGAAACCGGTGATGAGTTCCACCGACGCGGGTACGACAATATCAGCGTAAACGCAATAATAGGTACCGTTATCACCGATTTTACCAAAATAAATGGCTTTTTTTCCTGAGTTAAACGCCGCCTGGATCTCCTCTGTCGCGTCGTTGAATCCATAGAGTGGGTTGGTGGGATCTGCTCCAAAGTCACTCACATCTGCCCAATCCGACGCATTGTTGTTGACGTAATCGGGGGTCTCTTCTATTGTGAGGCCAAGACTTTTTCCGTCGTTGGGCCAAAGCGAATAATCCTGCTGATTATGGAATTCTATCACATGATTGCCTTGAATGGGCACGCTATCTACTAATAATGCTCCTGCATAACCTGAGGATTTGATATTCCGGGCAAAAACAAAACTATATCCAGAAACGTCTATCCCATAGCGCGTGCTTCCACCTCCATCCAACTGACTATCCATGATAATGACCCTTGCGCTGGTGTTTTGAATGGCTGGCACCGTATTCGTACTTTTTAAATGGCGGACACAGATCGTATTGCAGGCGTTGGTGATGCCAGCCACACTTTGATTTTCCAGCGTAATGTCTTCAAAGGTCATGGAGTATTCACAGGTACCGACACGTATCCCATATTGAAAGCCATTGATGCTCACGTCTTTGAGCAGCCCCGGCCCAGGCCAGGCACGCTCCATGCGCACACCGCAAAAACCGCTACCGTCAGGGGAGACTACGCTAACATTGCGCATGGCACCATAATTACTGGTGATATAGTCAACGCCGACCGCAGCTTCATTGCCCAGGCCAGTATTGATGCTTAGGTTGAACATATAATTGCCAAAAGCCTGATTTCCAGCCCGGGTATAAAAAACAGGTCGTGGATGTTCAACATCTTGAAAATCAGCAGCATTGTCTTTCAATTTGATGATTGTTTTCGCGCGATCCTCTCCTTGCAACGTGAGGCAGCAATCGTAATACCCTTGCAAAAACTGGATGCTATCACTCACGAGATAGGTGCCATTAGGAATGTAGATCGCTATGGAACTGTTATACAGGTTCAGATAGGTCTGCACGGCCCTGCGGAAGGCTTCGGTATCGTCTGTGATCCCATCCCCTACGGCCCCATAATCGGTTTTGATATTCTTCCAAGCCACATTCGCAGATGGGAAATAGGTCTGATAGGATTGAGCCTGAAGGGCCATTGACACCGCGATTAGCAGCGGGAGCAGAATAAGTTGGACTATTTTCATGACTTTTTACATTTGGAACTCGGAACCAATAACTTAGTCATTTGATGCCACCCTTTGTTCCATCATACGGCCCCTATTTTTCTTTAAATAGCCCCACTATTCGCAGAAAAATAGGGTTGTCTGATGAAAAAATGGCTGACCTAAAATGACTAAGTTATTGGTGCCGCGTTCCTTAAAATGTGGCACACCTTTCGGCATGCCACATCATTTTTGATTAAATTTACGGATGTTTATTGTTTCACAAATTTCAGCACCTGAACAGAATTGTCCGTGCGGAGTTCCAGCAAATACATGCCTGGCAGGAGTGCCGCGACGTCCAGCTGAACCGCATTCGTCCCCTCCACGCTGTTTATCTGGCTGAAGGACACGGTGCGTCCGGTTAAATCAAGGACTCGAAGATTGTAATCCTGTTGCGTTTTTGCCTCAAAAACCAGTTGGAGCGAGAAGATTGCCGGGTTCGGAAATATCCGGGCTGGATTGAATACCAGCATATTGTTCGTGCTATTCAACAACGTACCCGTGGCTACGCCAAGTGAAGCGACCGCATTTTTGCTGAAATTCCAGGGCTCCTCGGTATCCAATTCAAAGGAAATTTCGCTGGCGCAGCTGTCCGATTCAATACTTAGGGTTACGGTATAAACGCCGTGCGTTGCATATTCGTGGAAGGGACTCTGCTCGTTGCTGGTCTCGCCATCTCCGAAATCCCAGTTCCAGCTTACAATTGGGTTGGGCGAATAGGAAAGGTCTACAAATTCAAAGCCAAGTCCGCCCAGGCTGTCAGGCAGCGGGATAAATAGGGCCTGGCAATCCTGTTCTCCCTGCCAGGGGCAGTCTTCTTTCACACAGATTTCGAAGGAAATATTGCTTTCACAGCCTGTCACCGTAATGATGGAGAGTTCTACCATATATACGCCGGGTTCTTCGTAGGCGTGCACAGGATTCTGTTCGTCGCTGGTTTCCCCGTCGCCAAATTCCCAGTACCACTCCACTGGAGAGCCAAAGGACAGGTCTTCAAAACTAAGGGTGAGTGAATCCTGACTCACTTCAGCTACAAAAAACATGGCCTGACAACCAAAGAAGAATGTATCCACTGGGCTGTCACCCACCACTATTACTGCGCTGGCGTAGGTCAAGCAGCTGTCTTCAGTCAATACCGTCAATTCTACGGAATAAATGCCCTCCCCTGGGAAAGTATGAACTGGGTTAGGGTCATTGCTCGTTGTTCCATCATCAAATTGCCAGAAATAACTCAGCACACCTACCGGGTCGCCCGTCAATCCGAAAACTTCGGTATAAAACTCAAAAGTCAGGCTGTCTATATCCTCATACTCAATATAAGCGGCACAATCCTCGCTGGGCGGGGCATCTGTAAACAAAGGGAAACTGATCTCTGCTTCACAGCCACTTTCGCTGGTGACCACCAGATTGACTTCGTATAAACCGTCCGTTGCGTACGTATGCTCGGGGCTTTCTTCAGTACTGGTATTACCGTCGCCAAAGTCCCAGAGCCAACTGACTGGATCCGCGTCGTCCAGGGTATAGAAATCGGCAGAGAAGACAAAACTGAGCGAATCTATCTGATCCGCATAAGGCTCCAAGGAGCACTCTGGATCGTCTGGATCCACTTCTCCAACACATACATGTTCGGTAGTAGAAGCTTCACAGCCGGTCTCGCTGATGATGGTCAAACTAACTTCATAAATGCCCGCCGTATCGTATTCATGCGTTGGATTTTCTTCGGTGCTGGTGTTGCCATCTCCAAAATCCCAGAGCCAGCTTACTGCAGCGGCACTGTCCTGCGTTTCAAAATAGGAAACAAACTCCACCGTGAGGCTATCTGTGTTTAGGGCCTCAAACGAGGCTTCGCAGTCAGGATTGGCTTCATCATCGCCTGCAGTGACATGCTCTGTTGAACTGGCTTCACAACCGGTTCCGCTGACAATGGTCAAGCTGACTTCATAAATGCCCGCCGTATCGTATTCATGCGTCGGGTTTTCTTCAGTGCTGGTGTTGCCATCTCCAAAATCCCAGAGCCAGCTCACGGCAGCGGCACTATCCTGCGTTTCAAAATAGGAAACAAACTCCACGACGAGGCTATCGGTATTCAGAACCTCAAACGAGACTTCGCAGTCTGGATTGGCCTGATAACCGCCCACACAAACATGCTCTGTTGAACTGGCTTCGCAGCCAGTTTCGCTGATGATGGTAAGGGTGACTTCGTACAATCCATCCGAAGCATAGACATGGATCGGGTTTTCTTCGGTGCTGGTGTTGCCATCTCCAAAATCCCAGAGCCAGCTTACGGCACTTGCACTATCTACGGCCTCGAAATATGCGGTAAATTGTACGCTAAGGCTGTCTATATTTTCAGCTTCAAAACTTGCTTCACAATCGGCAGGCGGCGGGTCATCGGCACAGATTCCGAAATCGGCGGAGGCTTCCCCGTTTACGATGGGCTTTACTTCGGTGATGCTTTCCGGCGAACCATCATAGCAGCCCGTTTCGATTTCTATCGTAATTTCATCCAGATTTGAAGGTATTTCCACCTCAAAGTTGTAAAAACCATCGGCATCGGTCAGGCCTTCGGCAAACCCAAACTGGGTAGAATCTTGTGGGTCAATGGCGAAGGCGACAATGTTCCAGTCTTCTACCGGCGAGCCGTCGGTATTTCTGGTGACGGTACCTGTTACGGTTACCGTAATTTGGGCATGCACCCAGCAGGCGAGCAGCAACAATATGCCGCTCATGAGCATTTTTTTCATAGCAAAATCAGTTGTTTAAAAAAGTAAGGAGAAAGAAAAGCCTAGTGTATCGTGATTAATTTTCGTTCTAAACCAGTTTCGGTTTCAACAGAGAGCAGGTAAGATCCTGTAGGCAGATCAAGCACCTGCATATCCGCAATCTTTGTTCGGGGAATCTGAATTTGGCGCACCAATTGACCCATGAGGTTAAACAATTGCGCGGATTGCATAGGCACGTCTGAGAACAAATGAAGCCAATCGCTGGCCGGGTTGGGCTGCACCGATAAGCGGCGAATTTGCCCGGCATCGTTCACCCCGGAAGTGGGCAGGAAAGCGCTTGGATGCCATTGAAAGGTGACAGTGTCGCCGGCAAGCGCCGTGATATTGCCATATTTATCGATCATTCGGATCGAATCAGTCCAGATTTGGATCGGGGCCACTTTGTCAATCACGTCCACAATGATGATAAATTCAGCTACTCCAATGATACCATGCCCATCCCGTTGGTTTCTATCGGTACGCGTCCAGGCAATATCACTACGTTGAGTCGTTAGGTTTTTATACAAAAAGATACGATCCCCATCATCATTGGCCCAGGACTCCTCGGTAAAATCAAAATGTTTTTCTGCCTGGAACTGCGCACTTGTAAACACGGAAAATGCAAGTCCGTACACATCTTCTGCGGGTATATCCTCTGTTCCCAAAACGATAGGTAAATCAAAAGATTGATTTGGTATTAAAAGGTTGGAGACCCCGCTTTTGTCAAAGCCTAAAACCGGATCCAGCCCTGGTTCGCCGACTACAAATTCATCTTCTTCTACCACGATGTCTTCACGCCTTGCCCCGTAGTTGGTGAAAATCGCCCAGGCATCTTCGTAATTGATCCTTCCATTGCCATTACAATCGGAAAAGGCGCTATTCAGCCCGCCTGGAAGCTGAAGATCCCATAGGACGACTTCATTTGGGACAAAAGCAATATTGCTCCCATCTATCGTATCCCGCTTAGGACCATTGAAATTATAGGCCAGACCCAATGCCAGAAGATCAACATTGTTGACTACCCCATTGTTGGTGGCATCTCCCGGATACACCATCACATTTTGAGCAACCGTGTATGAAAGCCTAAAGCCGCCCAAAAGGAGGATCAGGACGAGCATTCTTGAAATTGTGGTTGGGTGTACCATAAGCGTTGTTTAATTTGATGATACAAAAGTGAGGGAGTATCCTGGCCCGTACAAATACATTTTTTAGGATTTATCGCAGCAACATGGTAATTTTATTTTTTACAAGAAATTGAATTTCAATTTATTACCAGTTATTTCATACAACAAAAATCAAAAATTTTCATTTATTGTCGGGAAATAGCACTCAACCCAATCCGGAATAATGGACCACAGTAAACTACTCGATCTACTCGACAGCTTTTCGTCGCGGGAATGGCGCTCCTTCAGTGAGATGGTACATTCACCTTTTTTCAACCGCAATGTAGCGGTAACCAAACTGTGCGATTGGCTGGAAGTAGGTGCTTCGAATTTGGGCACGATGAATCGAAAAACGGCTTATGAAGTCGTTTTCCCTGGTGCCACATATCAAGACGCCAAATTAAATCACACCATGTCGGCACTGCTCAAACTGGGCGAGCAATTTGTAGGGATGCAGGAATTTTTGAAAGACGGCTTTTTACCCGATTTTTGTTGTTTAAAGGGACTTTCTGCCCGAGGTTTGGAAAAGCACTATCAATATCAATTTAAGCGAAAAAGTCAGGCGCTTGAAACGGCCTCTGATCAAGGCGCAAAACATTATTTTGAGCTTTATCAGCTTGAAAATCTGGAAGGATATCGACGGCAGCAATTAGGTGGACAGGGATTCAAGGAATACGTACAACGAACGGCAGATAGTCTTGACAATTTCTACTTGGCGGAAAAGTTGCGGCTCATCTGTTTCATGCTTACCAGTGAACGGCTTTTGGCACAATCTTACAAGATTAGTTTGGCTGAAGAATTGAATTCATTTATTAGTCTTCAGCCAAAGGAAGCACACGGACCAGCAGTTTGGGCCTACCATATAGTGTATCAAATGTTGCGCAAAAAGAAGGCGCATTCGGAATTTGAACAACTGAAATCTGACCTTCCCGAATTAGTTAAAAAGTTGAACCGATCGGAAATAGAGGAAATTTACCAACATGCCATCAATTATTGCAATCTGCAAATCATTCAATCCGATCAGCGATTTCTATCTGAAGCGTTTCATTTGTATGAATGGGGACTAGAATCCGGAATTTTGCTTCAAAACGGCCAGCTTTCGCCCTGGCACTTCAAGAACATCATCAAGCTGGCGCTTCGGCTGGCTAAATTTGATTGGACAGAACAGTTTATTCTGGAAAAAACACCCCTTCTCCCACCTGAATTTCGCGAAGACGCCTTTCACTACAACCTCGCAGAGCTTTATTATTATACCCAACAAAACGACAAGGCCCTTCAGCACCTTAATCAGGTAGAATTCACAGACGTGTCTTACCACCTTGGCGCAAAAATTATGCTGGCTAAGATTTATTACGAAACGGATGCAGACGATGCGCTCGATAGCCTGCTGCACGCTTTTGGGATTTATCTGCGCAGAAACAGGGTTATTTCGGAGGATATCCGGCGTACCTACCTCAATTTTGTGGCCATTTTGCGCAAGATCACTCAATCCAGGCCTGAGCACTTCGCGGCTTTAAAGGCCAGAATCGAAGGCACCAGCTCCTTGGCCGCTAAAAGTTGGTTATTAAAACTGGTGGAATAAGACTAGTTCAGAAATTAAATTGGAATGGAAAATTTGAACACGAGGATCCCAAAAGTTGGGCACCTTTGCGCCTGTACAGAATCAGCGGCAAAATTAGAAACGGATAGCCCATGCCAAAACTGCTCGAAATCAACAACTTAGCCATCGAGTTCAACTCCGAACGCGGCAGCACCCTAGCCGTGGATGGCATTTCCTTGTCGCTAGACATAGGCGAGACCCTTGGCATCGTGGGGGAATCTGGCTCCGGAAAATCCGTCACCGCACTTTCTATCATGCGGCTACTGCCCAGTCCGCCCGCCAAAATTATTTCCGGGGAAATCCTTTTTCATCAGCCTACAACGGTCAACCTGCTTTCAGTTCCAGACAAAGGAATCGAACGCATCCGTGGCGCTGAAATCGCGATGATTTTCCAAGAGCCCATGACCTCCCTGAATCCTGTTTTTCGCTGTGGGCATCAGGTTACAGAAGCCATTCAATTGCACCAAAAAGCCTCTTTTTCTGAGGCAAAAGCACTGGCCCTCAAACTTTTTGAACGGGTAAAACTCCCTGACCCAATACGAATTTTCAAGGCTTACCCGCACCAAATCAGCGGCGGGCAAAAGCAGCGGGTGATGATTGCCATGGCCATGTCCTGCAACCCCAGCCTGCTTATTGCCGACGAACCGACCACTGCATTGGATGTTACGGTGCAAAAAACTATCCTCGATTTGATGCGAGAACTGAAAGCGGAATCGGGACTTTCGATGCTGTTTATCAGTCACGATTTGGGGGTTGTTTCCGAAATCTGCGACCGTGTGGTCGTTATGTTGAAGGGAAAAATTGTGGAGGAAGGCCCCGTAGATAAAATACTCCGCCAACCTGAACACCCTTACACTCGTGGCCTGATCGCTTGCCGACCTTCCTTGAAGCGCAAACTCTGGCGAATGCCGACCGTGCCGGATTTTTTGGAGCACAAAAACTTCGAATCACGGGTGGTAACACCCGCCGAAACCCAGGCCCGACAAAAAAACCTACATGCCCAGGATCCCATTTTGCAGGTAAAAAATCTAACCGTGCGCTTCCCTGCCAAGAAGAACTGGCTCGGCAGGCCCACCGAATGGCTCCATGCGGTCAACGACGTGAGTTTTGACATTTTCCCTGGAGAAACTTTTGGTCTTGCAGGTGAATCAGGCTGTGGAAAGACCACGCTGGGTCGGACGATTGCGCGGTTAACTGAAGCACATTCTGGCGAAATCTTTTACAAAGGCACTGATTTACAAAAACTTAGCGAGGAAGCATTCCGTCCTTACCGCCGCGAAATTCAGGTTGTTTTTCAAGACCCCTACTCTTCGCTCAACCCGCGCATGGGCATCGGGGAAGCCATTGTGGAGCCGATGCAAGTACACAAAATCCACGAAAACAACCGCGCCCGCCGCGAAAAAGCCATCGAACTTTTGGAGACCGTGGGTTTGCAAGCCGATCATTTTCACCGCTACCCGCATGAATTCTCCGGTGGACAACGACAGCGGATTTGTGTGGCGCGAGCCTTGGCACTGCAGCCGCGTTTTCTGGTTTGCGACGAAATGGTTTCAGCCCTGGATGTGTCCGTACAGGCTACGGTGTTGAATCTGTTGATGGATTTACAGGAAAAATTTGGACTCACGTACCTCTTCATCTCGCACGACCTGAGCGTGATCAAACAGATGTGCGACCGCTTGCTCATCATGAACCAAGGTCAAACCGAGGCCTTGGGTTACCCTGAGGAAATTTACAGGAATCCGGAGCGGGAATATGTGAAGCGGCTGATAGAGGCGATACCGGGGGAGTGAAAATGGGTACATATTTGCAAATGGGTTTCAAATGTGCACCTTAAAATAGTTTTACATCCTTCCCATTGGCAAAATCCTTTCACACAAAAAAACAGCCGCCCCGACCTTTCCCTGCGGTACCTACACAAAAAAAGTCCCGCGATTTTCCGCTGGACTTTTTTATTTGAGCCAAAAATGAATGAACATCTAACACTTAAAGAGATAGACACTCGCCTGTCATTGCGCCGTGATTTTTTTTGAGCTGCTTGGTTGAAAAGCGTAGTTGCGTGATTCGTCGGTTGGCCGAATCGTGGGAAGAGGAGATGGGTTTTTGTAATTTAAAAGACAGAGGAAGGCCTTTTCTTGGAGGGGAAGTATGTTAATGGACTGGGAGAATCCCAATCTTCGGCCCAACAGGACTAATTTGCAGGAATTCAATTCATTTAAACAAACACAATTATGAAACATTTCCTTTTGATTGCGCTTGGCGCCATCCTTCTTGCTCTTTCTGCTTGCAAAGACAAAGATCCTACCGTGACTACCCATTCCGTGAGCGGAGCACAAGCCACCATTGAATGGGAAGAATGCGCACTTTTTACCGACCACGACATTACGATTTGCTTCATCGGTGCCGACGAAAACCGCTGTCCTTGCAATACAGAGTGTCTTTGGGAAGGCTCGGTGGATGCCACCTTTCATGTCACCACTTCCACAGGCATTGACACCACGATCACCCTAACCACCAATAGCAGCCCCATAAACCTCCCCAATGCCACCACCGTCGGCGGGAAGACCATCACGTTCGTGAACACCGATGCTGTCAATTGTGCCGATTATGGGAAGTACGAGAAGTACAAAGTCATTGTGACGGTGCAATAGACGGCGAGCGGAATAACATGAGTCACTCCGAATTTCCTTTTTTGATTGAAGAATCTAAGAGAAAATTCGGGATGACTCATGTTTTTAAATCACTTTGAAAGAGGATTCCCACTGAAGTCTTGGCTCACCAATGCTGGAAAAAGTTCGATTCCTTCGATGGAATGGAGTTGGTTGTTTCGCAACTGAAGCCACCGGACGTTCGGGCAGCCACCCAAAGTTTTCAAATCCGAAATCTGGTTGTCGGAAAGATCTAGACGGCCTGTTTTTTCCAATTTCCATCACGAACGCTAACGCATACAGCCCGAGGCCAAAGGCACAAAGGCACAACGAAAACAGTGCGGTCAATTGGTGTTCCCTAAATCCTTTCAAGCCCCACCAACCAGCCAAGAGGTACAACACGAACACAACGACAAGGATCAGCAAAGCGCTCCAGTCGGGCAGTTTTTTGAGCAGCGAGTTGGGACTGGTAAGCCCTGCGGTAAAGCAGTAGCCGAGCACAATGCTGAGGGCCAGCGAGAGGAGCAGACTTTTGTAGGCCATGGCTTTTAAAATTGGACACCTGATTCGTTGCAAGTTTTGCAAGTTCCGGTGCTGGGGAAATTTTGGGGATTCACACCTTTGATGCGTTGATCCATCGTGTAGGCGTAGTGGGCATCGCAGCTGCAACCCGCCGAGCCGTTGAGTACCCGGAATGTGGCAGGATCAGCCCCTTCGATCCGTTGATCATTGACGAAAACCTGCCGGGCATCTTTCGAATATCCTGGCTCCAGCACCCGAAAAGTGGCTGGCTCAGCCTCGGGGAGCGGGGTCAAAAAGCAATAACAGTGTTTGTCATCCCAGGCTGTAATCCTCGTCAAGCACTTTGAAAGTGGTCGGATCGGCAGTTTCGTGCCGTTGACCATGGCGGTACACGCTGTGTGCGTCTTTGGCATAATCCAGCGCTAAAATCTGGTAAGTTTTGAGCTCTGCGCCTTCCACTTCGTTCATTTCGTGGTAAACCCGTGTCGCATCTGTGGCAGTTTTGGGGCCGAGGTAGCGGAAGGTATTTGGGTCAGCGTCTTTGATTTCATAAATGTCGTACCAACACTTTTGGCTGTCTCTGTAAAAATTGGATGCCTCCTCTCCAACTCTGGTAAAATGCGCTGGGTCTTCGGAAAAAACATCCCTCCCGAAGTAGACGTATTTGGAATCTTTCACAAACTGGCGGCTCACCATTGCAAAATGCGCGATGTCTTCTGTGAGGCGGTCTGCCATATAATAGACCGCGTTTTTGTCTTTACTGTAACTGCTGCCCAAGTACTCGAAGCTGGCAAGGTCCGCGCCTTCAATCGTCCAAACCGCCCAGAAAATACGGTTGCTGCTTACGCCAAAGTCCATCGTTTCGCCAGATATTTTACTGCTGAATTCGCGTACCGCAAAAGTCTTGGGGTCGGCGCCCATTACCTCGTTGACATTGTAGGACATGCCTGTGGAGCTTTTGTACCAGACTTTTTCTGCGCCCACATGGTAGCCATTGGAACTAAAAATGCCCGGCTTGCCGTCGCCGCAGCCGAAAAGCTTGGAAAGGAGGCCCAAAATCATGAGTTTGCGAAGCATAAAAAATGGATAATCTGCGATAATTGAGACCTCTCAAGTTCTTGGAGGCTGTTTTGTGAAGACATCAAAAATCAGCAATCATGTAATCAGCATTCGTCAATCAATAATCCTACCCCTTAAACTCCTCCCCCAGCATCGCCACGAAATCATCCTTTTTCCGACGGGAAATCTCCACTTTCGAGCCGTCTGACATTTCGGCGTAGCCGCCGTCGGTCTTGATGTAGCGTTTCATTTGGGCCAGATTGATGATGTGCGAATGGTGTACCCGGCAAAAATTTTGTCGCGTCAACATTTCCTCGTAGTCGCCCAGCGTACGCGACACCAGCACTTTGTCACGGTTGACGAGGTAAAACATGGTGTAGTTGGAATCCGATTGCAAACGCACGATGTCGGCCACAGGCACGAACATGAGGCCATCTCCCATAGGCCGGGCAAGGCGCTGCGGCTCGGGTTTTTGCACTTGTTGGAACAGCCGCTCGAACGCGCTAAAATCTGGTTGCGGCGACAGCAATCGTTCGCGCACTTTTGTGACAGCGGCTTCCAACTCGTCCATATCAATCGGTTTGAGCAGATAATCCACCGCCGATACTTTGAATGCCTGCAGCGCGTATTGATCGTAGGCGGTCGTGAAAATTACTGAGAAATTGATTTTTCCCAGTTTTTCCAGCAACTCAAAACCGGTCATGTGTGGCATCTGGATATCGAGGAACAGTAGATCAGGCTGCAATGCCTTCAATTTTTCGATCCCTTGCAGCGGGTCGTTGGCCACGGCAATCACCTCTACATCGGGCGTGGTCATGCGAAGCATATTGGTGAGGGCTTCGGTGGCGTTGGGTTCGTCGTCAATGAGAATGGCAGTCATGGATGTGGATTTGGTGATTCGTTTATTTAGGGATTTGTTTATTTGGAGTAAAACTCTCCGCCCAAAGGTCGGTGGCTTCCTCCAAAACACCCTTGCCACTTACGCATTGAAACTAGCCAGTTGCTCATTATTGGTCAGTCAAGCCTACCATGCAGCTGTTCACGGAAGTTTAGAATCCGGCACGATAGAATGGCTGACGGGTTGTCTTGTCTCCTGGAACACTTGCAATCCTTCCTCCCACCAAGCACCCATTTGCGCCGGGTCAAAAATGAACGATTGTTCCGTGAGCAACCGGGGCGTGTAGTAAAAATTCAAGGTTACTTTTTTGTTCCGCGCTTCCAGATTGCCAATGATGATATCGTCTTTGGCAATCTGGCTGAGCATGAAATCGTAGGTTCGCCCCCACACGTTGAAAGCATTGCGGATAGGCGGATTTTTGGTTGGCTGATTGGCAGGATACAATACAATGACATCTGCCACAGTAGCGCCGCGGTTGATGGCTTCTTGGACGGGGATTAAGCTCCCAAAGCCTCCATCGCCATAGTCATACTCATTTTTGCTGAGCAAACTCATGAAGGGCACCAAGTTTGCAGAGGCCCAAATCCAGTCGCAAAAATCTTCGTAGGTACAGTCATTCGAAGATTTATATTCCTCTACTTGGAGCGTCAGATTGGACACAGAAACAACCACTTCTTTTTTAGACTTCTTGAGTTGGTTGAAATCTTGCTCGGTGAACATTTCTCCAATCAAGCGACGCAGGTTGTGGCTGTCGCCAAATGTTCTTTCTCTGCGCCAAAACATTTTGACAATGCCCCAGTGATTGATACGTGTTTTGTAAATCCCATCTTTTCCCTTTTCAAAAATGAACGGGCAAACTGTGAATATGTCTTGCTGCCGCACATTGGTGTAGACTTTTCTGGCCAATTCGATGTTCCCGGTAGCCAACAGCGGAGCAAGCAAACTGCCCGTGGAGGTACCCACAAAAAGGTCGTAGTTTTTTTGATGGTTTCCCATCAGATATTCGGCGACTCCGCCTGCAAAAGATCCTTTGCTACCACCCCCGGATATGACCAAAGCATTCATTTTGTCGGGTGTTTTGCGAGGTTCGTTTTCCCCACTAGACGAGGGCCAACTAGGGCAACCGCCAGGAACTGGCTAATTAGGCGCAGCGCCTCAATTTCTACAATCCTTGGAATATTCTTATTCATTCTACACCGAAGATAAAGTGATGCATTGTGCAATTTTCGGTGTAAAAATACTGTAATACTTTGTTTTTCAACCCGACTAAAAATGCGCGCATTGAGACTTTACCCCCTAGGTATGCACATAAATTACTTTGACTGTCAAATAATTGAGCGAACAAATAGCACATCTATCATCATGAAACCCCTCGTTGAAACAAGGGGTTTCAAGATGTTAAGTGTGAGTACTAAAATCCTTAAGTCAACGACATTGCCCCATAGGGTATTAGCTTACCAAGGGCATCCGTACCACCACTTTCGTGCCTCGTGTCTGCCCCTGCTCATCGTACAAATCCTCAAAGTCCAAACGAATGTCTTCCGCCAGTTGGGCATTGAGCAGATCGAGGCGATTGCGGATATTGGCGAGGCCAGTAGAGCGGTGGTTTTTCGGACGGTCTTTTTCGATTTCTGCTGCACGGGCGCGGCCCACGCCATCGTCCTCAATTTCACACACCAGTGTTTTTTCATCGGCTTTGAGGAAGCGCAGCCAGAGATGGCCAGGTGCGGATTTGTGCATCAACCCGTGCCATATTGCGTTCTCGATGTGGGGCTGGATGAGCATCCCAGGAATAGAAACCGATTCAGGGCTTAGGCTGCTATCTATTTGAAAATCAAAAGAAAAACGGTAGTTGAAACGCAGCTGCTCCAACTCTGTATAGTAGCGCAAAAGTTCGATTTCCCGCGCCAGCGGCACCATTGGCGACTCACTGTTTTCCAAAATGAGGCGCATGAGCCGGGCGAATTTTGTCAGATACTTGCTCGCCTCGCGGGTGTCGTTTTTCAGGATAAAATTCTGCACCGAATTCAGCGCGTTGAACACGAAATGCGGGTTCATTTGCGAGCGCAAGGCCTTCATTTCAAGGTCAGCCAATTGCTGGCGCACCTGTGCTTTTTCTTTTTCCCGGTTTTCGGTCCGCATGATTTGGCGGCGGTAGAAACCCCAAACAAGCATTGCCAACGCAGCGAAAAGCGAGAGCCGGAAGGTCCAGGTTTGCCACCAAGGGGGATAAATCACGATGTACAACAAGGCCTCCTTTTCTCCCCATACTCCATCGCTGTTGGCGGTGCGTGCACAAAAAGTGTATCGACCTGGCGCGAGGTTCAAGAAATTGGCAAAGTTGTCGGTACCCGCTTCCTTCCAACTAGCCTGACGTCCTTCCAACTCCATGCTGTACTGGTAGCGGTTGCTGAAGCCGTTGATGAAGTTGACTCCGGTGAATTCGATGCGTAAGTCGTTTTGGCTGTACGGCAACGCCAAAGGGCCGGATGGGGGCAAAGAAACGAGTTGATCGGACACCCGTAATCCAGTGATAAAAGTGGGTGGCGCGGGCGCGGCGGCCCCCATTTTATCTGGCTCGAATAAGCACAAGCCTCGGTCGGTGGATACAAAGAGGATGTTGAGGGCCGTATCCATCAGTTCGACATTGGAGATGACGTTGGAGAGCAAACCGTCGGTTTGGTAAAACGTGCGGAGTTGGTGGCTACGCGGATCGTAGCGGCTCAAGCCAAAGGGCGTAGCAAACCACACATTGCCATCTCGATCAAGGCAAATACCTTCCGGCTTGTTCGTAATCAGGCCGTTTTCTTTGCCAAAGGATTGTACCTGACGGCTGCCAATGTCCATGACAAACCACTGCTGGTTAACAGATATCCAAAGGTTTCCGTGCGGGTCAGCGAGCAGATTGAAAGCCTTGGAGCAAGTATTTCCAGGTGGGCAGATGGGTTCTATTTTTTCAAAAATACCCGTAGCCCTCCGCCAACGAACGAGGTATTTTTCTTCATTGCCGAAACAGAACCACATATCCCCATCCGGTCCTTCCGTGCAAGCGGTGGCCGAAACAAGTGGGAATGGAGCGTTGTCACCTCGGCTGGGGAAATGCGTGAATTGGCGGCTGCGGGTATCGAAATAACACGCCCCGTTGTTGCGCACCCGCCCCCAGATGAGACCAAAATGGTCGCGATAGAGGAATTTTTCGTCCAACGAATCAAGTCCGACAAAGTGTTTTTTAAGTGGGCCAGTGGTGTTTTTTACGGGATTGTACCAGCGCAGCCCGTCCACGGTGTTCGTCCAAATCGTGTCGCCTCGATCAGTCGCGAAATCTTGAACGTATGCGTAACTTTCGAAAGGATTGTCGAGCACTGGTCCGCTCACACCACGACCAGCTTTGTCCATGCTGTACAAGCCGCCATTGCCACTGCTCAGCACCCAGCGCCCATCGTGCTCGATGCAGCCAGAGCCAAACCACTCTTCGGATACGCCCATCAAAGCCATCATTTTTTTATGCGCTGTGTTCACCGCATTCATGGGGGTGGCTGGCAGGTTTTTCAGGGTTAAAAAAAAGATGCCCTCGAAACGTGGGCAAAGCCAAAGGTTGCCCTCGCGATCCACGAACGTAGCGATACCCTTGCCATCTGGCAGGGAGCTTTTCCACTGGGGCAGGTCTGTGGTGGAACCGTCGCGGAGATTGTAAATAAGCGGCGCACCGAAATAGCGTTGAAGAAACAGCAAGCTGTCGGGCAAAAAAAAGGGTTGGTTGAAGTGCCCCTTGGGTTTGTCTTCAGGTTTGGTGTAGGTATTTTGAAGCAAGGCATGACTAGAGCGCGTGTCCCAATCAAAACGATAAAGCGTGGCATGCGATTTGTTGCCAATGGCCGTGTACCAAATGCTGTTCCTGCCATCGGAGGTAGTGCAATTAGGGTTCAAAGCAATGTCCAACACGCCACAACCCGGCAGGAGCTGCGCCAGTGATTCCATTTTTTGTGCTTGGAAATCTACCACTTGCCAAGGCAGATAGTAAGGGAAAACGTTTATTCGGCACTTCACCGCGACTTTGCCGTCGGGCAATTCAATAAAGTCAAGGGCAAAGATGCTGTTGGGTGCATCGCCAGCTTCAAGAGGTTTAAAATAGGAATTTGACACGTGCAATTGTTCGTCCAGCACATAGATTCCGAGGCCAACACTGATCCAAATCTGCCCATTTTTGGCGCGGTACACCTTCCCAATCGGCAAATCATTTTTCAAAGATCCTGTTCGTGTGGGCAACGTGACGGGTTGAAACTCCAAACTGCGGGTATGCATCACGCACAGCCCTTTCTCCGTACCGATGAGCAGCCGATGCCCCGGCAATGCGAGCACTCTCGTGATGTGGTCGTCCGTCAATCCCTTTCCATCTGCACGCTGAAAGAAAGTGCTGAAGTGCTCGCCGTCGAAGCGATTCAGGCCTTCGGCGGTGCCAAACCACAGGAAACCATCATCGTCCTGGGCGATGCCCGTGACCCAATTGCTCGGTCAAAGTGACCAGTTGCTAAATGGCAAGGGCCATTGCGGTTTACTACACTATCGCTGCACCACCAATCGCTTCTGACCTTTCAGGCTTTCCGACTGAATTTCAATCAGATAAACCCCCGTTGCAGCATTCGCCATCTCTAATTGCAGCACATTTTCCCCCTCAGTGCCGATGGCTTCACGGCTCAACACCATCCGGCCATGCATATCGAAAACCCGAAGCACAAAGTTTTCTTCCGTTGGCAACTGAAACACAAGGGTCGCATCGCCTTTTGTGGGGTTGGGATACAAGGACAGCGCCGCAAGGTTATTGGCAAGTGGCAATTTCTCGTTGTCACGTCCATTTGAATCACCCAGATTGGCGTAGGCCTGCACCATCACCACCGACACGCAGGTGGCCGCGTTGCCGCTCCAGTCTTTCACCGTGTTCGTCAGGTTTTTGTTCCCCAGCTTGGCCGTAGTGTACACTTTCGCTATAGGACTGTAAGACCACACCGAGCAGTTGTCGAAACTATCGGCGGCAAGGTCGGCTGGGTATACCGCCACGGTGCCGTTTGCGCCCAATTGTACCGTGGTGTTCTCACAAACTGCCGTGGGGGCCAGGTTGTCTTTTGTGGTCACTTGCGCGGCACAAGACGAGCTGTTGTTGTTCACATCTTTCAGTGTGAAGGTCACAGGTTGTGTGCCGCCCGAGATTTCGGAGCAATTGAATTGCGTTTTGCTCAGGGTCATCGTGGCGATGCCGCAAGCGTCGGAGCTGCCATTGTTCACCTGCGGTACATTCAGGCGCAGCTGCCAATTGCTGCCAAAACCCTTCTGGAACCCGGATGACACATAACTGCCGCAAGCCTTCAAATTCCCCTGTCACGAGCCAAATGTTCTGCTGGGCATCCACAAAAATTCTTTGGGAATAGGGCGATTTCAGGATTTTCCCTTCCGTCAGGGGCAGGTGAAAAAAGCGGCGCGTTTTTTTGTGGTAAAAATCGAGCACTCGCGCACGGGTGGCGACGAGCAAAAAATCGGCGTGTTCGCTGATGGCCCAAATTTGGTTGTCGGAAATGGAAAAGGTATCCTCCGGGCTGTGGGTAAATATTTGGAAGTTACGCCCGTCAAAACGGTTCAACCCGCTTTTGGTGCCTGCCCACACAAAGCCTTCCCGGTCTTGGAGTATGCTGGTCACAAAACTTTGCGGCAGCCCTTCTTTAATGCTGATTCGCTCCACGCGCGGCGACTGGGCGCACAAGCACGGCACAAAAAGCGTGATGCAAAATAGGAGGAATGGGCTGCGCATGGTTGTTTTCTTGGGGCGAATGTAAGGCGGTTAATCGAAGCGATTCCTAGGAAATAAAAGGGGGCAAAGCCGTTTGTACATACGCAAAATTGCTTCGCTGTCCCAGGCATGAATATTCAAATACCATCTCGATTGTTTAACTATTTATACAAAATACCTTTAAATATCTAAACAAAACAAGGTCGTATCGGTTATGGTTGCTGCAATGCATTCATAAAGCATGCTCAAACGACATGTACCATACACAATACAGTTTTAGCAACACCCTTCTGCTTACTGACGAAGAAATTGGGGAAGACCACCTGATGACTTCACTGGAGACCCCGCTGCGACAGGATGCCTTTGAACTTTCTGATGATGAAAAAATGGCCAAGATTGAGGAGCATTTCCGTATGATCATGCAAACGCTTGGCCTTGATTTATCCGACGATAGTCTTCGGGGAACACCGCGGCGCGTGGCAAAAATGTACGTGCAAGAGATCTTTAGTGGACTGAACCCCAAGAATAAGCCGAAGATTGCCCTGTTTGAAAACAAGTACCAATACACCGAGATGTTGGTAGAGAAAGACATTACGTTTTTCTCCAATTGTGAGCACCACTTTGTGCCAATCATCGGCAAGGCACATGTGGCCTATATCTCTAATGGGAGGGTGATTGGATTGTCCAAACTGAACCGCATCGTTCAGTATTTCGCCAAACGTCCGCAGGTTCAAGAACGTCTTACGATGCAGATTGCACGGGAATTAAACAATATTCTGGAGACCGAGGATATCGCCATTGTCATAGACGCCCAGCATTTATGCGTGTCATCTCGCGGGATACAAGATGTAAACAGCAGCACCATAACCGCCTATTACGGCGGTGTATTTAGGAAGGACGCCAAGAAAAATGAGTTTCTGCAGTATCTGAAGTTGCCGAAAGATGTTTCTGTGAACGCCATACTGCAATCTTGATGCTACATTGGCATAGCGAGGCGGGTCATTCATTGGCCTCAGCTCCCGAACCCAATCCCCCTTCTCACAAACAAGCTCAACTTATCCTTGTCGAATATTAAGCGATACCGGGGGAGTGAGGCCACAATTCATCCAAAGCCGTTTGCCAAGTAATGGCATTACGAAGCGAATTTTTCTCAACCGAAGGCAAAACAACGAAGATGAAGATTCCAACCACGAAGAGTAGGTAAAACACTATCGTAGCTGTCCAATTGACTTTTTCGCTCAAAAAATTGCCTAAATATTTTTTGTACAAATCTTTGGCTACAAAGCCATGCCATGCCATATCTACAATGAAAAAAACAACAAATGTGAACGTGTAAGCAATAATGAGTTTATAAACAGCCATCTTTATCTACATTTTGAACCCGTTGAGGCCTTGCTACAATTTTATCGTGCCATGTTCGCCCTCAGCGTATTCCTTGCCCGTCACTGCCGCCTTGAGCATATTGAACAGCACCACCATCTTGCTCGAACTGCCGTCCCAATAGTTGACTTCCTTGGGCACCACGCTTATTAGCACGATATCCGGGTCGCTAATGCCTTTCGGAAACCAAACTTTCATCATAGGGCTCCAGAGGGCCTCCATTTTGGTTTTGTCATAGACCAGAGTCGCCAAGCCATCTATCATCAAATAGGTGTTGCTGCTTTCGCTCATGATGGCAATCGAAATCCTTGGATTGGCTTCCAGCTCAGCCACTTTGAGCGAGGAGGTTTTTGTGAAAAACCACATTGTGCCGTCCGTATCAATTGTGTTGATGCCCATCGGCCTGCCGGATAAATCTTCAGCATTATTTTCATGGGTAATAAGCATTCCGACGTGTATGCCTTTCAGCATTTCAATCAATTTTGCTATGTGCTGATCTGTTTCTTTGTGCATTGTAGTTTTTTTTTACTTTACATCGTGTTTGATAAACAGGAGGAACTTGGTTGATTCCTCCTGTGCATAACCTCAGTTTTACCTATTCAAGTAGCTTGACTAATTTATTGTAAACTCCCAACAAAAGAATAGGGGCGACCCATTGGCCAACAAATATTGCATCGTCCTTCCGGCTCATGCATTTGAGGGTAAGTGAGGCCGCCATGGCTCCGACCGCCGTAAACAAAAAAATATCGGAAGGTATTTTTTGGGTTTGGGTTTCAATTGCCGTTGTAAGGGCATCTTCTTGATTTTCTACATTTTTCATTGTATTGAATTTAATGTTTGTTTTTTAAAATTTCGTGAATGCGCTTAATTTTTTAGTTGTCTACAAACAGAGTGTGGCGGATTCAAGTTTCAAATGCAGCAGATTTAGTTTTCATAAGGCACATTGGTAGAATTCAATTTGTTAGTGGTTTAGCTTAAAAAAAGGCAGAAGGATAGGAAAAGCATTTTTGACGACGCTTTTTAAACCTCCCTGATTTTAGATTTTCTTAATTGAACTGTTATGGGACAAAGGTCGTAGGCTAATGTAGTAGATCATTACACAATTCTATAGATAGGTTACATGTTTCACACATCTGCTTTAGCGTTGGCACTAGTCCCGCGTCCACCACTTTTATCACCCGCTTTAACAGTTGTATCAAAACTACTTTTCAAGAATCCGGATCGGGCGTATGTGAGGTGCATGATAGAAGCGATACCGAGGAGTGACTACCATTGGAGGAGAAATTCCTTAATCGGATTTTCAAGACATCCATTTGCTTTGAACCACTTCATGCCATGTCAAAGGCGCAGCAAACCTTTGTGTCTATAGTTGCGTTGTATCAAACAAAATTGATGTCCCTTGCATCTATACGAAACAAACACATGCCTCTTCTATGAAAACATTTTTCCGCGTTTTCCGCCACACTTTGTTTTTTGCCCTATTGACCCTTCTGACACAAATTGGCGGATTTATCTGGCTTTTAAGTCTCTACCTAAATGGATTAGCCCAAAAACGGCGTCGAATTCGTGGACTTCGCTGGGTAATTTTCATCGGATTGTACACCATGACCACCATTTTTGTTGTTCCGCCAGTAGCGCGATATGCTTTTAACCGGGTGCCATTACCTGTTTATTCCAATCCACATCTGGAGCCAGAAAACGTGGTGTATTGCATTTTCAACCGCACGTATGTCCGGCCGGAATTTCTGCAGGCGCTGGAATTAGTAGCTGAACAAATGCAGGAGAAATTCCCCGGCGCGGCCATTTGGTTCATGGACGCAAATTTCCCCTTTATAGATGGCTATCCACTCCATCCGCACCTAACGCACGACATTGGAAAATCTATTGACATTACTTTTTACTGGAAAAATGCAAAAACGGGTGTTCCACTGCGAAAAAATCCTTCGCCGCATGGTTATGGGCTTTGGGCGGAAGCGAAGCCTGGTGAGTTCGATTATGCAAAACACTGTAAAGCACAAGGCTATTGGTACATCGGGTATGACGGAGAATTCGCCAGTTGGGGTTGCAATAGAAAAAAATACGCTTTTGATGAAGCGCGCACCCGCGAATTAATGCGCTTAATCGCGGCGCACCCCGCTTTCGGGAGGATCCTGATTCAGCCCCATCTCAAACAACGCCTTGGTTTGGAGCACTACGACAATATTGTTGCGCAAGACTGCTTTTCGGCCCGGCATGATGACCATGTGCATGTTCAATTGAGGTAAATTCGTTCAGCTCCCAAACCCAATCCCCCTTCTCACAAACAAGCTCAACTTATCCTTGTCGAATATTAAGCGATACCGGGGCAGTGAGGCTACAATTCATCCAAAGCCGTTTGCCAAGGCATCAATTGGCCAAATTCCAATTCGATACGTTGTTGACCCGCATACACCAGATATTGCTGTGTTTGCGCATCGCCATTTAAGTTTTTCCAATATTTCAGGCCGGAAAGCAGCCGTGAATTGAAGCTGTGGCTTGATTTGATTTCTATAGCCTTTGTCTTCCCGTCTTCTTCGATCAGCAAGTCAACTTCGTTGTTTTTGTGGTCTTGCCAAAACCAGAAGGATGGTTTCTTGCCTGCGTTGGTTCGTTTTTTGTACAACTCCGCTATCAAATAATTTTCAACAATATTGCCCAAGTAGTGATGTGTGTCAAGTTGTGCAGGACTACCAATTCCCAACAAATGGCAACCCAAACCAGTGTCGAAGAAGTACATTTTAGGGGTTTTGGTTAGGCGTTTGTTGAAGTTCCGATGATAGGGTGGCAACATAAAAATAATGTAGGACGCCTCCAGCACGGATATCCATGCTTTAATGGTATTTATGGCCACACCCACATCAGTTGCAAGGTTCGACATGTTGAGTGGCTGGCCGATTCGCCCGGCGCACAAGCGCATAAAGCGCGAAAAAAGAGACAAATCGCCCACATTCTTAAGTGTACGGACATCCCGCTCGAGGTAGGTTTGTATATAATTGTTAAAAAAAACCTCTTGCGGTACGGAGCTGGTAAACAAGGCTGGATAACCCCCGTGCCATGCCGCATCCTCCAAGCGGACCTCCCTTTTTTCCTCCTCAATTTCATGGTAAGAGAACGGGAGCAGGTTCAATATCCCTACCCTGCCTGCCAGCGACTGGGTTATTTTTTCCATGAGGAGAAAATTTTGCGAACCGGAAAGCACGAAACGCAGTGATTTATCTGCGTCAACCTTGGTTTGCAAATAGGAGAACAACTGCGGCACACGTTGTGCCTCATCTAAAATTGCGCCGTTTGGGAAAGCATTGAGAAAGCGGCGAGGGTCTTCGGTTGCCAACAACTGCACGTCCGGGTCTTCCAAACTGGCGTAGGGAAGCGCGGGGAACAGGTTCCGAAGCAAGGTAGTTTTCCCAGACTGGCGCGGGCCGCCCAGGTAAATAACGGGATACCACTGAGCATGCTCTATCAGGGTCTTTTCGATTTGACGATGTAAAAACATTGCCCAAAGGTACAAATTTGCAATTGAATTGCAAATTTGTACCTTTTAATTAAAAGACTTGCTATCATGCTCCTATTCCTTTAAAATAATGCCTGCGTTGACAAAATAATCGCTGGTTTTAAAATTGAGGGTGGATTTTCAAAATAATCCCTACCTAAGGCCGTATAAGTACTTCAGCTACCTACGCAGCCTTTGAAAACATTTTTTCGCATTTTTCGGCAAGCCCTGTTTCTTGCATTGATGACCCTACTGACTCAGCTCGGCGGATTGATATGGTTGTTGGCTGGTGCTTTAACAAATAGGATTATTTTTTTGACAATGAGCGCACCGGAGAACTCATGAAACATATTGCCAATGAGGTGATTGTTCACCGCCCAAACCCAATCCCCCGCCGCACAAACAAGTTCAACTTGTCCTTGTCAAACGTAAACGTAGCCACATCATCCAGCTTAAGCGTATGTAGCTCAGGCTCTTCGGTAATCCGTGCCGCAGAAGCGCGGAGGTTCTGGTTTTTGATGGCTTCCATCACCACCTGCCGTACTGTGCGGGCATTGCCAAAGTATTTGTCGCGGAACTGGTGCAGGAACGCCATGTATTTGCCCAGGTGTTCGCGGGCTTCTTCTTCCACCTGGTAATTTTCCTGGCGGAACATATACAGCGCAATTTCCAGCAACTCCTCGGGCGAATAATCCTCGAAGCGCAGCACCTTGTCGAAACGGCTGGCGAGGCCTGGATTTGCTTTGAGGAAATTGTCCATATTTTCAGGGTAGCCGGCCACAAACACGAAGAATTCTCCGCGCCGATCTTCCATCCGTTTGAGCAGGGTCTGGATGGCTTCGTCGCCAAAATCGCCTTGGGTGCCACGGGACGCAGCCGCGCTAAGCGCATAGGCTTCGTCAATGAACAGCACCCCGCCGATGGATTCTTCGATGCGTTCGGCGGTTTTGATGGCCGTTTGGCCCACAAAACCTGCTACAAGACCTTGACGATCCGTTTCGACCGTATGGCCGCGTTCGAGCACGCCAAGTGCCTTGTAAATCTTGGTCAGAATACGCGCCACGGTGGTTTTTCCGGTCCCTGGATTGCCAACGAAAACAGTGTGCAGGTAAAAACGCCCCAACACGTCGCGCCCGCTTTCGCGGTAGAAACGAACGAGATCCACCAGTTCGCGAATGTCGCGTTTTATGGCCTGCATACCGATAAGACTGTCGAGTTCGTGGAGTGTGGCAGCAAGGAGCTTCTCGTCCACAGGGATATTGGGCAGTGCTTTTTTGCGCAGAACCTGCACTTTTTCCACGTCGTCGCGGAGCACTACCGTAAGCGCTTCGGGACTGAGGTTGCGCACATTGGGCATGGCCATTAGGCGCAGGCCAAGTTGGATTTTGGCTTTGTCCACGAGGTCGTGCACGAAACGGGCATTGCCAAAAGCGCGGTCACGGGAGCGGAAGGCCTCTGTAATTATCTCATCCACAAGGTCTTTGGCTTCTTTAGCTAAGGTGACCTCTTTCTCTTTAGAGGCGTATTCTGCAATTTGGGCCAGTTCTTGCGGGAGGTAGTCGGCAAACTCAAAACTAAGTTTAAAACGGCTGCGAAGACCCGGATTGGAGTCAAGGAAGGTTTTCATTTCCTTGGGGTAGCCCGCCACAATAATGGCAAGATCGCCGGGCCCATTGGAGAGTTCGCGAACCAGAATTTCAACCGCTTCCCGACCAAAATCTTTGCTGTCCTCCGGGCTTCGGGCAAGCGCGTATGCTTCGTCAATGAACAACACTCCACCCCGCGCCATTTCAATCGCATCCTTGACTTTAGGGGCAGTTTGGCCGATGTATTCGCCCACCAAATCCGAGCGATCCACCTCGTGCACGTGCCCTTTGCTTAGCAGACCCATTTTTTTATAAAGGCGGCCCATCATTTTGGCCACGGTGGTTTTGCCGGTGCCGGGGTTGCCGCTAAATACGGAATGCACGTTGATGCCGTCTTTTTCAGCAAATCCTTTTTCTTTCCTAAGTTGGAGGAATTGAATGTATTGTGCGTGCTCGCGGACTTTCACTTTCACCTCGGCAAGACCGATAAGCGCGTCGAGCTTTACCAAAACTTCTTCAAACGTCTCGATGTCTTCCGGCTCAGGTTCGAGAAATACTTGCAGCCCTTTTTCAGGCAGATAGACCGGGTGCGTGCCGTAATCCCAATCCTCAGCCACATCGAATGGCATAACCGCCAGGGTCTGGTCCATGAATACGACTTCGGCAGTATAGCGATCGCGCCGCCAGGAGCCTTTCACGTTGGAACCCCAACCAGCGGTAATTTTTACACCATCGTCGCCCTTTTGAACCCCGTGTAAGCGCACCACTTGGCCCTTCAATTCACGGGCATTGTTGTAGAATTTTATGAACACTTCGCACTGCCAAGCTTTGCTGAGCAAGACATTTTTGAGCATCAACTCAGCATAGACATAGCGGGTTTCTTCGTCGAGAAAACGCTTGAGGTAATTGCGCTCGAATTCGGGGGTATCATCGTAAGGCCCCTCGTACATTTTGAGGGAAGTAATTTTGCAGTAGGGATTGTCGCCGCGAGTGATAGGGCGACCCGCATCTTCGACGTAAAAGTTTTTGGAGCCGACTTTTTCGCCTTCAATCCATGCCTCCCAAACGTAGGCGCCTTTTTTCCAAAACACCCCTTCCTGTTTGTTGCCCCAGCCCTCACGGATGTAGCCGACAGGGTCAAATTTGCTGACTTTGCGCTGAAAAGGTAGTATGCAGAGTTCTTTTCGTTGTTTTTTGACGGTGTAACAACGGAGTTCGACATTCACCTCCCAATCGTCGAGGTCGAACTGTTTGTTGTGAAACGAGAGTTCGGCGTAGATATAAGAGGTCTCCAAGCGGTCGAACACTTGGCGGTATTTCTTCTTGTTGTCAGCCAGCCATTCGGTGGACGAATAGATTTTCAGCTCCTTGAACTTCCAGTTTTTGTGTTCAGGAGCGTCGTTCAATGCAATCTGCGGGTTAGTTTCAAAATCCATAGCGAGGCAAATATGCGAACTTTAGTGGAAAGAAAAAGAGGTAGCGTAGATTTGTGCCTTATACTAAGCCAAAACATGAGTTCCACCCACACCATGCTCTCCGAGCGCGTCCAGAACCTCGCCGAATCAGAAACCCTCAAAATGGCCCGAATGGGACGCGAACTTCGCGCGCTGGGCCACGATGTTATTAGCCTGAGCCTTGGAGAACCTGATTTCGATACGCCTGACTATATCAAAGAGGCCGCCTACCAAGCCCTTAAGGATGGCTATACCAAATATACCCCCGTGGCTGGTTTACCCGAATTAACCAAGGCCATCAGCGAAAAATTTAAACGCGACAACAATCTGGATTACCGCCCGGAACAAATCGTGGTGAGCAATGGGGCTAAGCAGAGCATTTACAACCTTTGTCAAGCTTTGCTCAATCCTGGTGATGAGGCAATACTCTTCTCGCCATACTGGGTTTCTTATTATGAAATCGTGAAACTGTCTGGCGGAACCCCGGTGTGCGTATATGCAGGTGTGGAGCGGGATTTTAAGCCTACACCCCAACAGCTGGCCGATGCAATTACGCCCCGCACCAAGTTTGTGCTGTTTTCCTCGCCTTGCAATCCCACTGGAACCGTTTTCACCCGCGAAGAATTGGAGGCCTACGCCAATGTACTTGCCCCGCATGACCATGTGTTGGTGGTAAGCGACGAGATTTACGAATACATCAATTTCACCCACGAGCACGTCAGCATCGGCTCGTTCCCACAGGTAAAAGACCGAACCGTAACCGTCAACGGTTTTGCAAAAGGCTTTGCCATGACCGGCTGGCGTCTGGGCTATATGGGTGCCCCCAAATACGTGGCTGACGCTTGTTCCAAAATTCAGGGACAGGTGACAAGTGGCGCCGCTTCATTTACCCAAAAGGCTGGTGCTGTGGCACTTATGGCCGATTTTGGTCCAACGGAGGCCATGCGCGAAGCTTTCCGCGAGCGGCGCGACATCATCCTTTCGATGATTGAAGAGATTCCTGGCATTCGCGCCAACCATCCCGATGGGGCGTTTTACATCTTCCCTGATGTGAGCAGTTATTTTGGAAAAACGGACGGCCACACGGTTATCAAAGATGCCGATGATTTTTGCGATTATGTGATGACCAGCGCCTATGTGGGCCTTGTTTCCGGCGCGGCTTTTGGCGATCCGAATTGTTTTAGGTTGAGTTATGCGGCTTCGGAGGAGCAATTGCGGGAAGCGATTCGACGGATGAAAGAGGTGTTGGGGAGATTGAAATAGGCTTTGATGGAACACGGATGACACGGATGAGACACGGATTTTGTCTGTGAAAATCCGTGTCTCATCCGTGTCATCCGTGTTCCATCACACAAATCAATCAACTTCTAAGGTTGATCCATAAACCTCTATCGGTCTCCAATTTGGTTTAGAAATTCGCCCGCAGCGATAGAATGAAGTTCCGCCCCGGCGCCACAATTCCCGAACTATATGGCCGGTAACGCTGGTCGCTCAAATTTTCGATTCCCGCGCTTACGCTCAAATGGTCGGTAAAGCGATACATCGCATTGAAATTCAGCGAGTACCAGCCCGGAGAATATGGGTTCCCATTTCCATCCACTGCGTAAATCTCGGGTTTGCCTTGTTCCTCCACAGGCAGATCTTCAAACGTCCTGCCTCCACTGTACTCCGCAGACAACTGCAAACTGAGGTTTTGCGCGGAATATGTCAGTCTCGAAATGCCAAACCAGGGGGCTGCATGGCGCGATGGACTGGTGGTACCATTGTCTAATTCTTCCTCCCCTTTTTGGAAGTTGAAATCGGTTGAAAACCCGAAACCTCCTCCAAATTTTGTTTCAAGACCAGCCTGAATGCCATAAACATTGGCAATGGCTGCGTTCTGAATAGCCTGAACCTTGCTCAAGGTGCCATCGTAGTCAATGCTGTCAAGCCCGTTCAGCGTAAAATCGCGGCGAACTTGTGCATTTTGCAAGTTGGTATAGTAGGCAGAAAAGTCAATTTTCAAAAAACCGCCAAATATTCTGGCTATCCCCACATCTCCGCTCCAGGCGTACTCTGCTTCCAAATCGGGGTTGGGCACAACTACGGCACCTGGCTCGGAATCAAACACTTTGCCTATATCGTCCACATTTGGTGCACGGAACGCGGTTGCGCCATTGGCTGATAGCACCCAATCTTTAGTGGGACGATAAACAAAACCGAGGCTTCCGGTGAATGCGCCGTTGTTCAGGTTGGCCTCCACAAATGGGAAAGGGTAAAACGTGGTGTCAAACCTCGAATCCAGATTGAACCGATTGTACCGCATACCTGCCTGTACACTGAATTTGTCAGAAACCAAAATCTGGTCGGAAAGGTAAACTCCGTAAGAAGCCCAGGTAGATTGCGGATAACGAGCAGGCCCATCTGCGGCTACCCCGGTCGCAATATTTTCGTCAATCCCTGTTGAAGCGACCTTGTTTTGCACCAACTCCAGGCCATAGAACAGCTTGTTCTTCTTCCCAATGGATTTGTTGAAGTCAAGGTTCACTGAATTTGCAATGACTTGTTCGATTCTGATGTGGCGCTCATTATCGTTGATATTCCGATCAATCCGGCTTTCTTCAAAAAACTGGCGGGCAACCCGTAGCGTCGCCTGATCGTACAATCCATTGGACCCATTGTGCGAAATATTGAGGTTGTTCATGTTCCATTTTTGCGGACCGTAGGCCCATTCGCCGTAACGGGGCTGGCCGTTGCTTCGATACCTGATATGCCGATCGTATCGGGAATATTCGGAAGTTTCAGAATGGTGAAACCCGTATTGAAAATCCCATTTTGCATTGGGCGAGTACCGCAGTTTTTGCATCATGTTGATCTGAGAATACCCGGAAGGCCGCTGGATACGCGGATCTTCGTTGGCGATCACTATGTCTGTTTCGCCTTGTCTTTGGACGTAAAATGGGCGCAGGTATTCTTGGGGTCCGTGGCTGCCCATTTTTAAATCACCGTAATCGTTGGAACTGATGCTGCTCACCATGGCCCATTTTTTCCATCCAACATTGATGTCGAAATGCCCCGTTTTCTCCTGATTAGCAGACGAATAGCGCATCACGGCTTTCCCGCCAATAAAACGTTCCCTGTTGGTCGAAAATTGAGGGGCAAGGGTTTGAAAACTCATCACGCCGCCAATGGCATCGCTGCCATAGATAACCGAACCAGGGCCAAAAACCACTTCCGCTTTATCGGTGGCAAATGGATCGAGCGAGATGATGTTTTGAATATTTCCACCTCGGAAAATCGCGGTATTCATCCGAACTCCATCAATGGTGTAAATAAGCCGGTTGGTGGCGAATCCACGAATTATGGGGCTACCGCCGCCTTGCTGGCTTTTTTGCATAAAAACATACCCGGAATTGGCCAACATATCGGCAGCAGTCTGCGGGTTTTGCAACGCAATGTCCTTAGGCGAAATGGAAATCACCTTGGTCGGAATGTCCTTCGCGGCCTGATTCCAGCGTGTTGCGGAGACGATCACTTCGTCAAAATTGAGGCTTGATGCCAAAAGTTTACACTCAAAATTGGCCGCCTCAAGTGCCGCGTAACTCGTTGACTCTGTTTGAAAGCCAAGTGCTCGGATTTCGATGATTTCAGCACCTTTTAAAACTGCAATTTCCGCTTGGCCTTTTGCATTCGTGATCGTAAATTCTCTTGGGCTTGCAGAAGAAATAGAGGCCGCTTCGATCGGCTGACCACTTTGTTTGTCTTTTATGGTGAGTACCTGAGCAGTGGCAACACAGCTTGCGCTCAGCAGTAAGCACGAGAGTAGTATCTTTTTCATTGTTCTGTGCTAAAGTTAAAGTAACTAGTTACTGCTCGCCATGAACATGGCAAGCAAAAAATCCAATACATTGAACTGGTTTAACTTAACTCTGGAGGGGGCACTAAAGGTGGGATGAGTGCAGGGGGCAGGAAAAGTTGCCGGCTGAAAACCACTTGATTCGTCTCCGCAATTGGAGCGATAACTGGCCAAGAGGGCATTTCAAAAAAGTACAGCGACTTGAAGAATTGGGTCAATCGCTCCTTACTTTCTTGGTTGCTTGGGCTCTTTTCCAAGGCATTGGCCACAAGTTGCCTGATCTGTTGGTTAAGCCCAGACTCTTCCCGGTCCCACCAACAATAGTAGGAAATCGTGTCTTTTTTAGGGATTGTTCTGACGATATCGTACATCTGCCCCTGATACTCGAATTCGCGGCTATGTTTCCAGCGCAGCTTTGTTTTGGATTCCTCCGGGGTAAACTTGAGCAAAACCAGTTCACTGTCGTCCTTGCCAGCTATGATTTGCCTTTTCACTTCCTTTCTGACCATTGTCTGCTGATATTGCAGCCAGCCGTAGACCACCAAAACGGGGGCAGCTAAGCAGGACAAGAGCAACAGGCAGAGGAATTTACGGCGCAAGGTTATTTGTTTGAACGGGCGAAGTTACGCTCGACTTCCCAAAATAGTTTGGTTTCCGACCGGAATCCAGAAAGCTCCATCAAAGAACAAAACGGTTGCTATTTCAGGTTATACCCTACCTTGTTGAAATCCTGGTTTTATGCCATGATTCTATACCATGATTCTTTTTGGAAACCATTTTCAATTGCCTGATTGACAGTTATGTAGCGGATAAAGTGGGGATCGCCGAAAACTTCTTAAGTGTAACGCTGGCGGCCCAGTTGAAAGAAAATCTTCGCAGCCTGTATTCGGACAATCAATTCCGCGCCGCAGGCATTGGAAATGAAGCACTGCTCACGCATGACAAACTGATCCGAAGCGATAAGATTTATTGGCTTGATCCTGCGCACAACGACCTGCACGAGCATAGTTTCTTTGCGTTGATGGATCATTTCGTTCGCCATTTAAATAGCACATGCTACACTGGCATCACCGGGTATGAATTTCATTACGCGCTATACGAAACAGGCAGTTTTTACAAAAAACACCTGGACCAATTTAGGAGCAACAAAAGCCGGGCTTTTTCGATGATTATGTATTTGAACGCCGACTGGGAATTAAAAGACGGCGGGGAATTGTGCATCTACCATGAAGATCACATTCAAACGATTGCACCGCTGAATGGCACCTGCGTATTTTTCAAAAGCAGTGAATTGGAACACGAGGTGCTGATTACCAATCAACCCCGATTGAGCATTACAGGTTGGCTAAAGACTGCGTGACCAGAAGAATTATCTATTAATCGTAATAGAAGTAGGCGTCGGGCCTTCTATTCCATGCTTGTTAAAAGCATTTCTTAAATCCTCCTGGACCGTAAAAAATGCGTCCCAGTAATTGGCTGGTGTTGCATAGGGGCGTACAGCAAATGTCACCATGCCATTCCCAACATTAAGCACATTAAAGGACGGTGCTGGTTCATTCAATACAAATTGGTTGGCACTCATAGTTTCCATTGCCACTTTTCGGGCCTTTTCAATATCGCTATCCGGTGCCAGTGCTATGGTTATATCAACGCGGAGGTTGCCATGTTTGCTGAAATTAATGATGGTACCATTTGATACCCCTGCATTGGCAAGTATGACCGTTTTATTTTCAGGGGTTATAATGATGGTGTTGAAAATCTGTATTTCCTGAACATGCCCGGTTTGTCCACCCGATTCAATCAGATCGCCAATTTTAAATGGCTTAAATACCAAAAGCAAAACGCCCCCCGCAAAATTTGAAAGCGATCCTTGAAGCGCCAACCCAACCGCCAATCCTAAAGCGCCGATAACCGCGATAAAAGAGGTTGTCTCAATACCCAACATCCCGGCAACTGTAATAAGCAACAATACTTTCAATCCTCCACTGACCAAACTGCTCAAAAAAGTTTGCAGCGAAAGGTCTGTATCTCTTTTTTTAAGCCCTTTTGACACCAGCTTCCCAACCAGATTAGTCAGATAGAGACCGACGATAAATACTACGGTCGCGCCTATTAGTTTCGGCCCGAAAACACTGATCCAATCCAAGAATGCCTTTGTGAAAGTTGATGTCTGTTCCATCGTTTAAGTTTTGTTATAATGCAAATTCTTGTTCGCAAAGGTAGAAAACAACCACAATAATTATTTGTGTAACTGGTTAGCCTGATCGACAATTGTTATCAGTCTATTGAAAAAAGTTTTAGTTATTAACAGTTATTGCAACATTTCCTTTTTTGTGTCCCTTTTCAACATAAGCGTGTGCTTCTGCAATTTGCACAAAGGGATAAGTTTTATCAATAACCGGCTTCAATTTACCAGTTTCAATTAGTTCTTTAAGAAAGAGAATATCTTCCGCAGAATGGCTTATTACACCAGTCAGTACTTTTTTGCTGCTTGTCATACTATAGCATTCCTGCCCGAAACGTAGAAATGATTTACTATTGCGGCAAAAAATCATGTACGAAGATTTAGACGATTTAATAAAACGTTCGCCAAAGCCGCTTGAAGTGAAGCGCGGGATATCGATAAA
>Ga0163148_10000222_pt1 | contig 75644 bp, 66 predicted proteins | sample OliLakLV19MP7P2_FD_148606 | JGI IMG/M metagenome (GOLD analysis project Ga0163148, IMG submission 148606) | Freshwater microbial mat bacterial communities from Lake Vanda, McMurdo Dry Valleys, Antarctica- Oligotrophic Lake LV.19.MP7.P2 | ecosystem: Environmental > Aquatic > Freshwater > Lake >...
GCTTTGCAGGAAAAAAAGAAGTAGCGGTGAATGGCGAAATTTTCTCTGCAAAAAAAATCATTTTGGCGACAGGTTCTAAACCACGAAAACTAAAAATAGAAGGCGTTGAAAAGGTAAATTATCTTGATAATGAAAATATATTTCACATCAAACAGCTTCCTAAAAAGCTATTGGTTGTAGGTGGTGGACCAATAGGAATTGAAATAGCCCAGGCAATGCAAAGACTTGGCAGCGAAGTAACGGTTGTGGAAGAAGGAAATGGAATATTGACTCATGATCATAAAACACTTACCAGTATTTTATTGAAGCGGCTGCAGGATGAGGGTATAATCTTTCACTTTGATGTTAGTCTGCAAAAGTTTTCTTCGCCAATTGAAGCCGTTTTAAAGAAAAAAAATGGGGAAGAATTCTCTCTTTCTTTTGATGCCGTATTTGTAGGGATTGGAAGAGTATTGCTGCTGGAGCCATTACAACTTGACAAGGCAGGCATAGAAGTCAAGGATCACAAAATTATAGTTGATGATCAACTTCGCACCACGAATAAAGATGTAATGGTTTGTGGTGATGTTGCCGGTGATCTGCAATTCTCTCATGCAGCTGAATTTCACGGACGGATTATTTTAAATAACCTTTTTTCGCCACTGAATAAAAATCTGAACAATGATCACTTGTCGTGGGTCACTTTTACCGATCCCGAAATAGCCACCTTTGGATTAAATGAAAAACAACTAAAGGATAGAAGTATTAAGTACGAAAAATTAGAACAGGATTTTAGTGGTGACGACAGGGCAGTTACGGATAATTATCGATACTCCAGAACTATTCTTTACATCAGCAAAGGCGGCTTCTTCAAGAAAGAAAAAATTCTTGGAGGCACAATGATTGCACCTGGTGCAGGGGAACTCATACAGGAACTAATATTGGCCAACACTTTAGGGTTATCAATCAGTAGTATCTTTAATAAAATATATCCTTATCCCGTTGCTACAAGGATTAACCAACAACTTATCGTAAGGCATAAGCAGAAGACTTTAACCTCAGGCTTAATAAAATTATTGCACCTTGCTTTTAAAATATTTAACTAATGGAATGGTTTGAAACTTTTAAAGACTGGTTTTTAAGCCTTGGTGGAAAATACAATGTCAATCCTTTTATTTTTGGAGGGATTTACGTGGGAGCAATCCCATTTTTTTTCCTCTCTCTCTACTGGACAATTAAAAATATCAGGAATAAAAAATCAATTGTGTTGCCTGCATTGCTGACTGGACTTTTTTTTATTTCGGCCTATCTGTATCTCTTAATCGTTGGTAAAAATATTCCGCTTTGGGTTTATTTTTTCATTGGCATAATGGTGTTGTACGGTATTTATTCAACTGTTAACAAAATAAAGAAAAAAACCAAATCACATCATGAAAAAAACAACTAAATCTGTAAATATCACGGATGCAGAACTGCTCGATAATATATTACGTGAATCCTCCCCTTATTTTCTAAACGAAATAAATTCCCAAAACGGGTTAATCGCAGATAAAAACGAACCTGGCTCAGCCTCCAGTATTGCGGTAACCGGTTTAGGCATCAGCTGTTATATAGTTGGGATATAAAACGACTTACTTTCAAGGAAAGATGCTATTGCAAAGATACTTACCATATTGAGATTCTTTAACTCAGGTCACCCGGGAAAGGAAGCAGATGCAATGGGATACAAAGGCTTCTTTTATCATTTTTTGGATATGAAAACCGGTTGCAGAGCATTGGAATCGGAATTATCTACCATTGACACGGCATTTTTTATAGCTGGTGTTCTTGCTGCCGCCAATTATTTTACCAGAACAACCAAGGCCGAAACTGAAATAAGGTTGATTGCTCAAAAATTGTATTCAAGAGTTGAATGGAATTGGGCTTTGAATGGCACAGATTCAATAAGCCATGGATGGGAGCCTGAGTCAGGGTTTTTAAAATCACATTGGGATTGCAATTACTCTGAAGCACTGGTATTGTATATACTGGCATTGGGATCTCCTACGTTTCCTATTTCTAAAAAGGGATATAAACAATGGACATCAACATTTGAATGTAAAACAGCTTACGGTATCGAATACATTTATGCTGGCCCTTTGTTCATACACCAGCTTTCACATATATGGATTGACTTTAGAAATATTTGCGATGACGCCAATAGAAAACATGGCTTTGATTATTTTGAAAATAGCCGCCGTGCTACCTATGTACATAAAGCGTACGCAGTTGAAAATAAAAATAAATTTGAAGGTTACGGAGATGATTGTTGGGGCTTAACCGCAAGTGATGGGCCCGGCCCAGATACCGTTGTTATTGATGGCGAAGACAGGGTTTTTCACAACTATATTGCCAGGGGAGCACCTTTTGGGCCAGATGATGGAACAGTGGCACCTTGGGCATCGGTTGCCTCCCTGCCATTTGCTCCTGAAATTGTATTGGAAATTTCAAGAGATACTAAACACCGGCTCGAAGAAAATACTCCTGGTACAAAAGGACTGGTTGCCAGCTATAACCCAACTTATAAGGATGAATCTACCGGAAAGATGGGATGGATATCAGAATGGTTATTCGGACTAAACCAGGGGCCAATCATTTTAATGATTGAAAATTATAAGTCAGGATTAATATGGGATATAATGAAACGCTGCCCGCATATTATCAAAGGTTTGCACCTGGCAGGCTTTAGCGGTGGCTGGCTCGATTTAACAACAATGAAAGAAAATGATGGTGAAAGTTGATGGGGGGGAACATGACGTTTTGGTTGCGCACTAGAGGCTAACCAGTCACTTTTTATTTATAAACAGGCCCAATATGTGAATCCTGTAACTTATTGATAGAATTGTGTAAGGCTGTCACGCAATAAAACACGGACTTTTATATCGCAATAATTCAATTTCGAAATTCAAGCACATACTATGATGATGGATGTAATGAAGCCGCATCCCAATGTGACGAAGGCTGTAAAAGGAATGTGCGACATGAATATGACGCCGAAAAAACAAACAAAAACTACGGGCAACAGCGAACTGAAGGTCTTGTTTTTTAACGAGCCAAGCCAGTATGTGCAGGTATCAGCAAATAGGCAGTTAGAGGCATAAAATCATTTTTTAACCAATCAGATTTTTTTCAGCATGAAAAATTCAAAAGATTGCATGGATGCCTGCGCGGAATGCGTGACAGAATGCGAAAAATGCGCTGCCGAATGCCTTGAAATGGGGCACAAGGAATGCGTGAAACTTTGTCGCGATTGTGCGGATATCTGCGCATTGTGCCAACGCCTTTGCGCCCGTGGCTCGGCTTATTGCGAGGAGATTTGCAAAATCTGCGCAAAAGTCTGCGAAGCCTGCGCTGCCGAATGTGGCAAAATCAACATGGAATGCTGTGCCAAATGTGAGGCCGCTTGCAAAAAGTGCGCAGCTGCTTGTGCCTAAACCAATTGGAGAACCTCGGGCAATTCTGTTTAAGGTTCTTTTTTCAGTTTATTTCCAATAGTGTGTTGATTATCGCTCTTCCTCGAGCACTGTTCCCTTTCCAATTTCTATTTTTTTCACTTTTTCAATCTCCTTTTTTATGAAAAATATGCTCCTCGCGGGCTTTGCGCTCCTGGGTTTCCTCGGCGCATTCGCCGCTTGCAAAAGCAGTCGTGCACAAGCTGTCTCTGCCAACGCAAACGCCACTTACGCCTGCCCAATGCACCCCGAAATGACGGGCAAAAAGGGCGACAAATGTGCCAAATGTGGCATGGACATGCAGCCGATCAAGCACGACGCTGAAATGTACGCCTGCTCAATGCACCCCGAAATGACGGGCAAAAAGGGCGACAAATGTGCCAAATGCAGCATGGCAATGCAGCCGATCAAGCACGACGCTGAAACGTACGCCTGCCCAATGCACCCCGAAATGACGGGCAAAAAGGGCGACAAATGTGCCAAATGTGGCATGGACATGAAACCGATGAAACATTGATATCAGGCATTGCCACCGTGCTTGCCGGTTTGAAAATTCCGCTATTAAAACTTCTTTAACTTTTAAAATTTGACGTATGAAATTTACAGGTCTCGTTCTGATTGTAATTGGATTGGTATTGACCCTTTTTACCGCTTTCAAATATTTTACCAAAGAAAAAGTGGTTGATTTGGGCCCTGTGGAAATATCCAGGGATATGCCCCATTACCTTAGTTGGTCGCCAATGATTGGCATTGTGATCATGGTGATTGGAGCCATTATTGTATGGCAAGGGTCCAAAAAACAATGATCTCTTTCCTTGTTTCTATGCTCATTATTCGCTCGGTTGAGCTACTAAAAACCTAACAGATTATGGATGTTAAAAAACTCTTCGGCTCTATACTAACGCTTGTTGGCGTTGGCGGGCTTATTTATGCTGCCGTACTTTTTGCAAATACCTCGGGCGGTACCCGCGATATAAAATCATTGTTGATTTACGGAGTGCTGGGACTTTTGTTTTTCGTGTCGGGCATTGGCCTGGTACGCAACACGCAAGAAGTTTCCTAAACTGCGTCGCTGCAATCGGTGTTTGAAGTAGATTTGCCGGGAAGAGATTCCTATGCCTACGCTGTACATCAAAAACATGGTCTGCGCCCGCTGCAAGTGGGTCGTGAGAAAAACCCTGCAGGAGCAAGGCGTTACACCGCTCCATGTCGAACTTGGAGAAGTGGAAACGTCCGAAAATCTAGCGCCCGAACAGATGAGCCATTTAGCTCGGGCACTGGCCGAACACGGTTTTGAACTTCTGGAAGACCGCCAAAGCCGTCTTGTCAGCCAGACAAAATCAGCCATTGTTGAGTATGTCCAAATGTCAGACGGAGAACGGCGTGAAAACCTTTCTACTTACCTTACCGAGCGACTTCACCAAGAATATTCCTACCTAAGTAGCCTGTTTTCGCTGGTGGAAGGCACTACGATTGAACAATATTACATTGCGCTGCGCATCGAACGGGCAAAAGAATTACTGGTATACGACGAGCTTACGCTGAATGAAATTGCCTTCAAACTTGGTTACAGCAATGTGGCCCACCTGAGCAGCCAGTTCAAAAAAGTGACAGGGCTGACCCCTACCCATTTCAAAACGGTGGGCGTGAGCAAACGGAAAGGTTTGGAGGAGTTGTAGGAAATCTTGTAACACTTTCCCAAAATCTTGTAACACCCGCTCCGGTGCCTGCTCAGACCTTTGCCCCATAAAATCAACCATTTCATGACACACACATATCAATTAACTGGTGTGACCTGTGGCAGCTGCGTTGCCAAGGTTACAGGGGCCTTATCCCAAATCGCTGGGGTCGAATCTGTAAAAATCAGTTCCGACTATCAAAACGCAGACATTCAAATGAGTAGCCACATCCCGCTGGGGGAATTGCAGGCTGCGCTGAAAAATTACCCGAAGTATCAAATCGCGGAAACATTAAAAGAAAAGCCCTCTGTGGTCTCGCCGGATGAGGACATCCTGCGTACTTTCTGGCAGACATACAAACCCGTACTGCTTATTTTTGCCTACATCACCGGAGCCACGTTGTTGATTGAATACGCTGCGGGTAGTTTTGATTGGATGCGCTGGATGCGGCATTTCATGGCCGGTTTTTTCCTGGTTTTTTCGTTTTTCAAACTCCTTGATGTGCCCGGTTTTGCCATGTCGTACAGTAGTTACGACATCTTGGCACGGCGCTGGGCGGGTTGGGGGTATGCTTATCCCTTCGTCGAACTAGGCTTAGGATTGTTGTTCCTGGTAGATTTCAATCCATTGATAACCAATAGTGTAGCCCTTGTTGTAATGGGCCTTAGCTTAATCGGAGTAGTGCAGTCATTGCTGGCAAAACGGCGATTTCAGTGCGCTTGCCTCGGCGCGGTGTTCAATCTGCCGATGTCGCGCATTACTTTATTCGAGGACACGCTCATGATTGCCATGTCGGGCGCGATGCTGGTAGCGATGGCTTTTTGATTCCCTGCGCAACCTTTTTAAAACTTAAACCGCACTCTATAAAAATGGAACACCATCCTCCTTCTCCTCCTTCCAACAAGATGCACAACCATCCTCCATCGCATTCTCCCACCCATACCATGCCCGACGGTACGGTTATGCAAGGGGTGATGCACGGAAACCATGCTGGTCACGGTGGCCACGATCACGCCGGCATGATCGCCGATTATCGCCGACGCTTCTGGGTCGTGCTGGCGCTTACGCTCCCTATCATGGCCTTGTCGCCTATGATTCAGCATTGGCTCGGGGTGGCCTGGGCGTTCCCCGGTTCCAATTGGGCACTTTTTGCGCTCTCCACAGTGGTATACGTTTACGGCGGTTGGCCGTTTTTGAAAGGGCTTTGGGAAGAGGTAGGCGCCAAAAATCCCGGCATGATGACCCTGGTAGGTTTCGCCATCACCGTGGCGTTTGCATACAGCGTAGCCGTCACGTTCGGGCTGGCGGGTATGGACTTTTATTGGGAATTAGCCACCTTGATTCTGGTCATGCTGCTCGGCCACTGGATTGAAATGAAATCCATCGCCGGAGCCAGCCGCGAACTCGAATTGCTGGTACAACTCATGCCCTCCGATGCCCACCTCGTCCACGGCGACCAAATCATGGATGTGCAAACAGATACCTTGAAACCAGACGATCTCATTCTGGTAAAACCGGGCGAGCGCATTGCTGCGGACGGCATCATCGCCGAGGGAGAAAGTTATCTCAACGAATCCATGCTTACGGGCGAATCCAAACCCGTTTTGAAACAATTGGATGACAAAGTCATCGCCGGGAGCATCAACGGCAATGGTTCGCTGCGCGTGACTGTAAGCCATGCCAGTGCCGACAACTATCTTTCCAAAGTAATAAACCTGGTGCGCGATGCACAAAACTCGAAATCAAAAACCCAACTGCTTGCCGACCGCGCTGCCCGATGGCTGACACTCATTGCGCTGGCTGCCGGGGCACTCACTTTCGCCTACTGGTATCTGGCCACCGATATGGGTTTGGCTTTCTCGATGGAGCGGATGGTCACGGTGATTGTGATATGCTGCCCACACGCACTGGGCTTGGCCGTCCCACTCGTAGTGGCAAAATCTACTGCGTTGTCCGCGAAGCATGGCCTTTTGATAAAAAACCGCACGGCTTTCGAGAACTCACGCAAGATCACCACCCTCGTTTTTGACAAAACCGGGACGCTCACGGTGGGCGAATTCAAAGTGGTGCGCTATGAGGCGCTGGACAAAAAAAATTCCAAAGAAGACATCCTGCGCCTCGCCTCTGCGCTGGAGCAAAATTCAGAACACCCCATCGCCACGGGGATTTTGGGTGCAGCGAAAGAACAGGGCATCGCCATTCCCAAAGTCGCGGACTTTCAGGCGATTACCGGGAAAGGCGTACAAGGCACGGTGGAGGGCAAGAAAATCCTCGTCGTCAGCCCCGGCTATCTGCGCGAACAAAAACGCCTGCCCGAAAACACGCTTGCGACCGACGAAGCTGAAACGGTAGTTTATGTGTTGGTGGGCGACGAAGTAGCTGGTTACCTTGCCTTGGCCGATGCCATCCGTCCAGAATCCGCAGAAGCCATTCACATCCTGAAAAAAGACGGTATCAAAACAATGTTGCTCACGGGCGACAATGCTCGTGTGGCCGAGAGTGTGAGCAAAAAATTGGGCATGGACGGCTTCTTTGCCGAAGTGCTGCCGCACCAGAAACTGGAAAAAATCAAGGAGCTGCAAACCAAAGGAGAATTTGTCGCCATGACCGGCGACGGTGTGAACGATGCGCCCGCCCTCGCACAGGCCGACATAGGCATTGCGGTCGGGTCTGGTTCGGACATTGCCGCCGAAACCGCAGGGATTGTTCTCGTGAACAGTAACCCGAAAGACATTGCCAGCCTGATTCTTTTTGGCAAAGCCACTTATCGAAAAATGATTCAAAACCTGGCTTGGGCCACGGGCTACAACCTGGTTGCCTTGCCGCTGGCAGCGGGGGTCGCCATAAAATGGGGGCTTTTGCTCAGCCCGGCTGCTGGCGCGGTCTTGATGACCGTGAGCACGGTAGTGGTGGCGCTGAATGCGAGCAGGCTAAAAATAAAATCTGCATGAAAAATTTCCTCGTTCGGATTTTCAAGTTTCTGTTTGTCAAAAAATGCTGCCGATGATAGGAAATCGTCTGACTTGAATCACCTATCACCACTAACTAAAGCCCAAGTATCTCATCACTTCTAAAACATTCACACCATGAAAAATTTGCTCATCACGAGCCTTATGCTCGTACTATCGTTTGCAACAATTGCGGCCTGTCAAAACGCCCCCAAAACGGTCAACACCGACCCGAATGCCGTCTATGCCTGCCCGATGCACCCGGAGATTACGGGCAAAGCGGGCGACAAATGCTCCAAGTGCCACATGAATTTGGAAGCAACAAGTGCTACTGCAGCACCGACTACAACAGATGCCACGCCTGCGTCAACCGCAACACCTACTGTGGCAACAAGTGGAACCACACAGGTACAAGAGCAACCGCTCTCCGCAGTGTACGCCTCGTATTTTAATTTGAAAAACGCGCTGGCCAAAGATGACGGAAAAGGTGCGCAAGCGGCTGCGAAAACACTGTTCGACGACATCGCGGCGGTTCCAATGGACAAACTAGATGCTGAAAAACACGCCGTTTGGATGAAGTATCAAAACAAACTTAGTGTCGATGCCGAACACATCAAAGGTTTGGACAAAATCAAACGACAACGGGAGTACTTCGTGTCCCTTTCAAAAAATATGCACGAAGTGATGAAGTCCATCAAGAATGACGCGCCGGTTTACTACCAAAACTGCCCGATGTACGACGGCGGAAAAGGCGCCAACTGGCTGAGTCTCGACTCTAAAATCAGCAACCCATATTTCGGGAAGGAAATGCTGACCTGCGGCAAAACCGTCGAAACCATCCAATAATGTAAACAAGGCTTGAAATCATGCCGCAGGATGCGCCGTGCTTTTTATGTTGCGTACCTGCGGCACGATTGATTGAATTGGCCGACTTTCCACAGATTTCTCGAAAATGAAGAATAAACTATTGATGCACATCCTGTTTCTCGTTGCGGGCTATTCAGCCAGTGCCCAGGCAGGAAAGGACTCCCCCAAAACGCATGACCCATTGACGGCTTACATCTGTACTATGGACCCCGATGTTCGTTCCAACAAGCCCGGCAACTGCCCAAAGTGTGGGATGAAATTGGTTAAACAAAAATCCAAAACATCGAAGCCCAAACCAAAGCCATTGCCCGACACAAAAAAGGAGATGGACATGCCGATGCCCAAAGACACGGCCATGAAGCACCATAATATGCCTGACATGAAAGTGGATACAGCACCCAGGGCCAAAAAGGGAATGGATATGCCTAAGCTGGTGGAGAAGATTGTGGAGGCTTCTTCCCCGCCAAAAGTTGTCCGCTATGATTTGTACCTGCGTGATACGACGGTCAACTTTACCGGCAAAAACAAACACGCGATTGCCGTGAATGGCAGCATTCCCATGCCCAGCTTGACTTTTACCGAAGGAGACACGGCGGAGATTTACGTCCACAATATGCTCAACGAAGAGAGCTCATTGCACTGGCACGGTCTCTTTTTGCCCAATCAATACGATGGCGTGCCCAATTTGACGCAAATGCCCATCAAGGCGCATACGACCCATTTGTACAGATTCCCCATTATCCAGCATGGTACCCACTGGTATCACAGCCACACGAAGTTGCAGGAACAAATCGGGATGTACGGCGCCATGATTTTGAACAAAAGAAAAGAACCCAGCATCCCGACCCTGCCCATCGTACTGAGCGAATGGACAGACATGAAACCCGGCGAAGTACACCGCAGCCTGCACAACGCCACCGATTGGTTTGCCATCAAGAAAGGCTCCACCCAGAGTTATGGCGAAGCCCTCAAAACGGGGCATTTCAAAACCAAACTGACCAATGAATGGAAGCGAATGAATGCGATGGACGTCAGCGATGTCTACTACAACAAATTTTTGATCAATGGCAAAAGCGTGAACGAACAGCCGCAGTTCAAGGCAGGTGATCGGGTTCGCTTGCGGATTGCCAATGCTGGGGCATCCTCCTATTTTTGGCTAAGCTATGCGGGCGGAAAAATCACGGTCGTCGCCACAGATGGCAACGATGTGGAACCCGTCGAAGTAGACCGATTGATCATTGCCGTTTCGGAAACCTACGATGTCATCGTGACCATTCCAGAAAACAAAAGCTATGAGTTTCTGGTCACGCCCGAGGACCGTACCAAATCTGCCTCGCTTTGGTTAGGCAGTGGCGAAAAAGTGCCGGCCAATCCGCTGCCGAAACTGAAATACTTTGCCGGCATGAAAATGATGAACCAAATGATGGCCATGAATGGCGATTTGATGCCGATGGGCATGGAAATGAGTAACCAGGAAATGGACATGAATGTCGTGATGTACCCTGAAGTGACGGGGTCAGAAGCGTCTAAGAAGAAAAAACAGGGGCATGATATGCAAGGCATGGACATGGATAGCGAAACACCTGATCTGGTTACCTTGAATTACACGATGCTGAAATCACCCGAAAAAACGACCCTCCGGCCTGGCCCGGTAAAAGAATTGAAATTTGAATTGACCGGAAACATGAACCGCTACGTGTGGAGTTTGGACAACAAAACCGTTTCAGAAAGCGACCAAATCCTGATTAAAAAAGGCGAAAACCTGCGGATAGTCCTTTACAACGGTTCGATGATGCGCCACCCGATGCACCTGCATGGTCACGATTTCAGGGTGCTGAACGGGCAGGGTGACTATGCCCCCCTCAAAAACGTGCTTGACATCATGCCCATGGAAACCGACACCATCGAATTTGCTGCTACGGAGAGCGGCGACTGGTTTTTCCATTGTCACATTCTGTACCACATGATGAGCGGTATGGGCCGGGTGTTTCGGTATGAAAACTCGCCAGCGAACCCGGAAATCCCGAACCCCAAATTGGCGCAGCGCAAGTTGTTCGCAGACGACCGCCGGGCGCATTTCATGGCAAGGATTGGCTTGGAAAGCAACGGCAGCGACGGTGAGGCGATGTGGGCACAGACCCGCTGGAAAATCGGTACGCTGTGGCATCTGGGTTTGCACGAAGTGCACGGCTACGAGAGCGAAACCATGCTGGGGAGGTACATCGGCAAAATGCAATGGCTGTACCCATACATTGGATTTGATTACCACTTCAAAAAGGAGCGCGGACGCGACAATATTTTCGGTAGCGATGAAAAAAACTGGTTTGGCCAGACAAGTAACAAAAACAACCGCAAAACAGGAGTGCTGGGCGTTGCCTACACCCTGCCATTATTAGCCATCGCCGATGCAAGGGTGGACGGCGAAGGTAAATTTCGTTTTCAACTCTCCAGAGAGGGTGTTCCGATCACACCCCGCCTGCGTTTCAACTGGATGATCAACACCGACAAAGAATACATGGCTGGGTTTCGCTACATCCTCGGGAAGTACATTTCTTTGTCCACACACTATGACAGCGACATGGGGCTTGGGGCCGGCGTGACCCTGAGTTATTGAGCAACACATTCACCATCAGGCCTCTTCCCCCATCAACTGCCGCTCAAACATTTCTGTATAATAACCGCCCTGCGCCAGCAACTCCTCGTGCGTCCCTTCTTCGGCCACACGGTGTTCGTCGAGCACAATGATCTTGTCAAACTGCAACATCTGATAGATGCGGTGCGTGATAATAATGGCCGTTTTGTTGGCCAATGCGCCAGAGAGATAGCCGAGAATACGGCTTTCGGTATTGGTATCCACCGCAGAAAGGCAGTCGTCGAGCAGCACCACATCAGGCTGTTTGGCAAAGGCACGTGCAATGCTTACGCGCTGTTTTTGGCCACCAGAAAGTGTCACGCCGCGTTCGCCGACCATCGTTTCGTAGCCCTCGGACAAGCCCATGATTTCGTCATGTACGGAGGCACTTTTGGCAAAATGCTCCGCTGCTTCCTGTTCAATCCCTTCTTTTCCAAAGGCAATATTTCCAAAAACAGTGTCAGAAAAAAGAAACACATCTTGCGGGACGTAGCCAATGCGCTGGCGTAAATATGCCAAGTCATGTTCCCGTACGTCTTTTCCATCAATCAAGATCCGACCCTCGTCCACATCGTACATCCGTACCAGCAGGTCGGCGATGGTCGTTTTTCCGCTCCCTGTCCGCCCAACAATGGCCATTTTTTGGCCGGGTAAAATCTCGAATGAAACGTTTTCAAGGGCTTTTATACCAGTATCAGGGTAACTGAAGGATACGTTTTGGAATTGGATATGACCTTGCAACCCCAGCCCCAGCCCTTCAGGGAGGGAAGCCGCACTCGGCAAAAGCACGGCATCTGCTCCCCTCCCTGAAAGGGAGGGGCTGGGGCTGGGGTTTGTGATACTGGGCGGGGTATCCAAAAACTCGTTGATCCTCTTTTGCGAAGCAGCCGCTTGTTGCGTCAGCGAAGCAATCCAGCCAATGGCCGTCACGGGCCATGTGAGCATATTGATGTAGATGACGAATTCTGCGATGTTCCCCGGATTGATTTTTCCGGCCACCACTTGCAAGCCTCCAACATACACCGTGATGATGGTGCTGGTGCCAATGAGCAAGGCCATGAGCGGGAAAAAGAAGGCGTCAATACGGATGAGTTCGAGCGATTTTTTGCGGTATTCTTCGCTTTGCGCGGCAAACCAACGTCCCATCGCCCATTCTTGTACATAACTTTTTACCACGCGAATACCACTGTAAACCTCCTGCGTGGTGCTGGTAAGGGAGGCTAATTGTTGCTGGATTTTTTCGCTGCGACGGTTAATCAAGGTACTCACCCAATAAATTGAAATGCTCAAAAAAGGGAGCGGAAGTAGTGACCACAGCGTCAATTCAACGCTTACGCGGAGCATCGAAGTAATGGCAAGCACAAACAGGAAAATCAAATCCAAGCCATACAAAATGGTGGGGCCCAGGAACATCCGAACCTTTGAAACATCCTCTGAAATGCGCGACATAAGGTCGCCCGTAGCATTTCGTTTGTAAAAAGCGAGATCAAGCGATAGGTAATGCGCGAATATTTCTTTGCGCATATCGTACTCTATAAGTCGGCTTACCACAATGAGTGTTTGGCGCATAAAAAACATCGCAATACCCATCAGCAAAGCCAATGCAATTACTCCTGCGCCAAACCAGGCAATTTGTCCGCCCAATTCCCCCATGGCTTCGGGGTGTGCAGCAATACCACCCTTTGCTTTATAGGCAGCTACTTCCCGAACTACCGTGTTTAGGGCATCACCAATCACCTGTGGTTGCCACACGGCGAAATAGTTCTTGAGCAAAACAAAGAGGATGCCCAATAAAACCCGCCAGCGATATTTCCAGAAAAACTTATTGAGATAGGAGAGGTGTTTCATCTTTTTGGGGCGAAAGGGTTTTTCTCGGGGTATTGGCGAGAATCCCAAAGCAGGATTATTTGTAATCGGTCGGTTCTAATTCTTTGTTTTTGCCAAGTTATTCGCTTGCCCATTGACGAAATAATTTGAATGCGTCATCATTTGAAATAGCCGCTACCTCATCGTCGCTTTGCGAGATTGCTTCCTCAAGATCGTCAATTAATTCATGCGAGAATTGAGCGGCTAGCGGATCGCTTTTTTGAAGGATATCAATACAATTTTCAAACATCTTTTTCAAGAGGGAAACATCTTCCACCTGTGCCAAGAGTGTAACAAAGTTTCCTCGAATCGTTGAAGCATTCATAATTCGACATTTTATGGCAAAAATAGTCTGAAAGAACCATTCTTTGCCAAAATCATTCAAGTCTTGTCAGGAACACTTATCGGTACAAAGTGTTTTGTTTAAAAGGTTTCAAAAGGAAAATTACCGAACAGCGTACTTTTACGCGAAAGTCAAAAATTCTTCCAAAATGCAAGAAGCATATATTGTAGCAGGGTTTCGTTCCGCCATCGGCAAAGCCGGCAGAGGCGGGTTCAAAGGATATCGTCCCGATGACCTTGCGTTGGACGTGATAAAACATTTGCTCGCTACCGTGCCACAGCTCGATCCAAAACTTGTGGACGATTGTATTGTGGGCTGCGCCAACCCCGAAGGCGAACAAGGCTTGCAAATTGGCCGACTCATCTCTAACCGTGCGCTTGGCAAAGAAGTGCCCGGCATGACCGTGAACCGCTACTGTGCTTCGGGCCTTGAAACCATCAGCATTGCGGTGGCCAAAATCCGCGCAGGTATGGGTCAAATTTATGTGGCCGGTGGCATTGAAAGCATGTCGCTCATCCCGATGACAGGCTATAAACTCGCTCCGAATTACAATATCGCCAAGGATACACCTGATTATCTTGTGGGCATGGGTCTTACCGCCGAGGCGGTTTCAAAAAAATGGGAAATCAGCCGCGAGGCAGCCGATGAATTCAGCGTGCGTAGCCATCAAAAAGCCGCCGCTGCGATTGATGCAGGCAAATTCAAAGACGAAATCGTGCCCGTGAAAGTCCCCGAAGTTTGGGTCGAGAACGACAAACGCAAAGAGCGCGTAAATACAGTGGACACCGACGAGGGCGTTCGGCGAGATACTACTGCCGAGGGGCTTGCAAAACTTCGCCCGGCTTTTGCCCAAGGTGGCGTGGTGACGGCAGGCAATTCATCCCAAACTTCGGATGGCGCGGCATTCGTACTGGTCATGTCTGAAGAAATGGTCAAAACGCTTGGTTTACAGCCGATTGCGCGACTCGCTGCCTGCTCCGTAGCGGGTGTGGAGCCTATATACATGGGCATTGGTCCCTGTGCGGCCATTCCAAAAGCCCTCAAACAGGCGGGTATGAAACTCGACGACATTCAAGCCATCGAACTCAATGAAGCTTTCGCAGCGCAAGCCCTTGCGGTGATTAAAGAAGCAGGACTAAATCCCGATATCGTAAACGTGAATGGAGGCGCCGTTGCATTGGGTCACCCGCTCGGATGCACGGGCGCAAAACTCAGTGTGCAAATCTTCAACGAAATGCGCCGCAGTAACCAAAAATACGGGTTAGTAACGGCTTGTGTTGGCGGCGGTCAAGGCATTGCAGGGATTTGGGAGCGGCTGAATTGATTTTTTCAGCCATCATTTCCCCAGTGCCGACTTTCTGAGTTTTTGCAAGAACGGTGAGGCAAATATGAAGGATTGCAGGTTCTCGTTGTCACTCGCCAGCACTTGTTCTTTGGTGCCGCTCCATTCAAGGCGGCCTTCGTGGAGGAAACAAATGTTGTCGCCGATTTCCATCACCGAGTTCATGTCGTGCGTGTTTATGACCGTAGTGATGTTGTTCTCTTCTGTGATACTGCTGATGAGTTCGTCAATCATGATGGCCGTCTTCGGGTCGAGACCAGAGTTGGGTTCATCGCAAAAAAGATACTTCGGGTTGAGCACAATGGCGCGGGCGATGCCGACGCGCTTTTGCATACCGCCAGAAAGCTCAGAGGGATACTTTAAGTTGTTCCCCGCAAGGTTCACCCGTTCGAGGCAGTAATTGACGCGCTCTACTTTCTCCTTGAGGCTCATGGGGGTAAACATATCCAGCGGGAAGCGGATGTTTTCCTCTACGGAGAGCGAATCAAACAGTGCAGAACCTTGAAACAGCATCCCGATTTTCATGCGGATGGCACGCATCCCCTGCTTGTCGAGGGCCGTAAAGTTCACATCGTCGTACCAGACTGTGCCGCTGGTGGGTACTTGCAAGCCGACAAGAATCTTGAGCAACACGGTTTTGCCCGCCCCCGAACGTCCGATGATAAGGTTGTTTTTTCCTGCTTCAAAGAGGAAGTCAATGCCTTTCAGCACCTGCTGGTCTCTAAATGTTTTGACTACGTTTTCTGCGCGAATCATTGATAATCAGAAGTTTTTGACCAATTTGGGCAGCAAGTTACGCAAACGATTTTCAGCAGAAAAAATAAAGAGGCCATCCCAAGGTTGATAAGGTTGATGAGGTTGATAAGGTTGATAAGGTTGATGAGGTTGATGAGGTTGATGAGGTTGATGAGGTTGATAAGGTTGATAAGGTTGATGAGGTTGATAAGGTTGATGAGGTTGATGAGGTTGATAAGGTTGATGAGGTTGATGAGGTTGATAAGGTTGATGAGGTTGATGAGGTTGATAAGGTTGATGAGGTTGATAAGGTTGATGAGGTTGATAAGGTTGATGAGGTTGATGAGGTTGATGAGGTTGATAAGGTTGATGAGGTTGATGAGGTTGATAAGGTTGATGAGGTTGATGAGGTTGATGAGGTTGATAAGGTTGATGAGGTTGATGAGGTTGATAAGGTTGATAAGGTTGATGAGGTTGATAAGGTTGATGAGGTTGATAAGGTTGATAAGGTTGATGAGGTTGATGAGGTTGATAAGGTTGATGAGGTTGATGAGGTTGATGAGGTTGATGAGGTTGATGAGGTTGATAAGGTTGATGAGGTTGATGAGGTTGATAAGGTTGATAGTAACCACTCAGAAAAATAAAGAGTTGCCACTTTTAGCGTACAAAAATAAACCCTCATAAACCCTCATAAACCCTCATAAACCCTTATAAACCCTTATAAACCCTCATAAACCCTCATAAACCCTCATAAACCCTCATAAACCCTCATAAACCCTCATAAACCCTCATAAACCCTTATAAACCCTCATAAACCCTCATAAACCCTCATAAACCCTCATAAACCCTCATAAACCCTCATAAACCCTCATAAACCCTCATAAACCCTCATAAACCCTCATAAACCCTCATAAACCCTCATAAACCCTCATAAACCCTCATAAACCCTCATAAACCCTTATAAACCCTCATAAACCCTCATAAACCCTCATAAACCCTCATAAACCCTCATAAACCCTCATAAACCCTCATAAACCCTCATAAACCCTCATAAACCTTCATAAACCCTTATAAACCCTCATAAACCCTCATAAACCCTTATAAACCCTCATAAACCCTTATAAACCCTCATAAACCCTCATAAACCCTCATAAACCCTCATAAACCCTCATAAACCCTCATAAACCTTCATAAACCCTCATAAACCTTTATAAACCTTTAATTACTTTGGATAACCCGCCGCAATCCAGCAATTGATGCTGTCGCGCTGAGCTTGACTCATGACGCCACCTTGTGGCATATCTTTTTTTACAACTACACGGTCGAGTACCTTGCCATTGTCTAAATAGGTTTTGATGCCTTCAAAAGTGCGGAAATCCCCCACAGCACCTGCTACACCGCTTCCAGGCACATGGCAGCTGATACATTGTTGATCTAGGATGGCTTTGATGTTTTTCGTGTAAGATAGGTCGGGATTGGAGAGCGTACATTCAGGGCCTGCTGTATCGTCTTTTTTGCAACCCTGCCAAGAAATGCCGATGACGAATAGCATTAAAACAGAAACACTTGTGATGTTTTTCAATTTCATTGTCAATTTTTAATGTGTTGGAAAGGAGCGGAAAGATACCTCTTGGTCTCTTTTTGTTTTGCAGCACTTAAAAAAAATGCTTGGTTTGTCGGATTACGACCATTTATCACATTCGTATTTCGGCCAAAAAAACCCGCACTGCACTGAAGCTAACGGTCTGGTTTTGAAAGAAATTTTGGGCGGAAGCGGCCTCCTCTGCATTTGCACCGAGATGATTGAGCATATTGGTCAGGTGCATTTTCATGTGTCCCTGCTGGATACCTGTGGTAATGAGCGAGCGCACTGCCCCAAAATTTTGTGCTAAGCCCACCGCTGCCGTGATGCACATCAATTCCCTTGCCGAAGGGTTCCCCAATATTTCGAGCGAGCGTTTGGCCAGCGGATGCAGCGAAGTGAGGCCACCTACTGTGCCAAGTGCGAGCGGGATTTCCAGATCAAACCGAAAAACACCATCGCGCACGGTACAATGGCTCAGGCTCCGATATTGTCCATCGCGACTGGCGTAGGTATGTCCACAGGCTTCAATGGCCCGGAAGTCGTTGCCTGTGGCGAGCACTACTGCGTCTATGCCGTTGTAAATCCCTTTGTTGTGTGTGGCGGCCCTGAATGGGTCAATTTGGGCGATGCGTACGGCGCGGGCAAAACGGTGGGCCAGCGCGGCCGCGTCCATGCCTTGCGAGCGAGCCAGATCGGCAAACGAATGAATGGGGCATTCCACCCAAGCGCGTACTAAGCACTGCGGGGTATAGTTGGAAAGAATAGACATCAGCACCTCTGCATCGCGCTCCGCATCGGAGAGTCCGGGAAAGAGGGTGAAAAAATCTTCGAGCGTATCAGCGAGGCGTTCCAACACGGAATTGATAAAGTTTGCGCCCATGCTGTCGCAGGTCTCGAAGGATGCAAGAAGTTGATAGTATTCTGGCTCAACGGCTTCAAAATCAATCAGTTCGATGTCAATAATTCCGCCACCACGTTGCTCCATATTGGCGGTCAAATCACCACAGGAATCTAAAAGTTGGGCTTTCAAGTCGGGGAAAATGGCGCGGAGTTTTTCGGGACTTCCGGGCCAGAAAAAATGGACTTGACCGAGTTTCACCGTGCCGAGTACTTCTGCGTGGAAACCGCCGCGTTCTTGCCAGAATTTTGCTGCGCTGCTCGCCGCAGCCACTACGCTGCTTTCTTCGATCACCATCGGCACAGCGTAGGTTTTTCCGTTGATTAAAAAATTGGGCGCGATGCAGAATGGCAATGCGAAGTTTGCTACCGTGTTTTCGGCAAAACCGTCAATGATTTTTTGCACTGCAGCATCAGGGTGTTGCCAAGTGGCAAAATCGCGCTCAGCCGTTGCTGCGTCCGTGCAAAAATGCTCGGTCAGCCACTTGATTTTTTCGGGTTTGGAAAGTTTTGAAAACCCGTTTATCGTTTTCGTCATAATTCTCATTAGGAAGATTTGCCACGAATTGCACCAATATTCACTAATTCATTCAAAAGAGAGGATTAATTCGTGAAAATTAGTGGAATTAGTGGCTACCCTAAATAGATACAGTTCATTTTACTTTCAAAAAAGCCCCCGCCAACTCCAATCCGCGTACTTGCGCGGCCACATAGGATTGGAGCTCAGCATATTCACCTTGCGCATGCCGAAGAAAGCCAGAGGCTTGACCGTACACGGATGGGAGCACGGATTTTTGTGTCAAAAAATACCCATCCAGAAAATCTGTCACGCCGCCGGAAAGGATGAGGTTTGGGGTGAGACAGCGTTCGCCAAGTTCGACTTGAAGCGCATTGGTCCAGTCCAGCATTTCTACTGCGGTATGGCCCAGGGCGGTCATTTTATCAAAAATTTCTTGTTTGACTACGTCACTTCGCAAGAGTTCGAGTTTGGCAAAATTGGTGCCGCCTGCAGCGGCAAACTCGATGGCGGCAAGCGGCAATTGAAGCAATTCCCGCAAACTTGCCGGCCCAAAACCTTGCCCAACTTCCTTTACAATGATTTTGAAATCAACGGTTTTGAGCAATTCCTGTACGATTTCCAAGGGCGGTCGTTTGAAAACGTCGCCCTCAGGCTGCATGGCTTCTTGCAAAGGATTGACATGAACGATGAGACCGTCGGCCCGGAGCCTTTGAAGCATTGTAGGGATACGCTCGGTTTCTTTTTGCTCAATGAGTTTTTCAATTTGTGCCACCCCGAGGTTGGCAAAAAGTGGCAGGTCCGCGCCCATCGTGTCGCGCACATCGAAATCGGGCAGATACTCGTTTGAGTACAAAAGTTGGCGGCAGGAGCCAAGGCCCATGCCCATGCCGAATTCTGCGCATACTCTTGCCAGAAGATGGTTTATTTTTCCTGCCAGTGCCGTTCCACCCGTCATAGATGACACCCAGATAGGGGTGCGAAGCGTTTTGCCCAAAAAAGAAAAAGGTACAAGCGAGCCAGGCACAGGATGGGCAGAAAGCATGGGTTCGTAATAAAAACGCCGGTCTAGTTCGCCCGATTCCACACGGCTACGGAAGGCCAGGTCAATATGGTCTTTTTTTCGGCTGACGGCGGTGGGATCGTCAGGAAATGCTGTCTTTGGTGCTGTTGTCATCGAGGGCGAAGGTACGATCTTGAAAAGTGGTGTTTTGAACATCGGCAGAAAAACAATAACACGCACGTTTTACTTTGGTTTTTATCTCACAATCCAATTTGTGTTTACTTTTACAGCAACAAATGAGGGTTTATCCTTCGTTGTGACCAAAAACAGTGATTATTTAACTTTTCAAGTCTCTACTATTATGAAAAACACATTCAACACAATTCGATTCACGCTGCTCAGCCTCTTGATGCTGTTCTCTGTATTGCAAGAAACCTTTGCGCAAGAGACTCCGGCGGCTACGGTTGAAAAACCTTCCCTCAAACCATCTACTGGAGAGATGGGTTTTGGCCTCAAAGCGAACGGTCTCCGGGGCTTGATTTGGGACAATTCCTTTGACTCTGTGACTTTACAGTTTCGCCGGGTTAATAGCCCTACCCTCACCTTGCGTGCCGATCTGGGGCTGAATTTCAACAACCTGAAAACCTCGTCAGAAGACGTGTTTCCATCGGGCGATACGGATTACAGCGAAAACTCGGAAAGGAGCTTTTCGCTCATCCTTGCACCTGGTGTGGAGCGGCACTTCAATGGTGGTCGCCGGGTTGACCCCTACGTCGGTGCAATGGTTCCCTTGGCTTTTGTTGGGAAAACCCACTATACCAATATTGACGAATATACTTTGGATAATGGTGACTATTCCAAAAACGAGGTGGAAACCACCATCCCTGGAGGGTTAGGTATTGGTTTGGACGGTGTTGTGGGCGTCAACTACTTCGTGTTTAACCGCTTGTCTATAGGTGTCGAATACATATTCGGGTTCTCATTGGCCAGTGCAAAAGGCAAAGTGGAGAGCAAAACTACCACCAGGGTAAAGACCGGTACAACCGCCGAAATCGTTACGACCACCGATAATGACGGACCTGATCGGAAAATTAGTTCGATTCACTTCGGTAACAGGGGCGTGTTTGGACTCAACTTGAATTACTATTTTGGTTCAAAAGAATAAAGGAACTTAAGATAACATTGGTCGAACGACACCTGATTCGCTTCAGGTGTCGTTTTTATTTTTGCTGATTGGCGAACTTCAAGCACCTTCAGGCGTTCAATGAAATTGATTATGAAAAACCTATCATTCTTGCTGTTGCTTTGTTTTCAAACGCTTTTTGCTCAAAAGCCTTCACCCGAATTTGTTGCAGACATCGAACGCCATCGTACGGAATACAAAGCCGATTTTCTCACAAATACACGCTCGCCCTTAACGGCTGCCGACACCGCTTTTCTCGATTTTTTTCCGGCCAACCCAGCCTACAGGTTTTCCGCCAGATTTGAGCGGACGCCACAGGCAACTCCATTTGAATTGCCCACGTATAGCGGCCAAAAGCGCGATTATGTACAATATGGGGTTTTGAAATTTGAAGTGGCAGGACAGACTCAATCGCTCCATATTTACCAAAATTTGCGCTTGGTAAAAGATTCAACTTATCGCGATCATCTGTTCTTGCCGTTCAAAGATTTGACCAATGGAGAGGCCACATACGGCGGTGGGCGCTACCTCGATTTCAGACAAGGCGACATCCGCGACGGTATTTTATCGCTCGATTTCAACAAGTGCTACAACCCTTGGTGTGCGTTCAGCGATGGCTTCAACTGCCCCATCCCTCCAGCTGCGAATCACCTCGAGATAGCCATAGAAGCGGGTGAACGAAATTTTAAAGGAATCAAAAAGCATTGATTATCAACAATATGAAGATCGGCATCGTCTGTTACCCTACTTATGGCGGCTCCGGCGTGATCGCCACAGAACTTGGCCTTGGCCTCGCCAGAAAAGGTCACGAAATCCATTTTATTACCTACCGCCGACCGGTGCGCCTGGCACATTTTCAGGCCAACGTTTTTTACCACGAGGTGGACAGCGAGGATTATCCGCTTTTTGAATATCCACCCTACGACACGGCGCTGGCTTCCAAAATCGTGGATGTGGTGCATTACCAAAACCTCGACATCCTGCATGTTCACTACGCTATCCCTCACGCGGCGGTGGCGTACATGGCAAAAAAAATCCTGCTCGGTAAAGGCCGGTACATTCCAGTAGTCACTACCCTGCACGGTACCGATATTACCCTTGTTGGCAACAACCGTGCGTTTGCGCCGGTGGTGGAGTTCAGCATCAATAAAAGTGATGGTGTGACGGCAGTTTCTCAGAGCTTGAAGGACGACACTTTATCATTGTTCAAAATTGAGCGCGATATCCGGGTTATTTACAATTTCATTGATTTTGAAAGATTTAGAAAGACCAACAAAGAACACTTTAAAAAAATGATCGCTCCAGACGGAGAGCGAATCGTAGCGCATACCTCCAATTTTAGAAAGGTGAAAAGGGTGGAGGACGTGGTCTGTATTTTTAAAAAAATAATCGAAAAAGTACCCGCCAAACTCCTGATGATCGGTGATGGCCCCGAACGCCAAAACTGCGAACAACTATGCCGCGAACTCGGCATCGGCAATGATGTGCGTTTCCTTGGGAAGCAGGATGCTATTGAAGAATTGCTTGCCATCTGCGACCTCTTTATTATCCCTTCAGAAAGTGAGAGTTTTGGCCTTGCGGCACTGGAAGCCATGGCCTGCGAAGTGCCTGTTATCTCCTCCAATAGCGGAGGCTTGCCAGAGGTGAACATTCATGGTGTCACGGGCTTCCTTAGCGAAGTCGGCAATGTGACCGAAATGGCCCAATACTCAATCCAATTGCTTGAAAACGGGGAAATGCTTGCCCAATTTCGCGCCAACGCGCTGGCCCAAGCCCAACGTTTTGACATCGAAAATGTCCTTCCCGAATACGAGGAATATTATCGGGAGGTGATCAGAAAAAGCGTCAATAAAGTAGAGTAACCAATATCCCAATAATCAATATCCCAATATCCTGTTTCCCAATGCTGCTCGAACTCGATTTGCTACAATTTCAGCCCCGGCTCCGACTATCCAAATCGGGCGAAGCAGCATTTGTGTTCGACCCCATCCGGCGCAAAGAGGTGGTGCTTACGCCCGAAGAACTGCTACGCCAACTGGTACTCCTTTATCTTTTGGAGGAAAAAAAATACCCTGCACACCGGATCCGCTCGGAAGTGGGCATACAAGTGAACGGCCTTCGCAGACGCTGCGATTTGGTAGTGTACGATGCGGCGGTAAACCCCTGGCTTTTGGTAGAGTGTAAGTCGCCGAGAGTGTCGGTTTGTCAAAATACGTTTGAGCAAGCTGCTCGTTACAATCTTTGCCTCCGTGCCCCTTTTATGGTCGTGACAAATGGTCTTGCTACCTATTGCGCTGCGCTTGATTTTGAACAGGAGCGGTTTGAGTATTTGGGGGAATTGCCGGAGTATTCATTATTTAACACATAGACACAATAGGCAAATGTGTTTAATAATCAACCCCGAGAGTAATTTGGTGACTCTCTAGTAATAATGATGTTGTGCGGATGGCTTTCCGTCATGCCTGCGTTGGTGATTTTCACAAACTGAGCCTTTTCCTGCAAGATTTCCACCGTGGCGGCACCGCAGTAGCCCATGCCCGCCCGAAGGCCGCCAACGTATTGGGTCATCACTTCTTCCAAAGTGCCTTTGTACGGCACACGGCCTTCGATGCCTTCTGGAACGAGTTTTTTGAGGTCGTCTTCTACATCTTGGAAATAACGGTCTTTTGAGCCGAGTTGCATGGCGCCCAGACTGCCCATGCCCCGGTAACTTTTAAACTTGCGCCCATCAAAAATGATGGTTTCGCCCGGAGCTTCTTCCACACCCGCAAACAAGGATCCCGCCATGATGCTGCTGGCTCCGGCAGCCAAAGCCTTTACAATATCGCCTGTGTAGCGGATGCCACCGTCTGCCACAATTGGGATGCCTGAACCGCGCAAAGCTTGGGCGGCATTGTAAACCGCTGAAAGTTGCGCCACACCCACGCCTGCCACAATACGAGTGGTGCAAATGCTTCCCGGGCCAACGCCCACCTTCACGCCGTCCACACCAGCGTCGGCGAGCGCTTTGGCGCCCTCGCCTGTAGCCACGTTTCCACCAATGATTTGGAGATTGGGGAATTTGATTTTCAACTGTTTCACGGCTTCCAGAACTCCGCGCGAATGTCCGTGCGCAGTGTCCACACAGACCACATCTACGCCCACCGCTACCAGTGCAGAAACGCGCTCTTCCATATCGAAAGTAACGCCAACAGCAGCACCCACAACAAGCCTGCCGAACGAGTCCTTACAGGCTTGAGGGAAGTTTACCCCTTTCATAATATCCTTGTAAGTAATGAGGCCGACGAGGTGAAACCCAGCATCCACCACGGGGAGTTTTTCAATTTTCTGACGTTGGAGAATGTCGCGGGCCTGTTCCAATGTAGTACCCAGCGGTGCAGTCACCAGGTTTCTCTCCGTCATCAGATCCCGCACCAAACGTGTATGGTTGGTTTCAAAACGAAGGTCGCGGTTGGTAATAATGCCCACCAATTTGCCCCCAGGATCAATGACCGGGATACCGCCAATGCTGTGTTTTTTCATCAAGCCCAGTGCATCGGCCACGGTTGCTTCAGGTCGTAAAGTCACCGGATCAATAATCATCCCGGCCTCTGAGCGTTTCACGGCACGCACTTGTTCGGCTTGGTCGGCAATGCTCATATTCTTGTGAATCATGCCGATACCACCCTGCCGGGCTATGGCGATGGCGAGGTTTTTATCCGTAACGGTATCCATGGCGGCGGATACTACGGGAACATGAAGGCGAATGGTACGGGTAAGTTGGGCGGAAATATCTACCTCTCTAGGGAGGACTTCGCTATATGAAGGGACGAGCAAAACGTCGTCGTAAGTAAGCGATTCGCCAAGGAATTTGGCGGCTGCGGCGTTGGTCAACTTTGATTCCATGTGCAAAGGTCGGACGAAGGATGCTAAAGTAGGCGGGGTAGAGCAAAAGTTTTTTCAAGGTAGGGCTTGTGCCAAAAGTTTAGGCTGGAATTTTGTTGCGGAATTACATTTGGATTTCCAAGCAATCCTATAAGGTTTTCAAAACCTTATAGGATTCAATTGCACAAAATGCGGTACTAGCTTCTGCCCAAAGTCTGCAACGATTTAATGCCCACCATGCTGAAAAGGAATAGCCCAACCAAACCCGCAACCAACGCCGCAACAAATTTAATTGACCAAGCGAAGCCCGTCTTTTCAAACAAAAGCCAATCAAAGAGTAGGATAAACACAAAAAAACCAATGGTTTGAATCATCCCCAGTCGGCTGGGCCGGAACTCAAATTCCCGGACACAAAGCCAAATCATGGCCCCTGCGATAAAAATTTGTGTAACCAATGCTGCTGTCGCCGAGCCAATGGCCTGCCAATGAGGAATCAAAATGAGATTCAAGGCTAAATCAAGCGCAATGCCTACCAGAAAAAATCGGTTCATGCGCATCATTCGTTCGCGGGCAGTGAGCAGGGTGCTAAAAATGTAGGTAACACTAACGGGTACAAATGCCCAAATGAGTACCCCCAGCACTTCAAAACGGTATTCGTTGGCACGGACAGGCATCATGAGTCGGAGCAAATCTTCCCGCGCAAAAAAGATGGCCGCCGCAAGGGTTACGCTTCCTGCCCAAATCAGTTTGAAACTCATCGAAGTAAGCGGTCGAACCGTTTCTTTTTCTTTCAAAAGACGCGAAAACATGGGCAATAACAAGGAGGCAAACAGATAGCCAAACATATTGCAGGCCTCCAAAAGCCGGAAAGCACTTGCGTACACATCGGCATGGGCTGGTCCGGCCATCCGTTCCAAAAGCACGGCATCCAGACGGGTATAGGCAAACATCAGCAGCACCACGAGCGCGTAAGGCAGGCTCTGGCGGAACATGGAAAACACCGCTGGTTTACCCGCCCGCCAATTGGCCGCCCAACTGGGTTTCACTGGAAACACCGCGTGTTGGCGCAACAAAATGAACACCACAACCGCCGTAACGAACAAAGCGAGCGTCTGTGCCAGCGCAAAATTGAGCAATGAAAAAGGCAGCCAATCCGTCCAGATCAAAACTCCGCAGGTAACTACCATCAACAACTTATCGAGCGACGAAAGCAGGCTGTCCAGACGATAATGCCCAAGACCCGAAATATTGGAGCGCAAAAAAAGAATGAGCTGCACCAGTACTTGGTTGATCAACAAAATGAACAACAGTGGCAAGGCTTCTGCTCCATAACCCAACACGAACGCCGCAAAGATCATCGTCAATGTGACATACACCGTAGCCAGCAACCACTTGATCGCCAGCAGATTGGGAAAATATTTTGGCAGCAGCTGCGGGTGCTGACTAATATGGCGGTTGTTGAAACTTTGAATCCCGAAATCGTTCAGGATTTGAAAAAGGTAGGCGAGGTTGAGCAGCGCGAAATAGGTTCCATAGTCTTCGCCGACGCGATTTTGTACCCCAAGGTCAATACCAAATATGAAAATCGGCTTTATCAGGAGATTGATAAAGACGAGGAGTAGGATGTTTAAGAGGAATTCGCGCTTCAAATTTGTAGGTAAGGAACGGTGTTTTTTTTGACAGGATGTACAGGATGAACAGGATTTTAAGAGGGGTTGTCACGAATCCTGTTCATCCTGCAAATCCTGTCAAAAAACCTTTAGATACAGTCAAAAAAAGAAAAACACCTGTCCAACATCAATTCCCCGCAGCCAGCAGATACAACACCGCCATCCGCACCGCCACTCCATTTTCCACCTGCTGAAGGATAATGTTATGCGGTCCATCGGCAGCATCGGAGGAGATTTCTACTCCCCGATTAATAGGGCCGGGGTGCATCACCACAATTTCGCGGTCGAGTTCGAGCAGCATTTGTCGGGTGATGCCGAAATATTGGTGGTACTCGCGCAAGCTTGGGAAGTATTTGATGTCCTGCCGTTCGAGCTGAATCCGAAGTACGTTGGCTACGTCGCACCAGCGAAGGGTGTCGCGTACGTCGTGGCTGATTTCCACGCCCAGTTCGCCGTAATGTTTGGGAATCAAGGTCGGAGGACCGCAAACCCGCACTTTTGCGCCGAGTTTCAGGAGACAAAAAACGTTGCTGAGTGCCACGCGGCTGTGCAGGATGTCACCAATGATGGCAATTTTTTTGCCAGCCACTTCACCGAGTCTTTCCCGGATGGAAAAGGCGTCGAGCAGGGCCTGGGTGGGGTGTTCGTGGGTGCCGTCGCCAGCATTTATAATATTGGCTGGGATACGGCTCGAAAGATAGACGCAGGCGCCAGGAGCGGGGTGGCGCATTACCACCATGTCCACTTTCATGGCGAGAATGTTGTTCACCGTGTCGAGCAGGGTTTCACCTTTGCTCACGCTGCTGCTGCTGGCGGCAAAATTGACCGTATCGGCGCTGAGGCGGCGTTCGGCCAGTTCAAAAGAAACGCGGGTGCGGGTACTGCTTTCAAAAAAGAGGTTGGCTACCGTAATATCACGCAGGGAAGGGACTTTTTTGATCGGGCGGTTGATGACTTCTTTGAAATTATCAGCCGTTTCGAAGATGAGCTGAATGTCGTCTTCGGTGATGTTTTTGATGCCGATCAGGTGGCGTGTTGAAAGTCCTTTCATTTTATAAGTGGATACTTACCACATAGCACACATAGTTCACATAGTCCGTTTTCGTAAAAATTCGTCTTAAAAAACTATGTGGACTATGTGCGCTATGTGGTAAGCAATTGCTTTTATGGCTTCTTATCAAATAGCAAAATCTCATCCTCTCCATGTATCTCGTCCCAACGAACTTTGATATAAGCTTCGTCGAGCGCATCCACGGTAATGCCAAAATAATCCGGCTGAATGGGCAGGTGGCGATTGAACCGGCGATCTGCCAATACCAGCAACGCTACCTCGCTGGGTCGGCCGTAATCGTTCAACGCTGCCAATGCCGCCGAAATGGTACGACCTGTGTACAGTACATCGTCAATCAGCAGCACTTTTTTGTCGGTAACGAGGAAGTCAATTTCATTGGGATGCGGCGCAAGCGGACCATCGGGCATTCTGAAATCATCACGATGAAACGTGATGTCAAGTTTGCCATACTCAATTTTTTTGCCGACCAGTTGTTCCAGCCGGGCATGAATGCGGTTGGAAAGCAGCGTTCCACGCGGCTGAATGCCCACGATACAGGCGTTGGAGAAGTCGCCCCAATCTTCGAGCAATTGATGACAAAGACGCTCAATGGTGAGCGCAAAGCGCGGACGGTCGAGGAGCGTTTTTCCTGGTTGCATAGATGGGGGCGAAGGTAGGGAATGTCCAATGTCCAACAAGGAATTTCCAATGTCCAAGTTTGCGTACCCCAAATGTCAAACTTTGTCATCTGTAAAAACTGTCCGCACCCATTGCGCACGGCATGGATAAACCGCGCCTCATTTTTCAAAGATTACGCTTGACGATTATCCAAGATGGCAACAATTTAAATTGCGTATTTGTAGATATACAAATTTGAACATCTACATTTTTGTATATCTACAAAGATGTAGAGGCTATGCTCGCAAAAGACAGCACCTCATTCCTGAACAGGGTGGTCGCAGAAGTGCGGGAACCAGCCCTGTATATTTTGGTAAGGATTCGAAAGTTTGGGTAAGGAAAACTAAAAGCCGCTGTGGTGTCCTCTGCTATTTAGGGTCTTCGTAAAAGGCAAAAAAACAGGCAATCGAATTTTATTCCGATTGGCTGTTTTTTACCTTTTACAGAGAGGCCCTTTATAGTTCTGATATCCCTCAAACCTCCTGCCTCAAAACCTCCAGCGGCGGCTTACTCACCACCTCCCGGCTATTCAACAGCCCAATAATCACCGTCAAAGACGTAATCGCGAAAAACGTCGCCGCCAAGGGCCACCACTCAATCTGGAACGGAATTTTGAACGCAAAAACCGCCAAGGCCCAGGCGCCCGCTACTGAAAGTCCCACGCCTGCCAGACAAGACAAAGCGCCCAGCAGAAAATATTCCAAGGCATTGATACTCAATATCTGGCGGCGACTGGCGCCCAAGGTGCGCAGCAACACACTTTCCCGGATACGGGCGAATTTGCTTTGATAAATCGAACTAAATAGTACCAGCAAACCCGTCAGGATGCTGAACATGGCCATGAATTGGATCACAAAGGAAACTTTGCGCAACACCTCGTCTACCGAGCGCAAAATTTGAGTCAGATCAATGGCAGAAACGCTCGGATAACGCATCACCAATTCGCTCTGGAACTTGGCCGATTGATCCGCATCCTGAACTTTCGATACGATTACATGAAATTGGGGTGCGCGTTCCAAAACGCCTTTGGGGAAGACTACCAAAAAGTTCGTCTGCACTCGGTTTAAATCCACTTCCCGGATGCTTGCTACTTCGCAATCGAGCCTAGCGCCTTGCACGTTGAATACAACGCGCGTACCAATTTTGGCTTTCATGGAGCGTTGCAATCTATCAGAAATAGAGATTTTGATCGGTTGGCCGGGGATGTGTTCACCCACCCAGGCACCTTCCAGGATTTTCTCCGTTTCGATCAAGGTGTCGCGGAACGTGACCCGATACTCGCGGTCCCAGACCCAGCGCGAAATGCGGTCATCCTCCGCTCGGGGGATACCACCTTGGCGACCTTCTTCGTCTTTCGGAAGCGAATCAGGATCGGGATGTTCGAGTTCGTATTGCTGTTTGGTTTGACCATCTATGGTTTCCACGCGCGTGGTCACCACGCCTACTTGTTGCATCAGGGGCATTCCGTAGTCACGCACCAATTGTGCCACGCTGTCTTTGTCATTGGCTTGAATATCAAAGAGAATCATATTGGGTTGACTGCCACTCCCCGAGAATTCGACCTGTTTCAACAACATGGTTTGAATCAAAAATAAGGTCGAAAGCAGCATGGTGCCCAGCCCAATGGTGACCACGAGCAGCACCGTTTGGTTTTCCGGTCGGAACAAATTGGCGATGCCCTGCCGCACCACATAGATCATTTTTTTTGGAAAAAATTTGCGCAGCAAAAAAGTCAACACGCGGGCAACGCCCCACAACAACACAAAGGCCGCCGCAATGCCACCCATAAACGCCAACGTCTCCAACCAATCGCGTACCAGCCAATAGGTGAACCCAAAAAGTGTTGCCAGAATAGCCGTGTACACCCCCCAACGCAACAAGCGATTATCGGCCTCTTGTTCTCCAAAGGAAGCCCGCAAAGTGCGCAATGGCGAGGTTTTCAAAATACCGGACAGTGGCAACAGTGCAAAAAGTATCGCGACGATCACGCCCAACCCAACGCCTTGAAACAGCGCGGAATACGAAAAGTCCGTGCTGACATTTTCAATGGGCAAAAGGTCTTTGACCAGCACCGGAAGCAGTTTTTGAATAAGCGAACCTGCTACTGCGCCTGTTACTGCTCCTAAAAGTCCAATACCGGCGACTTGCAGGAGATACACGTAAAACGCCTTGCGACCGCTAGCGCCCAGACAGCGCAAGATGGCTACCGTGGGTAATTTGTCTTTGATGTAAATGTGTACCGCGCCCGCCACGCCAATGCAACCGAGCAAAAGCGCGATGAATCCCACAAGATTCAGGAAGGTGCCAAAATTGCCAAATGCCGCACCGATACTCTGTTTGCGACTTTGCACGGTATCCCAGTCCAGATTGGCTTTTTCCAGCGTCTTTTCGAGGGGTTTCAGCAGTGCATCGGGGTCGGCAGTGGCTGGCATTTTGTAGAAATACTGGTAGTCTATGCGGCTGCCACGTTGCACAAGTCCCGTAGAATCAAGCCATTGTGCAGGAATAAATACAATGGGCGCTATACTGCTGGCAATACCCGCCCGACCTGGAGAGGAAAGCAGGTCGCCTTCGATGCGGAATGTGACGTTGCCGATTTGAATGCTGTCGCCGGGTTTGATGCCAAATTGAAGCATCAAGGCATGGTCTACCAGTGCGGTTTTTCCGGTTCGGAACGTTTGCCAGGCGTTTTCAGGCTCTGTTTTCCATTTCCCATAAAAAGGATAATTGCCCTCCAGGGAGCGAATGAGCGATAGCCGTGTGCCTCCGCCATTGGGAAACCGGATCATGCTCATAAAATTGAGCACTTTGGCCTTTTCCACCCCAGGCTGTTCAATTTTTGCCAGAATGGAATCCGGCGCGGGTTGGTTGGCATCCAGCAGGAGGTCAGCGCCCAGCAAGGTTTTGGCTTCCCGGTCAATATCTGCCATGAGGTTGACAGAGAACGAGCGCACAGCAGTCAATGCAGCGATACCGACGGTGATGGCAGAAATAAACAGCACAAGCCGGGCACGATTGCGGCGGCTGTCGCGCCAGGCCATTTTTAGGATGAAGGACATAAGCTAGAAAAGAGTGAGGGTCTCACTTCGGGTGAGAGCCTCACTACCCAACGCTAAACGAGCAATTCTGAGAAGGGTTGAGCTTTGTCAGGGAAAAACCGATGAATCTTAAGAAATAGGAGACCAACTCAGGCTGGAGTTACTTCAAAGGCTTCTTTTTTTGCCGTTCATACAGTTTTACAAAATTTATTGAAGGAATTATAGCCGGTTTATACCCAGCATTTAGTAACATGATAGAGATGAAACTCCGCAAGAACGGGAATGCAATTGCAGGTGCATTAACTCCTAAAAATGGAGACTCCATGAAATCTGCGTCGATAGGTTCTGAAGTTTGAAACCAGGTGAGATAGCTCAAATCAAGACCATAAAACCCTTGGTGTAATAAAGTTGCGTGAAAAATCAACCCAAAACGATCTGAATAAGATTGGTCAAAAAAGGATTCTGTTTTGAAGTTGAACTTAGGGAGAGATTCATCTGCTTCGACGACCAAAGACGTTTCTTTTTGCCGGCTATAGCGAGCAAACTGTATCTTAAGTGCTTCAGAACCAATGAGTTTGATTTCCATATTTAAGCCGCCATAGCATATTGATACTCCCCAGCATTCTTGTTAAAGGAAGATAGGCTCTCGCCCTCTACAAAGCCATCTGGACTGTCAACACAGAGCATTTTTTTCCAATCAAAAAGGGTCTCGTCGAAATACAACGGCTGTGTCGGAATCTCTTGAGATAGAAATTCATCTATGGAAATACAGTCCATTTCAAAGTCTTGAACGGATTGCCAATCTTGAAGAATATTGCTGCTTGGCGTTTCTCGAAAATAAGCCCGTAGGAGGTCGGCAGCATTTTGAGTGTTCTGTTTCATGACGGGTTAGGTTTAAAGAAATTTAAAAAATTGAGGTTCAATTCACTCAACGTATTTTTCAGGGAAAATAATTTTTAAGGGCTACAAAAGTACAGACTGCCTTTCGTAAACACAAATTTGCACACGCGGGTTCAAACATGTAAACTCTGGTTTTCCTAAAACAAAATAGATACGCGCATCTTCTGGACAATCATCTGCTCGTGTTGCGTGGTAAGGGAAAATATTCTTAAACCGAGGTTTTTGAGCAATTTGGCGAAGGTGCATAATGGCTTTACCAATCGGGATTTTTTTTTGCCTGTATTCAGGCATTTCTTCCTTCAGCACTTGCAACAAAGTCTGAAGCTCCTTTTTACCACTAATGCTACACAAATCTAGCAAACCAGTTAAATTAAGGGACGTTTCGCATATTACATATCCTTCCTTATAGGATTGAATCCCCCATTTGTGAGCTCGATCTAAGTCATTATCCCAAAAATAGTACCCGTGACCGAGCCATGCCGTTGAGCTTGTGCATTTAAAAGGACCGCGACGCTCAATTTCGTCAGGGTTGTCACGATCTTCCAGTGTGTAGTATCCTAGCGTAGTTTCCATAAAGCGTGGATTTTTTCAATAATTTGCCGCAATGCTATAAATTTTTTGCAAAATGCTTTTTTAAAAAGAGATAGAAGGAATTTTGCCGCATCATGCAAATATCCGACAGCATCCAAATCCACGATCTCTCATTCGTGCCCCTTATTTCCGAAGCAGCCATACAAGATCGTGTCCGTGTACTCGGCCAGGAACTGACTGATCGCTACCGAGGAAAAAACCCGCTCTTTATCAGTATTTTAAGCGGGGCATTTGTCTTTGCTTCCGATTTGATTCGAGCATTCGACAGCCATTGTGAAGTGGGTTTTGTCAAACTGGCTTCCTACACGGGCATGCGCTCTTCTGGTGATGTTCAGACGGTGATGGGACTTGATAAAGACCTTCGCGACCGGCACCTCGTGGTGGTCGAAGACATTGTAGACACTGGACGGACGCTGCATTTTTTCCTGGAGCATCTTCGCGCTCAACAGCCAGCTTCTATTTGTACGGTTACCTGTTTGCGTAAACCAGAGGCCGCGCAATTTCCTGTGCTGGTGGATTTGGTGGGCTTTGATATTGGAGACAAATTTGTGGTAGGTTATGGCCTGGATTACGATGGACTGGGACGAAACTTGGCGGGGATTTGGCAGCATACATGAATGTCCAATGTCCAACAAGGAATGTCATTGGACATTCCTTACGGCTTCTCCGGCTCAAGATACATCTGGGTCTCAAAAAGTGGCGTTTCCACAACCGCTTCAATATCAATGCTTACCGTGATGTCGTCCACCCAATTATCGCTGCGGAGGGCAAAGAAAAAAGTGCCGTCAAGCGGTGCGTACCGGCGTTGAGCATCCACACTGATGCCTGATTGATGCATGAATGCAGAGTAGTCTTCGCCTTTGGAAAAGTGCTGCCAGTTGTCCCAATCCACTATTGCATAGTCCACGTCTTCGCCTGCTTTTGAAGTGCTTAGGTCAATGGCCATGCCTAGCGCAAATGCTGCGAGCGCCGTTTCCGGCTGTATGCCCATTATTTTGGCAGCACCACCTTGAAAAGCCTGTTTGAGTTTTTGCGCATCTTGCTGTCTGGCTTCCTGAACGGCCTGACCTACGGCGATGCGATAGGCCCACTGGCGGGTATTGGGTGGCAGGCTGAACTGGTAGGCATTCACGGGTTTTTTCAAATAAAACCTCTTGGAACCCACGGTTGTCTGGCCGCCGAGCGAAACGATTTCGATCTTTTTACCCGCCTGCACGCTCTTTTTCCCAATGTGGAATGCAGGGCTTGCTTTCACGTCCCAATTAAGATAGGTATCAAAACGGGCGGTTTCAGCACTCCCGGCGCTGCGATGCAGGGTAAATCGGCAGATTTTTTTGTTTAAACCTGTTTCAAAAAAACGGAGGAGATAAATGCCTGTTTTGGGAATTAGAATGGTTTTTTCCAACATTGAATCCAATTCATAGGCACGAAAAAGCAGGTTGTTTTCCGGGTATTGGGAGAACTCGATGGACTTGATCTTTTTGCCCGTCAGTTCTTGTACATGGAGTTGGATTTGATCGCCTTCCGCAAAAGCGTAAAAATGCTCGCTTGCGCCATTGAGTTTGAACGTTTGATCAGCCACGGGCAAACCAGATTGTGCTGTGAGGCGGATGGCCAAAACCAATAGCGGAAAAAGCAGGCGGAATTTCATACTTAAGTTGTAAAGGGTGTTTTGAATGCCAAGTACCTGATGGAACACGGATTGCACGGATTGGGCACGGATTTCTATTTCTGGGTATGAAAAATAAAAATCCGTGTCCAATCCGTGTTCCATTTAATCTGATGATCAACGCATTACCCGAGGATTGGCGCAGTCAATATGGCTCTGGCCGGATACATAGGTAGTCTCCTTGCAATCGCCATTCGCCACCAAAACTGGTATCGTCGCTTGTTGGGGCGCATTGCCGAGTTGCACCCGCATTTTGGCAAAGTCGAAGGCAAAAGGCACGTCATTGCCGCCAGCGATGGCTTCATAAAAAGCCACGGCGAATTCTATGGCTACATCGTCGTACACCCGGTCGTTCATGCCAATGGCGTATTTCACTTTTTTACCAACGGCCAAGGCGCTCGGGCCAGAATCGCAAGTGTTCAGAAAAACACACTCCACACTTGGGAATTGACTGAAAATGGCGGCCAGCACCTCGCCTTTCACAATGCGCGGTTTACCATCCTCGTCTTCAAAAATGACTCCCGTGCCATAATCCGCGTGATCTACCACTGAATTCCCGGCAAAGTGTACAAAACGAGGCTGAAAACCCTGTGCTTCGAGCAACATTCGCTGTAAATCGGTGGGTGTAACGTGCATTTTGGCCCTAAAATCAAACGCATCGCGTTTGCCAAAACGGCTGAGACCGGTGCTGATGACTTCCAATTCACGATCCAGCGCCAAGGCCAGATTTTCAAAAGGGTTGGCGCCCAGGAAAAGAATGACGCTTTTAGACGAAGCATTGGCTGGAGCGACGGAGCTAGCCTTGCCAGCCATTTTTTCCATGTCTTCGACCAGACTGAGCAAGCGGAAAATGATATCCTGACGCTTGGTAGATTCCTCGCTAAAAGACAAAGCGCCACGAAGGGCCGTTTTTCTCAGGTAATTCCATTCTGCGGTAATGACCGTTATCGGGGTATCAAATTCGATCAAGCCAGCCAGAGCCTGCTGCTTGGCGAGATCCAGGGCCTCCTCCAAACGCGTTTGAGCGATCAGGTCGCTAACTTGTGATTTGAGTATTGACATGGTCTTCTAGAAAACATGTCGCTCGGCGTGGTAACTGGAGCGCACCAAAGGCCCGCTTTCGACATATTTGAATCCTTTGGCCAGACCGATTTCCCGGTATTCGGCAAATGTATCAGGATGCACAAATTCCGCTACTTCGAGGTGCATTTTAGTAGGTTGGAGGTACTGGCCTAGGGTAAGGATGTCGCAACCGTTGGCTACGAGTTCGTCCATGGATTGGAAAATCTCTTCTTTTGTTTCTCCGAGGCCAAGCATGATGCCCGTTTTGGTGCGTTTGCCAAATGCTTTGATGCGGCGGATTTGTTCGAGGCTGCGCTCCCATTTTGCCTGCGGACGTACTTTTCGGTAAAGGCGTGGCACGGTTTCCATATTGTGGCTCACCACTTCTTGTCCGGCGGAAATCATGCGTTCCAGGGCTTCCCAATTCGCTTTTGTGTCGGGAATGAGCGTTTCAATGGTCGTTTCCGGGCTGCGTTCTTTCACTAGGCGAACGGTTTCATACCATATTTCAGCACCCCGGTCTTGCAGTTCGTCACGGTTGACAGAAGTAATAACCGCGTGTTTGACCTTCATTAGCCAGATGGCTTCGGCAACGCGGCGCGGTTCGTCGGTATCGTATTCGTTGGGGCGGCCAGTTTTTACTGCACAGAATGAGCAGGAGCGTGTGCAGACATTGCCCAAAATCATAAAAGTAGCGGTGCCTGCGCCCCAGCATTCGCCCATGTTTGGACAAGAACCGCTTTGACAAATTGTGTGAAGTTTGTACTCGTCTACAATGCTGCGCACATTGCGATAGTTCTCGCCCATTGGCAGGCGAACCTTGAGCCAATCAGGGCGTTTGGGCCGTGATTCAGCCTCAGTCCTAGGGGATTCAACAATTGGAAGCTCAAGCATAAAAAATCTAGTCTTTGACTTTTGGTTTTTCCACTTTACTCAGTTATCTCTCGAATCTGTTGCGCCAAGCTTACAAGTGTGCTTCTCATGGGATCCATCTTATTTCCGCTTACCAAACTGCAAATTTACGAAGAAGTTGAAGAACAGCTGTTGGTTCTGATCATTGTTGACAAAAATGGCGGCTTTTTTCGCAAAAACATCCACTGTAAGGCCAATTTCCAGGGCTTTCACCATTTCATCGAATGCGCCCCAGTCCATGTGATACGCTATAGAAGCAGTTCCGCCTGGGAGGGCAGAAATCTCGCTGAAGCCCTTTGTAAATGGAGCGGCGCCGAGGATACGGGTATTGTCGAGGAAGTCGTCTTGATTTGCTTCCGAGTATTTCACGATGGCAGTACGTCCTATACCGCTAGAAGGGTCTCCTTTCAGATTGAGTGCCAAATAATAGGGTTTTAATAACCCCAGCGAAGGCCCAATCGAATAGCTCATCCCTACGGCCACTCCTTTTTGTTTGGCTTTTTCAGAAAAATAGCGCTTTTGCCCCCATCCAGAGCGCAGCACAAAAAGGCTGTTCTTTTTCCCATACACGAACGGCCTAGAGGAACGCCGGACGCTGGGGGCAGCGTTTTGTTTTTGCTCCTTTGGATGTTTCATTTCGCTTATACCGAGGCTCAGTGTCTTGGTTTTGTTGTACGTGCGCAATCGCCCCCACTCCATACCGAAGCCAAAACTCTTATTGGTGGCCAAACGGAAGTTGTACGTCGTTTCGCGATTGTAGAGAAACCCCACTTCTTCTTTTGGGGCAATCTGGGCGAGGCCTTGGGATGCAAAGGCGGCCAAAAACAGCATGGATAAAATCAAGCGCAACATGGGAGCGGTATTTAGATTCCAAAAGTAGGACTTTTCAGAATACCAACGATAAAATGGGGGGTAGGGTTTTCGTCGGCTGCTGGCGGCAGGTGATAAAACGCATAAATGGCTCACGGAAAGGTGTGGTGAATGGTGATGCTGGGCATGGGAGCGGTCGTGTTCCAAAGCACATAAACGCTGTTCGTACCTTGTCCCGACTCGATGGTACCGCCTGCTACCTCCCACAAATAGATGCTACCCGGCACTTCCAATACCGTGTAATTGTAGGTCCCATCGGCGCAAACATCCAGACTGCCCACAATTACGACCGGGTTTTCAATATAGCAGGAGGGCGGCTGGTTCTGATAGGCCAAAACATTGCCCAAAAGCCGCAGGTAGGAAGCCTGGGTGTAAATTGCCACTTCGCTGAGTTCCCAGGAATTTTCGGGCCAACCAGTATTCCAGGATTTGAACGATTTTTGAATGGGTTGATTTTCTGGCGGGGAAATAACACAGTTGCAATTGGCGTCAGGATGAAAATAGGGATTAGGGCCACCTGGCAAAAAACCGGGTGCAGGGCCTAATTGCGACACCCCCACCTCGTCCCATATCGTACCGTCATTGAACCAAGCATGATACAGGGAGGGGATGGAAAATTCCGCGCCGTGCATGCCCATATTGGAAAGGAAACAATAGCCCGTCGGGTTCACGCCATGCAGGTAGTGCAGAAAACTCGCACCTGCATTTTTGAAATGCGCAGCATTTGCTCCATTTAGGCCGTAGTGATTCATGTTGAAGAACATATTGGCCTGATGAGCCTTGCTTTCGTTGCTGCCCCAGGTGTAGTTGTCATCACGCACGAATGCTCGATAGGCATCGGTCTTGTTTAAAAAGGAGGGCAGGTTATCGGCATTGCTCGTTTGGACGCTGTTTGCGTAAGTGTTCAGGATGTTGTTTTTAACGGCTACGGTCGCGTTAGGAAAGTTGGAATAATAAAGGAGCGCATCCTGGGTGTTTGGTTCAAAAAGATAAGCGTACGACCACTGTAAAAGATGGGCGTTCTGGTAGTTGCTGTCAAAATAATTGCGGTACGAAACCGTGCCGGTCAAGCCAAACAAGAAACAGGAAGCGGCCAGTTTGCGCATATCCCTGTTATAGGTGTCGGGTTCGTTTTCGCCCGCCGCAATACTTCCGGAGTTGTAAAACGTCACGTTTGGGTTCGCTTCCGCCCAGTTCCAGGCATTTATAGCGGCGGTCTGAAGTGTTGTGGCAAATGCGGTCAGGGATGTGACGGTCTGAAATTGTCGGGCAGCCAGTGCAAACGAAGCCGCCACCGAAAGCGTAGCCGCCGTAGTAGCCGGCCCGTAATACCGTCTGGCATTGTCCGCGCTGGGAGGGCTTGCGGAGGCAAAGTTTTGTACGCCCACAACGCACAACACCGATCCGTTGGATTGCTGCATTCGAAGCAGCCAATCCAACTCGTACTTTACTTCATCCAGCAGATCCGGTACTCCGTTGCCCGATTCCGGGATGCCAAGATCGTCTCCCCAAATGGTGGGGTTTTCTTCGTAGGCCATTAAAAGGTCCATCAAGGTCCCGTAGGTAAACGTCACATACTTGTTGTAATCGCCTGCGTCATGCCAGCCCCCATGCAGGTCTTTTGCCGTGGCTGGCACGGGATTCAGGATGCTGTAACAGGTTTCATCCTGAAGGTTGCCCCGGTGACAGGGCTGTGAATCGGCCCAATCAGCCTCCGCGAACGGCAACACTTTCCCTGTTCCGCAACGCTGGTAATAATAGGTGCGAAAACCATGATACAGCGCATCGGCATACGCGCAGTCAGAGATGGTAAAATTGGTGGAGCGAAGGTTGTTCAGGCTATCGTACAGGAAATAATACCCGTTGGTCGTCAGTGCCGAAAAATCGAACCACCAGGCTTTGTCGCCCGATTGGCCATGCGTGCTTCCGCCGCCCCACGGGGTAATATTGGCCTCAAAAACCGTGACCTGGTCGTAGCTCCGTTTGACCCTATACTTGGTGGAAGGGTTGAGGTTGGATGGAGCGTTGTAACCTATTTGCGGATTGGCAATGACCGCGATCTTTTGAGCATTAGAGAGGTAGCCAAACTGGTCTACATGGATGCGCTTGTCCACCATGCCGGGCGCTTGAGCGCGTGTTGGCGAGGCATTTATAGCCAAAATCAGGGTAAGAGGCAGGATAAATTTCATAGAAGGCCAGTATTTGTACTGCAAAATAGCCTACATTCTCCAGATTTTTTATATCTTGCTAAAGAAACGGTTTTGTTTTAAGTGATAAAAATTTACCTTTGCAAAATCATTTACCTTTTTCATTAATAAAATTAATGAATTGAAAATTACAATACCAAATCGAAACCTGTCAAAACGGCTTCAATGTCTCCTAGCAATAAACGAAACCTCGAATTTGCCCGCGAAATGCTCTCTCCGCCGGGCGATACCATCCAGGAAACCATTGATGCCCTTGGCATGAACCAATACGAATTGGCCGAACGCATGGGCAGGCCCATAAAAACTGTAAACGAAATTATTAAAGGCAAGGAGGCTGTCACTCCGTCTACGGCTGTCCAGTTGGAGCGTGTTTTGGGCATCCCCACGAGTTTCTGGCTTGAACGCGAACGGCTCTATGTACAAGCGCTGACCGCTATTGAACATGAGCAAAAACTTGAAACATGGGTTGAAACATGGCTCATCCAGTTTCCCATTAAGGCACTGGAAAAACTGAACTGGATCCCCAAAGCAGAAACGGCTACCAAGACCGTAGCCGCACTATTGTCTTTCTTTGGAGTAGCAACACCAGATGAGTGGACTGCCGTATATGTCGGCGAACAATTGCAAAACTCGTACTACCGTATTTCGTTGGCACATCTTACCCAGCAAGGCGCGCTCTCTGCATGGCTACGGAAAGGGGAATTGCAAGCCAAGGGTTTAAAAATCAAGCCTTTTGACCGGAAGAAATTCCAGAAAAACCTTGTTGCAATTCGAGGTCTCGCACATCGGCACCCTGCTGACTTCAAAGAACAACTCCAAACCCTGTGTTCCGAGTCTGGTCTGGCGGTGGTGTTTACCCAATGCCTGCCCAAAACAAATGTAAGCGGCGTAGCCCGGTGGATTGGCCAAACCCCGCTTATCCAACTTTCAGGACGCTATAAATCCAACGATCATTTCTGGTTCACATTTTTTCACGAGACCGGGCACATTCTAAAACACGGTAAAAAGGATTTTTTCATCGAAGGCATCTCCGAAATTCACTTGGACGAGGAAAAGGAACGCGAAGCCAATGAGTTCGCAGCCAACTATCTCATTCCTGCCCGTGATTTTAAGCGCTTTGTTGAACAAGGAGACTTTTCTGAGTCGGCAATGGTGCAATTTGCGGAATCTGTGAAAATACACCCCGCAGTGGTGGCAGGGCGCTTAAGTCATGAGGCCATGATTCATTTTAGCGAGGCGGCATCGTTCAAAATCAAAGTGGAGATTCTCGAAACGGATGAAAGGGTACAATCGTTTTTACAAACGAGGCTTGGAGCGAAGAAATTTTAACACGATCCACTCACTTCTCCAACCGCTCCAACAACCTTGACGTAATCCGCAAAAAGTCCATTTCCGTAATAATCCCCACCAACTCCTTGCTTTTCACCACAGGAAGGCAGCCAATGCGATGTTCCCGCATTTTATTCATGGCTTCCATGATCGTCGTGTCTGGGGTGACGATAACGGGTTTTTCGATCATCAGGTCTTTGACGGTAACTACCTTTTCCTGTTCCGCGACGTCACAACTCTGGCGGGCAAAATGGCGCAACAGCATCCTGCTCGAAATGAGGCCGATCAGTTCGCCTTTGCTGTCCTCGACAGGCATATAGCGGATGCGCCGCCAGTCCATAATCTCCGCCACAAGTGCCACGAGGTCGTCTTTTTGGACGGTGAACAGGTCGGTGGACATGAATTCTTCGACTTTGATGTGGGAGGGTTGCCAGTTTTCCAGATCTGCGGCGGTGGCTTCTTTCCAGGTATGCACAGGCTTATTCTCTTTTTGATTTTTAATAGTGGCCGCAGTGACGGCTGTAACTGCCTCGTCGTGGGTTACCTCTTTTATGAGGTTTGTGAAAGAGCGCAAGGCCCAGCGCGCGCCCGTTTTGTGTTCCGTGGTGCGGGCTTCAATAATATCAAGGTATTTGGAAATGTCTGCTGACTTGACTTTTTGCATTTTCAAACCCTCCTTTGCCAAAGGCAACAATTCATTGAGAATCATATCTTTGACTGGGATTTTTTTGTCTTTTAACCAAGAAAATGTGGTGTCCATGCCAAATTTGGCCGACTTCAAAAAGTTGTCGCGGGCATCGGCGAAATCAATCTGCTTGGTAATGTCGGGGTAATGTTGTCCCATGCTGATCATACACCCGAGCCAAAAAGCGGCGTTGGCCACCTCGTCCACCGTGGTGGGGCCTGCAGGCATCACGCGGTTTTCGATGCGCAGGTGCGGCTTGCCGTTGGGTGAAATGCCATAACAAGGGCGGTTCCAGCGGTACACCGTCGAGTTGTGGATTTGCAAGGCGCGGAGCTTTGGCGTTTTCCCTTCCCGCACCATCGCCATGGAGTCCTCCTCGATCGCGCCGGCAAGCAGTACGCGGAAGCGGCTGATGTCTTCTTTGTAGATTTCCGTGATGTCGCCCCGCAACCAGCCAGAGCCAAAATTGACGCGGGGAAGTCGTTCGCGCATGTGATCGTAGGTGGTGCGCGTATCAAGGCTTTGCTGGAAAAGCGCAATGCGTGTCTCGTGCCACAGGCGGCGGCCAAACACGAGTGGTGAATTGGCGGAAACAGCAATCACGGGCGCGGCCAACACCTGCGCGATGTTGTACATCTTTACAAAATCCTTCGGGGCCACCTGCAAATGCACTTGGAAGCTCGTGTTACAAGCTTCCAAAAGCGGAGAATCGTGCTTGACCAAAAGTTCGTCCACGCCTTCCACACGCAGCTCAAAAGAAGTGCCCAAGAGGTGTTTTTGAATGGCCGCCATGAGCGCGAAATAGCGGTCTTTGGGGGTCAGGTTGTGCATCTCCAGGTCGTGCTTGCGCAGGGTAGGAAGTATGCCGCAGAGGATGATACTCGCATCGAACTCGTCGAGCACTTTTTGGATAACAGACAGATAATGAAGGTTTTCGGCCTCCATATCGCTGAGGCAAGTGCCCGTGAATTCGCGGGGGCTGAGGTTGTTTTCGAGGTTGAACTTAGCCAGTTCGGTTACACACCAGGGCTTGTCGTCGCCCATGCGTTCGAGCACCTGCATATTGATGCAGGCGGGCTTGAAAGTTTTGTTGTCTACCAGGCACATTTCCTGTTCGGCCCCGATGCGCGTAATGTCGCTCTCGAACCAGTCGTTTTGGAGCATAAACTCGAAAGCCTGCACGTCGCCCAGAAGATTTCGGACGAAGTGTTGCATCTCGCTTTTGCTTTCTAAGGTGTTTACTTTTTGAAAACCCATGTTTTGGCTGATGTTGTCCCGCCGAAGGTCGGCAAAGAATTAAGAAGTGGCAAAAGTGTGAAACGAAATTCAAAAAACAGGAATTAAATTTACCTTTGCGCCGTTCGGCAACGGACACGGGCTTGTAGCTCAGTTGGTTAGAGCAGCTGACTCATAATCAGACGGTCGCGGGTTCAATTCCTGCCAGGCCCACATTGAAAATCAAAGCGTTACACGGGATTTCTCGTGTAACGCTTTTTGTTTGAGATAATAACACAGCGCGGAGGCCTCAACCCCTCATCTCTTCGACCTATTCCCCGCCATGAATCCCCAACCGCTTGAGCCCAATAAAAAACCCAGGTCATACAATCCGCCCGTATTGTTGACCGCATAGATAGCCACATTGTCTTTAAAAAGACTGGCAATAAAGCTGAGCGGCGTGATAAAGCCATGAATCAAACCATACAAAAATCCATACTGCCGTCCGGTCAGGCATTCTTTTGTTGCTTGTACCTCGGCACAGGAAGCAAGAAGCAGCGCGGCAATAATTGCTGCGGCAAATAGGAGTGGCTTGTGTGATTTCATGTTGCGTTGAATTTAGTTGTAATTGCAATAGAATGTGATATCCTGCCAAATGGATGGGGTGTCAAATATACAATATTATCCCTCCTGCAACTTCGTCGCATTGTCTGCGACTGTCAAGGCCTCGATGAGGGGTTCTATATCCCCTTCCACTACCTTATCCAGGTTAAAATTTTTGTTGTCGCCTTCCAGGCGGTGGTCGGTCACGCGGTTTTGCGGCCAGTTGTAGGTGCGGATTTTTTCAGAGCGGTCGCCAGAGCCGACGAGGCTTTTGCGGGCAGAGGCAAATGCAGAGGCTTCGCGCTGAAGTTGGGCTTCACGGATCTGCTGCACGAGGCGGCCCATGGCTATGTCGCGGTTTTTATGCTGTGAGCGGCTCTCGGTGCTTTCAGCAGTCACACCCGTAGGTAAGTGGGTAAAGCGAACGCCAGACTCCGTTTTGTTCACGTGCTGACCGCCCGCGCCTGAAGCGCGGAAGGTATCGGTCCGGATATCTTCTTTGCGGATGTTGATGTCTTCGGGTTCCATCTTGGGGAGCACGACCACGGTAGCGGCTGAAGTGTGCACCCGTCCTTTGGCTTCGGTTTCTGGCACGCGTTGTACCCGGTGCGCGCCGGATTCGAATTTGAGTTTGCCGTACACGTTTTCGCCGGAGACTTCGAGTACAAGTTTGGCATATCCGCCCGCCGTTCCGGGTGTTTCGTCCACCAATTCAACGTCCCAACCTTGTTTTGAAAAATAGCGCGAATACATTTGGTAGAGATCGCCGGCAAACAGTGCCGCTTCATCGCCGCCCGTTCCGGATCGGATTTCAAAAATCACATCTTTCTCATCCTCAGGGTCTTTTGGGGTAAGCAGGGTTATGAGTAGTTCTTCCAGAGTATCACGCTCCGGTTCCAGCGAAGTGATTTCCTCGCGGGCCATTTCGCGCATTTCAGGGTCGGTTTCGCCCACAAGCATAGCTTTTGCACTGGCAATGTCGGAAAGGACTTTTTCGTACTTTTCAGCAGCTTCTACAATGGGCTGGAGCTTTCGGTACTCTTTGTTTACTTTTTTCGATTTATCAGGGTCGGCCACGGTGGAAGGGTCGCCAAGTTGCTCCTCCAGATGGATGTATTTTTCGCGTATGGCTTGTAGTTTGTCCAGCATTTACTGTTTCTGTTTAACCACACAGCACACATAGTACACATAGCCTATTCGAGAAAAACTATGTGCACTATGTGTGCTATGTGGTGAATTATTTTCAAAAATCCCCCACGCTTACCCCGTCAAAGTAGCCGAGTTTCCACAAAATCAAAATAGCCACTCCCACCAAAATGCGGTACCAGCCAAACCACTTGAACCCATGCTTGGTGAGGAATTGGATAAAATATCGAATGGCGGCCATGGCTACTAAAAAAGCCACCACATTGCCCACGCCAAGCAGCATAATTTCCTGACCGCTGAAAGTTGCGCCACCGTCCTGGGTAAAATCCCAGAGCGACTTACACATGGCGGCAAACATGGTCGGGACTGCCAGGAAAAATGAAAACTCCGCCGCCGTGGTGGGCGAAAGTCCGTTTGCCAGTCCGCCGAAAATAGTGGCTGCTGATCGGCTCACGCCAGGCACCATCGAGATGACCTGAAAAAAACCAATGCCCAATGCGCGCGGCAATGTAACGTCTTGATCTACAGAGGTTTCGCGCAGGCGTTGGCGTTTGAAGAAGCCATCGAGTACCACGAAAATGATGCCTCCTACAATAAGCGCCAATGCAACCACCACAATGTTTTCAAGCAGCGAATCAATCTGCTTTTTGAACAAAAGCCCAAAGAAAGCAGCGGGCAAAAACGCCACAAACAGTTTGACATAGAACCCAATGCTCTGAAAAAAACGCCGCCAATACAGCACAACCACCGACAGAATAGCCCCGAATTGGATGGCAACGGTGAAGACTTTAACAAAAGGCTGTGACGCAATGCCCATGGCCGACGAGCCAATAATCATGTGTCCGGTGGACGACACCGGCAAAAACTCCGTCAGCCCTTCAATGATAGCAAGGACGATGGCTTCCAGCAGGGTCATGCTTCGGGATTGTTGGGAAAGCTAGCGGGTACGGGTTTTCGTTTGAAGATGCCAAAAACTACTGTCACGAAACCGGCTACCATGAGCAATGGAGCCACCGTAATGCGCATCGGGCTGTAAATACGCTCTGGCTCCCACTTGTTGGGGTCGGGCATTGCGCCGCCCGACATTGTAGCCAAGCCGACCAATACCAGTGCAAGGCCGATACCCATCAGGATAAAATTCTGGCGGCCAAATATAAGTTCGTTGCTCCCGGCAGAAAAAATGCTTTCCTTTTTCTCTGTAGGTCGGCGCACAGGTGCAGGAGCCGTTTTTCTGGCTTGAGGTTGTGGGCCGGGGCGATGTTGTTGTTGCTTTGCCATTTTATTGAAATGTGGTAATTTGAATTAATAAAGATCATCCAAACGCATCCTCAAAAACTTATTCACTACCCACCAGGTGCTGAGGCCCGAAATCAGAACCCCCATAAGTGCAAGGCCAGAGAACACCAGCACTACCGCGTTCATGTCTTGCAATTGCCGCAAATCCGGCATTAGGTTTCGCAGCCACCACAGGGTGATTGCAAGTGCCACAATCGCGAATGCTGCACTCCAAAGGCCGTTCAAGATGCCTCGGCGGATATATGGACGACTGATAAATTCCCAGGACGCACCTACTAATTCTTGGTTTTTTATGATAAAACGATTGGAATACAAAGCCAGCCGAATGGTGTTGTGAATAAGCGCAATGGCCGCAAAGATGAGGAAAACCCCCAAAGACAAGGTTATGATACCAAGGCTGCGGATGTTGTTGCCAATATTGCTTGTGTTGGCTGCTTCAAAATACAGGTCGCTCACCAGAGAGTCTTGTCGAAGGGTTTCGCGCCATTCGACCAATCGCTGATCTTCGAGGTATTCGGCTTTCACGTTGAACCGTACCACATCACGCATCAGGTCGGGCATATCTTCGAGCATACTTTCGTCCCCGAGGTCTTCGCGCATGGTTGCGGCGGCTTGTTCTCGGGTGATAAACGTGACACTTTCTTTTTTTACAAAGGGTTGTTGGCGCACAGCGGCGACAATTCTTGCCACGTCGGCTTCGGCGAGGCCGGGTTTCAGTTCCAGCCAGAGGTCCACTTTTTCTTTGAACATGGTCACCAGCCTTTGCCCGTGCATGGCCATAAGCGCAAAAAAGCCCAGCACAAACAGCACCAGCGCAACGCTGGCAATGGCATAGAGATAGTTAGGTCGGGTCCGCGACATAGGTATGGGTAAAAAATCGGTTGGGTCAAAGAGAGCGCGAAGGTAAGGAAGCTTGCGAGAAGTGACACTTTTCCTAAAAGTGTCGCTTCTGAGCTTTTTTTGCCAAAACTTGCAGAACCCAACTTCCCTGCCCTCAAATCTGAGGCTTGGCCTACCTTTGGTTTCCACTTTTTGCCCCAACTTTCCGAAAGTTAAAAACTTTCGGAAAGTTACGACTCAACAACAAGGCTGCATCATGAACTTTCAACCACTACGCGCACTCTCTTTCGCCTTTTTTTTCCTGCTCTCTTTTTCGGCCAAAACCCAGTGCCTCTACACGCTCGAAATGCTGGATAATTACGGAGACGGTTGGAATGGCGGCATCCTGACGATCAAGAGCGGGGGCAATTCGGTCTCGTTTACCTTAGATAACCTAAACGACGACGGCATTGACAGTACAGTTACGTTCAATGTTTTGGACAACCTGCCCCTCCTCATTACTTATGCTGCTGGAAGTTTCCCCTGGGAAGTTTCGTTCAATATTTACGACAATGCAGGCAATCTATTTCTAAATGGAGTAGCTCCTGTCACTGGAACGGTTTTCACTGGCACAGGAGCGTGCATCTCCTGCGCCAACCCGACTGATTTTGTGGTGGAAAACGTGTGGGACAACCGGGCCAACCTGCGTTGGAAAATTAACAATAACGGCACGAGTGCTCCCATCTCCTGGCGCGTTATCCACGGGATTCAAGGCTTTTCGCCCAGCGCAGGGGAGGGCGACACCCTCGATGTGCTGCTGCCCAAAGCAACCGTTACCGGTCTGCAAAAAAAGACCTGGTATGATGCCTATGTGCAGCAATACTGCGATGTGGCAGGCGGCTATTCCGAAATTATTGGCCCTATTTCGTTTCAGACTTATTGGACCAATGATGTGGGCATAGTAGGCGTGGTTTCACCTGTGAGCGGTTGTGATCTGGGCTTTGATTCTGTGAAAGTTATCCTGGCAAATTTCGGTTCTGCGCCTCAATCGCTCATTACTTTTCGATATTCCGTGAACGGTACGGATGCTCCCGTAGTGCCACCCAGCGACGGATTTTATACGGGTATTTTGGGCAAAGACAGCAGTGTCGTCATCACGTTTGAGACGCCCAGCGATTTTTCCGCTCCCGGCGAATACCGAATTGATGTGTTTACCCAACTTTCGACCGATGAGGATGTGTTGAACGATACGTTCACTTACTTTATCACCAATCGTTTACAGCCCGAATATATACAGCAATTTGAAGTTTGGGACGGTGGTTGGACGCCGAGTGGCCAAAACGCTTCCTGGGAATTCGGCATTCCAAACAAACCCTCCATTCCTGCCGCAGCAAGCGGGCAAAATGCCTGGGTAACCAGCCTTACGGGCAGTTACAATCCCTCCGAACTATCCTATCTCGAGTCGCCATGCTTTGATTTTTCTGCATTGGACGTAGACCCTGCCATCGAATTTTCCCTCATCAGAAACCTCGTAGTAAATTACGATGGGGCATGGCTTGAAATGAGTTTTGATGGTGGCCAAAACTGGGCGAAAGTGGGCGAAATTGGGGAAGGCATAAATTGGTACACCAATGACAACCAATTCTTTAGTCTGGGCGAAGTGTGGTCTGGCACCAGTGATGGTTGGATTACAGCGCGGCACTCCCTGCCCAACTCGGCGGGAGAAAGCGAGGTTCAGCTGCGTTTTGTCATGTCTTCGGCGCCATTCTTCAGCGGTGGTGGATTTGGCATTGACGATGTGCATATTTTCGAGTCTTTGGCCAAAGACCTTGCCGGATTGAGCATTTTCACCCTTGGCAAAACAGCGGAATGCGGCCTCGCCAACGACCAAATAGTGTTCTCATTCACGAACGTTGGCAATCAAACCCAATCGGGCATTCAAGTTGCATACAGCATCAACGGAGGTACACCTGTTGTGCAAAACGTTCCCGGCAGTCTTGCTACGGATAAAAGCATTATTCACACTTTTAGCGTGCCCTTCGATAGCCGCGACCAGGCGTTCGAGATCAAATGTTGGACGATGCTCAACGGCGATCAAGAGACCAACAACGATACGCTCCACTACACAGTGAACCATGTTGCCAGACCAGTGCCTTTTCAGGAAAATTTCGAATCGCACAGCGTGCCTCCAACTGATTGGACGTATGACCCAACATTTGGATTTTCCGTGACCGACCAGCACAACAATGTTTCCAAAGTACTGGCATTCAATCTTTACAGCGGAAATACCGAGTTTACTGCCGATATGCCGAGAATGGGCATCATCAAGCAAGGCGATTCGCTGAGCTTTAGCTACCGCATCACCAACTTCGCTTCACAGGGCCAAACGCCCACTATTTTGCAAAGTGGCACAAAAATAGAAATCCAGGTTTCAACTAATTGTGGAGATACTTATGAGACCATCAATAGCATAACCGCTTTTAATCACAGCCCAACGATACAGTTGCGCACACGGAAGCTCAGCCTCGACGCATACGCCGGCCAAGCCATCAAAATCCGTTTCCACGGTATTTGGGGAGCGAGCGATTTCTGGTTCGATCTCGACAATATCAACCTGCTCTCTTGCCCCGCTGATATGGATTTGACCGCGGAACTGACCCCTGCCACCCCAGGCCTCAGCGATGGTACGGCTACCGTGAATGTTGGGATCGGCAACCCGCCCTATTCCTATGTTTGGAGCGACAGCAGTACCGAGCAAACGGCTACTGGACTGGCAGCGGGTACTTACACCGTTACTGTGACGGATGCTTTTGGTTGCAGCGACGTGCTTTCGCTTACGCTTGGCAGCTCCTCCACGGATGACTTGGATGGCTTTGCCAAAGTATCCCTCTACCCTAACCCGACAGATGGTTTGGTAACCCTACAAGTTACATTCGGGCAATCGCTGGATGTACAAATCGAAATCCTCAACCCGCTTGGCCAGCGTGTATGGTATTTTGCGGTCAATGCAACGGACAAGCTCACGCAACCATTCAACTTGGAAAGTTTCTCCAGTGGGCTTTATCTCGTGCGGATTTCCGCGGAGGGCAAAACACTGACGAGGAAATTGATAAAGGAGTAATGTCACCCTTTAAGGTATGAGATTTGAGTTGCAGAAAATTGCAATTCGAATAGTGATAATTACTGCTTCACGATTTTGGCTTGCTGTACCAACTTGTTTTGCTGCACCGATACGAAGTAAAAACCGGGGTTGAGACTGGAAATGTCAATAGTCTCCTTGGCGTTTGAATGCCCATCACCTTTATGCAGGAAAACCGTTTTGCCGCTTATGTCAGTGATGCTTATGACTGCATTGCCTTCGAGACCGATGATATGGAGTTGGTCGGGGCGGGGTTGGGGAAGAAAAGTAACTTATCCACTGCATCGGCTACCTCGGTTGATATGCTTGTATCGCAATCAAATGAAGTGTTCAAAATGTTGTAGTGCGGCAGATTGGGTATTGTTGCGAAATTGTAGGAAGGCAATACGATTCCGTGCTGTACCAGTTCGCTACTGACCCCGGGGCAGTTGGGCTTGTTGATAACGTGAAGATTGTAAGTGCTACTCGTATTGGAGATGTGGATTTTCCCGTCAGGGGCCAGTGCCGCAAGGTAAAATAACGTGGAATATGGGTTCTGATAGCCATCCCAGGTGGCTATTTTTATCTTACTGGACTCAATGTCAGGGGCTTGCAGGTCGAACTGGTAGATATTTTTCCGGGCACACAAATATAGATACCTTGAATTGGGCGAGACGGCCACCCCAGCGATGTAGTTGATGGTATCGTTTGAGAAATCAACATGAATCGGGTTGGAAAGCCCCCCCGTAGCAGCATCAAAGTCAAAGATATTCAGCCCATTCCAACCATTGAATCGGATGTACTTTTTCCCGTCTGGCGAGGGGATGGCGGTTACCCCTTGTCTCAGCGGGCTGCCGCTCGTAGTAGAACAATACGCTTCTTGTATTATTCCGGGGTTAATAACATCCCCGTTTTCCATGACTTCGCTCTTAGAATTGATTATTTTGCACCCATTAGAGGAGAATAGTAGGTTTCCATATTCGTCAGACATACTGGTGTTAGACCCTTCCATAAAAAGGCCTGTTTGTTGATAGGAGATGTTAATAGGCGAATGATTAAAATCAAGCAAAATGCCCCCGCCTCCTGAGTTACCACCGATAATCCATTGATAGTCCCTTTTGTTTTGGGCACTCAAATCAAAAGAGTGATACATGAAAAAGAACAAGGCGAACACTAATATGTGCTTCATATCAAAATGTAAAGGGTTTGATATTGATTTTGAATATCCTTCAAAGTTCTACGGACGTTACGGCGCTATGCGCCTGTTTTTGATCTGTTTTAACCCATGATTCGCATTACTTATTATTCCAGATCCCACATTATGACAGCACTACCCAGAAAACTACGCGAACGATGTGATCAAGCGCATCTGTGTCGAATTTTATACTCCAAATTTGTCAAAAGATAGCCAACCTATGGCTCTTTCCGCCAGCATATTGCAATCGCTGTATCTTCGCCAGCATTGGCAAACGCAACTGTTCATTTACTTACATTTCACGCTCCATTGAGCGCTAAAAAAGCCTTAGCAAATCTCATGTCCATAAAAAAATCGCTCTCTTTCCTGCTCTTCCTTTTTCTGGCAAACGCCGTTTGGGCGCAAAACGCCCCGTTTTTCAAGTCTGTTTCAACAGAAAAAAATTCCCTTGCAGAGGGGGTTTCACAAGTGGCGTTGCCCAATAAATTTGACGCTTACCGATTGGATGAGGCTGGCCTTCGGGCTGTGCTGGAATCTGCTCCCTGGGAATTTACCCCCGAAGCGACACAACGCAAATGTGTTATCAGTGTCCCATTGGGCAATGGCAAAATGGAGGAATTCTCCGTGTGGCGAATCGCAATGCTAGATGCTGAACTGGCTGAAGCCTGCCCATACATCCGAACCTACGCAGGGGTTTCACTGAGCGATTCGCGGCGTACTGTGCGGTTCAGTACCACCTTAAGAGGTTTTCGTGCCTTGGTGTTGCAACCCGATTTTGGTTCGGCAATGGTGAAGCCCATATCGCCAGGACAGGCGGGCAGTTTATACATCGCATACGACCGCGCCGATGCATCAGATAATGATAGTCAGAAAGGCTTCCGAACTGGGGTAGCGTCCAATGGTACAGTATGGTTCGGCGACGGCGAAGAGCGTTTCGTGCCACCCGCCGAAGACCGTGGACAAGAACTTGACCCTGTGCGACTCAAAGTGTATCGTTTTTGTGTGGCAGCCCCTGGCGAATTCACGCAAGATCACGGGGGCACCAAACCTTTGGCGCTTTCGGCAGTGACGGAATACACCAATTCGGTGAGCGCTGTTTTCGAGCGTGATATTGACATCCGCCTGCAACTGACAGCAGCCACGCAGTATGTAATGTTCACAGACCCTAATACGGACCCATTCCCTGGCGGCTCGAACGAAGACTTTATGTCGCAGAACTCTGGAGTGCTTAATGAGTACACCAACTTCAACTCCCATGACCTCGGTCACGTGTATATCCGAGGTGGGGGTGGTGTGGCAAGTGCCATAGGAAATGTCTGCAGCCTGAGCAAGGCGCAGGGCTGCTCGGCTGGTAGTGGCATCGGCGATTATGGAGATCGCTTTCTTTTCGTGGTGGGTCAGGAAGTAGGTCATCAGCTCGGCGGGGGCCACACGTGGAGCCATTGTGGGGCTGGAGATAATGAGCAGCGTCAGAGCCAAACGGCTTTTGAGCCTGGAAGTGGCAGCACGATCATGTCGTACGTTGGGGGCTGCGGTCCTGACAACATTCAGTTTCAAGGGGATTTATACTATCACGGTGGCAGCATTGAGGAAATCAAAACCTATGTTACATTTATTGTCACCTGCGGCACATGGCTGACCACCTCGAACAATCCGCCTGTAGTGACGTTGCCTTATCAAGACAATTTTAACATCCCAATTTCTACGCCCTTCGAGTTGAATGGTTCGGCAATAGACCCCGATGGCGACCCGCTTATCTACACTTGGGAGGGCATTGACGCTGGCCCGGAAACCCCGCTCGGTGAGCCTCTAGGCAACACGGCCATTTTCCGCAGTTGGCCAGCAGTTGATGTGACCAACCGCATTTTCCCTCGCCTCAGCACAATTCTAGCCAACGGTTTCAATGCGGCCGAACAACTCCCGACCTACACCCGTGACCTGACTTTCCGGCTCACCGCCCGCGATAACAAACCCGACGGTGGCGGCGTTGGCTGGGCGGATGTAGCGTTCAAGGCCGTGGAGGTAGCAGGGCCATTTTTGGTGGTTTCTCCCAACACCGCGAGCACGATTTGGCGCGTGGGCGAATTGATAGAAGTGAAATGGGAAGTCGCAAATACAAATGCCGCGCCTGTTAATTGCCAGAAAGTGAACATCCGTTTAAGCACAAATACAGGGCTAGACTACCCTATTATGCTGGCAGAAAACACGGAAAATGATGGCAGTCAATATGTGCTGGTGCCCAACAATTTAACATCGCTTGCGCGGGTCAGGATTGAGGCCGCTGACAATGTATTCTTCGACCTTTCCAATGCCAATTTCAAAATCCAGGCCCCGGTACAGCCCTCGCTTACATTGGGGCTTTCGATTGATGCGAGTATCGTTTGTCTGCCAGACAATTTCAGTACCGTAATAAATACCGCCTCTGTGCTGGGCTACAATACCCCCGTTGTCCTCGATCTTTTGGGCAATTTGCCGCCAGGCGCGACAGCCTCTTTCAGCACGACCAACCTCAACCCTGGTGAGAGCAGCACACTTAGCATTGACCTTCAGTCGGTGGCAGTGGAAGGCAATTTTACCTTCACGGTGCGTGCTATTTCAGGTTCCGATACTTTGCTTCGCCCAGTGACACTGCTGCTTCGGCGCAATGATTTCACCGGCTTCGCGCTCCAAACTCCTGTAGATGGCGTGACGAACCAAGCCCTAGCACAAACGCTCTACTGGGGCAAGGGCATTGATGCCGACAATTACGATGTGCAATTTTCAGACAGCCCCGCTTTCACGACTATTTTGGCTTCCGTTTCGGCTACGTCCCTGGATTCTATGAAAATCAATTTCTTGCTGGAAAAAGGGAAGGCTTATTTCTGGCGGGTTCGTCCGCGCAACGAGTGCGGCGTACACGAGTGGTCTGAGCCGTTTTTCTTTTCCACCTTCGCCGAAAATTGTCTGAGCTTCACTGCGAACGACCTTCCCAAAAATATTTCTGCCAATGGTACTCCTACTGTTGAATCCAAAATAAATGTTTTGCAAGGTGGTACACTTAGCGACCTTGTAATAAGTAATATTGAAGGATACCACGAATATTTCAAGGATTTGGAGGCTCATCTGATCAGCCCGCAAGGCACCGAAGTGTTGCTTTGGAAAGACCGGTGTGGCAACTTCAACGGCGGATTCAACTTAGGGCTATCGGACGCTGCGCCTGGCACTTTTTCTTGTCCGCCACCGAACAACGGCATGATTCACAGGCCACAAAATCCACTCGCGCCGATCATCGGGCAAAATTCTACGGGGACCTGGACGCTGCGCATAAAGGATAAATTGTCAACAGCAGGCGGTACTTTGTCAAATTTCAAACTCCAGTTTTGCCAATCAATTAGTCTCCAACCGCCTTTTTTGGTGAACAACGTTGTGATGCCCCTGCCAATTGGCACCAATCGTGTTATTACCCCCGATTTCCTGCTGGTAGAAGACCCGAACAACACCCACGCCCAAATTATTTTTACCGTAATGACCGTGCCCCAACGCGGCATCATCACCAAAGACGGCTTTGGCGAATTGAAGCCAGGAGACCAGTTCACTCAAGCTGATATTGACGGTGGTTCAATTCGATTTTTCGACTATGGCATCAGCACAGACCCTGACGGATTCCGATTTGTGGTGACGGACAATGAAGGTGGGTTCTTTGGTACACCCATGTTTGTGGCCCAACCACTGGTAGGCACGCAAAACATTGACTCCAAGGAGATTGACTTTTCGATTTTCCCAAATCCTGCGGGGAGTTCGGTTTGGGTTGCTTTTGGCCAGGCATTGGAGTCGGAAGCCCGAGTGAGCCTTTTTAACCTTGCTGGTCAATTGGTCCGTTCTGAAACCATAGCAACCGGACAGGAGCGTTTGCAAATCGAACTGGCAAATTTCGCCAAGGGCATTTATGCTGTTCGGGTAGAATCCGAGACGGGCGCAGGGGTGCGGAAATTGATCGTGGAATAAGGGTTTAGTCTAAAAAATTTTTTCCAGGGCAACAGTAGAAGCCCTTTTCACGTCCTTATTGAACTCGATTACAAAACAACACGGATTGAGCACCTATCCAGACAGGCGTTCAATCCGTGTTGCAATTTTGCAGCAACAGATTCTTTCATGAACAACAAACTCAAAATACTACTGCTTTCTCCATTCTTTGCGATTGCGATTGCTCCCGCACAAGGCAACTATTTCGATATTGCTAAGAACATGGAGATTTTCGCAAACGCTTACCGCGAAGTAAATCATGCTTATGTGGACGCGCTCGACCCCAATCAGGTGATGCGCCGCGGCATGGATGCAATGCTTGAGGGGCTTGACCCTTTCACCAACTACATTTCTGAAACCGATATCGAAGGCTACCGTATCCAGGTGGATGGCAAATACAACGGCTTGGGTGCCACCGGCGAACGCGTAGGCGATTATGTCGTGCTCGTGGAAATCATCGAGAACAGCCCGGCCCACAAAGCAGGCCTAAAAGTCGGCGATGCTTTGGTGAGTATTGATGGCCAAAGCGCCAAAGGCCGCACGGAACAACAGGTGCAAGATTTTTTGCGCGGCTTTCCCGGCACCAAAACCAATCTGGTGATAAAACGCCCCGGCGAGCCAAAAGACCTGAAAATCACCCTCGAACGCGGCGAGGTCAATATTCCCAACGTGCCGCATTCTGGCCTTGTGGCAGACGGGATTGGTTACGTAAACCTTACCACCTTTACCGAAAATGCCGCCCAAAATGTTGGGGATGCCTTGACCACGCTCAAACAGAAAAACCCCAACTTGAAAGGCCTCGTTCTTGATTTGCGCAGCAATGGCGGTGGCCTTTTGAACGAAGCCGTCAATCTTGTAAATGTATTTGTGCCCAAAGGCGAGCTGGTAGCAAGTACTCGTGGAAAAGTACCAGAATGGGACCTCAATCTGCGCACACAGCACTCACCCACTGACAAGGATATTCCGCTCGTGATACTCATGGACAAGATGAGTGCTTCCGCGAGCGAAGTCACGGCTGGGGCCTTGCAAGACTTGGATCGTGGCGTCGTTATGGGTCAGCGCAGCTATGGCAAGGGGCTTGTGCAAAACACCAAAGAACTTGGCTACAATGCCCGCATAAAACTCACCACGGCAAAATACTACGTCCCTTCGGGTCGCTGTATCCAATCAGTGCGCTACAAAGACGGCGCGCCTGTGGATATCCCGGAATCTGAGCGAGCACAGTTCAAAACCCGCAATGGCCGCACCGTGCTCGACGGCGGAGGCATCAAGCCCGACGTTCCCTTGCCGCACGACACCGCTATGGGTGTGGTGAAAGCCCTGCTCGATCAAAACATTGTTTTCGATTACGCCACCCTGTTTGCCCAAAAGCGGGCCTCCATTGATTCGATTGAAATTTTTGAGTTCACCGATTTTGATGGTTTTTCAAAATTCGTGCAATCCAAGAACTTTGATTATCAAACCCATTCAGAAAAAAAACTGGCCGAGTTGCGCGAAACAGCCACCCGCGAAAATTGGCCGTTGGAGGCAGAAATCCAAGCCCTGGAAAGTAAAATTAAGCTGGAGAAAAAGGGGGAGCTCGTAAAACAACGCGACCGAATCCTTCACGAAATTGAACAGGAAATTGTAGGGCGTTACTATTTTCAGCGTGGCAAAGTGCGCAAAAACCTCGTGAACGATCCAGAAGTAAAAGAGGCTGTGAAACTGCTCAATGACAACGCACGGTACAATTTGATTTTGTCAGGAAAGGGGGAGTAAATGTTGCCAAGGTGCTTGGTTTTTCCCATTGACCACTTTTGTCCCATTGGCCACTTTAGCACATTGACTTCATTTATTCCTTGTTAAGATATCCTAAAATGGCTATTGTTTCGAATTAAACAATATACTTTTGAACCGCTTTTGAAAGCAAAAAATAAATTATTTCACATTCAAAATCACATCTTTTCACTCATGAAAAAAGCGATTTTCTTCTTCGCCTTCTTCCTCGCTGTCGGTATGGTATCTGCTGACGCACAATCTTGCAGCAGCGCTGCAACCGCCGGCAAATCCTGCTGTGCAAACAAAGCTGCCAAAGCTGCCTCTGCTGATGCAAGCATTGAAAAACGCCTGGCTGATGACGGCTCTATCTCTTATGTTCGCAAAGAAGCAGATGCTCAAGGCAGCGTCAAGTTTGTAAGCGTACAATACGACGAAGCTGCTGGCGCGTTCGTCAATGTTGCACCAAAAACGGCTGCAGCTAGTGCCACCGAAGGCATGGTTAAAAAATCTTGCTCGGCTGGTGAAAAGAAAGCCTGCTGTGTTGGTGGGGCTGCTGCTGCTGGCAAAGCTTGCTGTGCAAAGCCTGCCGGTGGTGCTGGTTGCGATAAAAAAGCGCAATAATCTGCCCGAATTTTAGCGTAAAAAGCCGCTCAGAGGATCCTCTGAGCGGCTTTTTTATGATTGTGTGGTATTGTTCACTCGCGTACCATTTTGAAAGAAGCCATTATCCCGTGTTGTGCTGACTTGATTTGGGCAACGTACAAGCCCGTTGGCAAAGTGCTGAGGTTGATCGGTAAAACCTGTAAACCTGCTGAGAAAGCATGATTTTCACTGCGGATGATTTTTCCGGTCAAGTCGGTCAGAACCAATTGGCCTTCAAAGGCTTCAGCCACTTCAAATCGAATTTCTGTTTGACCCGAACTTGGATTGGGGGAAACGGTCATTTCCGAAATTACGGGGCTTTGTACACCTACGTTTTCGGCGCAGGTAATTGCACGCCTCAGCTGTCCTCTGATTTCGCCGCCTGGGAATGTGGCAGTATGGGCATTGAGATATGTATTGTCGGCTTCGAATAAAATTGCATCGGTGCCCGTGATCGCAATAACTCCGCTTGCGGTTGGCGAGGGAGTCGCCAATGGTTTTAAAACAGGACCATTCACACCGAAGCCCGCATTGTGAATGTGTGCAGCAGTTGCAGGCCCGCTCAAACCATCCACTATATAGAGGTAATTCAGGTTTGTATTAAGGTGGTCAACCGTGACAACTGCTGCACCCAATGCTTGAGAGCTGTTGGAAGGCACTTCTTGGTCACCACAAAGGTCGAAGGCATAAACGCGGCGCAGGTTCGATTCCATTTGCCCCCGGATTTCTCCGGCAGGGTTTGCAGCCGTATGCACATTTACATACACATCCCCTTTTAAGAGACTGGCAACCTGGCTGCTATTCAACACCACAGAACCCGTATAAAAATTGGGTGAAGGGGTTGTGCTCAGAGGTACGATCACAGGGCCTGCCATACCAGCAGAAGCCAAGTGGAAATGGGCTGCGGAAGGCGTGAGGCCCGTGACTGACACGAAATAGGTCAAAGTATCCAAGGTAGGGGCAAGCGAAGCCACGGCAGTGCCAATGGCTGTCGTGGACACGGGAGGCGTTTCTTGATCACCGTTAAGCACCGTTTCAAAGGTTATAGGGCCAAGAGACTTCAACTGCCCGCGAATTTCGCCGCCTGGGTTGGTTGCCGTATGCACATTGACATAGAGAAGCTTGTCTTTCAATTTTTGAAGGAAATCAGCAGGCAGGGTAGAAAAGTCAAGGTCGCCCACAAATGTGTTGGGCAAACCTGTGGCCAAGGGTGCTACAACGGGGCCATTTACTCCCAAAGCCGCATTGTGGATATGCGCGGCAGTTGCGGCACCGGACAATCCGTTGTAGGAAGCAATGTAATGACCTTTCGTATTTCCGGGGGAATAGGTGAACCTAAATACCCCGGTAGCAGTACTCAGTCCAGCGGGCACCTCTTCCAGGCTATTCAATATAGCAGCGTATTGGATGTCGGTCATCAACACCAATTGACCGCGAATTTCGCCGCCTGGGTTGAGCGCAGTATGTACATTCAGGTAGAGTTCTTTTTTTAACCCCTTTGATAGGAAGTTAGCTGGCACAGGGACAGTGGCAACCAGGCTGTTGCCGTCAATATTGGTGGAAAAATTCGTGAACACAGGGCCGCTTACCCCTTCAATGCCACTATGCACATGACAGGCCGTAACAGGCCCACTCAATCCACTAAACACTGCATGAACGGTCATGGTCGCGCGATCTTCCGAAATGAGGAAGGTAGCGACCCCTCGGGCATTTGTCACCACGGAAGGCACTTCCTGGCCGCCGGTAAGGTCGGCGACAAAAAGCAGGCGATTGTTAGGGCCTTGTGCGAATGCGAGATTCGGCAGGAACAGGGACAGAAGGGTAACGAGAAGGCAGCATGGTAATTTCATGTGAATCAGTTTTGTTAAAAATAAAAATTGGAAAAAATGAAAAGAACAGGTAAAAACATAAAAGGTTGAGCCCGTGTCAAAATATTTAACGAGTCGGCAAAATCTGTGTTTTCTGAACTTTAGATACTGAAAAAGCCGCTCAGAGGATTCTCTGAGCGGCTTTTTCATGCTCTATTTGAAACTTGCTACTGGAAACTTTGTAACTATTTCAACGACCCCAAACCCGCAATCTCCCGCACCTCGCGTAGTGTTTGCTGGGCCCGTTTGCGGGTCTCTGCACTGGCCTCTTGGATTTGGCTCTTCACATTTCGCTTGTCGGCCTGCAGTTCAGCCAGACGCTCGCGAAAAGGGTTGATGAAATAGACGACGGCATTGGCCACGCCTTCCTTTAGGTCGCTGTAACGAAGCGCATTTGAAAGGTAGTCTGCCATCAAGGAATCATGGGCATCCATTTCCCTGCAGGCACGGAGGAGTTCAAAAAGGTTTTTCACGCCTGCGCTCATTTCGCCAGCAGCAGTCTCCCCGGCATCAGTCACGGCTGATTTAATTTGTTTGCGTACGCGGTCTTCCTCGCCAAAAAGATTGATGTAGTGTTTTTCGCCCAGGCTTTTGCTCATTTTTTTGTTTGGGTCGGCGGGAGAAAGGATTTTGGGTGTTTCGGTATAAAGTGGTTCGGGGTGTATAAAATATTCCTTCCCAAATTGGTGGTTAAACCGCTGGGCAATATTCCTGGAAAGTTCCAGGTGCTGTTCTTGGTCTTTTCCAATCGGCACATAATCAGCATGATAGATCAAAATATCGGCTGCCTGAAGCACAGGGTAGGCAAAGAGGCCGAGGCTCACAAAAGCATCTTTGTCTGTTTCGTGAAGTTGATCTGTTTTGTCCTTGAACTGCGTCATGCGCGTAAGTTCACCATAGCTTGTAGTGCAACCGAGTATCCACGACAATTCAGCATGTTCAGGGACTAGGCTCTGGATGAACAAGTTCTCTGGTTTGATGCCACAAGCCAGCAGGTAAAAGACCATTTTCCAGGTGTTCTCTCTCAGCTGTACTGGGTTGTAAGGCATGGTCATGGAATGGTAGTCCACCACACCATACAAGCAGTTGTAATCCGCCTGAAGACGCACCCAGTTTTGTACTGCGCCAAAGTAATTGCCAAGATGGAGGTCGCCCGTAGGTTGAATAGCAGAGAGAACGTTTTTCATAAAAGTTGGATGAGGTTGATGAGGTTGATGAGGTTGATGAGGTTGATGAGGTTGATGAGGTTGATGGGGTTGATGAGGTTGATGGGGTTGATGAGGTTGATAAGGTTTATGAGGTTGATGAGGTTGATGAGGTTGATAACGTTATAAACCTTATCAACCTCATAAACCTTATCAACCTCATAAACCTTATCAACCTCATAAACCTTATCAACCTCATAAACCTTATCAACCTCATAAACCTTATCAACCTCATAAACCTTATAAACCTCATAAACCTTATCAACCTCATAAACCTTATAAACCTCATCAACCTTATAAACCTCATCAACCTCATCAACCCTTAAAGAGAAGCGATAACAGAAACCTCGATGTTCACGAACTTGGGTAGTTCTGACACCTGGACCAGTTCGCGAGCAGGTGCGAATTCAGGTTTGAAATACTCCCCATACACGGCATTGATCCGGCCAAAGAGGTTCATGTCTTTCACAAACACCGTGGCTTTCAGCACTTTTTCGAGGCTGCTTCCACCAGCCTCTACAATGGCTTTTAGGTTTTTGAGTACTTGATGCGTTTCAGCTTCGATATTATCCAAAACCAATTCCCCGGTAGCGGGATCAATAGCGATCTGACCCGATACGAAAAGAAGGCCATTGTGCGCAACGGCCTGATTGTAAGGCCCGATGGGCAATGGGGCGGTGGGGGTGTTGATGAGTTGCTTCATAAGTTGGTGATTGGTATATTGGTGATTGGTGATTGGTGATTGGTGATTGGTGATTGGTGATTGGTATATTGTGACAATTATTCAACTACTGCTCAACCAAGGCTACCCATCACCAATCACCAGTATACCAATCACCAATAGAAAAAGCCCCATGAATCCCGACCTGCGGGATTGGAGCCTCCTCAATGCCTTCTAAAAAGAGGCGTGACTATTCTTCTGCTGCGGCTCGAGCTTTGCCCGGTACCAGCACTTGACCGCGGTAGTACAAGTCGCCTTCCACAGTATAAGCGTGGTGGAACATATGAACTTCACCAGTTGTCTTGCAGGTGCCGAGCGTCGGCATCAATGCATGGTCGTGTGTGCGGCGAGCGCGTTTGCGGCGTTTGGAGTGCCGCCATTTTGGATTTGGCATGACGCTATATTCCTTTGTACACCTGCTATTGGGCAGGCGGGTTGTTTGCAGCACTTTTACAGGTGTTCAAACAACCGGTTATGATTCAATTAATTATCGCTATTCAAATCTCGAAGGCTGTCCCAGACTGAACTGGACTTGTCTTCCTCGGTGTCCGTTTTCAAGTGCTTGAGCACTTCAAAATTGCAGGGCGGTTCGGGGTCGTTCTCGCAATCATAGGTGTTCGTTATGGGCAATGTAAGCACTACAAATTCGTAGAGGTACTTGGCTACATTGAACACTGGTGCATCCCGATGCAGGAAAATCACCTCATCATCCACTTCAATGTCTTCTTCGCCGAATTTAGCAATCAACTGTCTTTCGTCTTCAAGCGGCAGATCAATCGTTGCGGTGCATCGGTCACATTCGGCTTTTACGAAGCCCTTCAAGGTAAAATTGAAGAGCATCAAATCGGATCGTTTGTCAAGTTCGAGTTCAAAAAAGACCTTGCCTTCCTGTACGGGCGAATCCTCAAATTGAGCGAAAAACGCGCTGTCAACCTCAAATTTGAAATGATGTACCCCTGTTTGTAACCCTTGTATGGGCAGGGAGTACGCTACAAAAGCGTCCATTGACTAAGCAGTTTTTCAAAACGGGCGGCAAAAGTAGGAAATCTTCTCTTTTTGGCAAAGGAAAGTTGAAAACTATTTCGTGCGGGAGCAAAAAATGTGAATCTAAACTTCGAAATGGTTTTTAAAAGGCCTCCATTCAGATCATTCAAACTCCTCAACCCACCCAACCCCCAGCCAACTTATTTCGTGTAGCAGTCACCAACACAAATTTTTCACACAAACTACTACACATCATGCAAAAACTGAAATTGCTCATCCCCCTCGCGCTGTTCATTGGCGCATTTTTCGTGGCTTGCCATGAAGAAGACCCCTTTGAAAATGGAAAAACGGCCGATGTCACCTTCGCGGGCCGTATTATTGACGAAAATGGCGATGCCTTGGAGGGCGCGCTCGTAAAAGCGGGCGAAGAATCAACCATCACTGATGCCAATGGCATTTTCCGCCTCCAGTCCGTACGCTTGCCTGCCAGCCACGCAATGGTAAGCGTGAGCAAAGCAGGTTTTTTTGAAATATCCCGCCCTTACATTGTAGAAGACGATGCCCTGCAAACTGTTACGATCCAGTTGTTGACAAAAAATCAGGTCGGCTTGCTAATTGCAGCCGCTGGCGGTGTTGTGAATGTGCCCGGTGGCCCCAGTTTGAACTTTTCGGCCAACGCCGTCACAGATGCCAACAACAACGCTTATTCCGGCACAGTGCGTGTTTTCGCGCGCTACCTCGATCCATCCGACCCCAATCTTGGACTTTTTTTACCAGGTGATATGACAGCAGAAAACGCAGCCGATGAGGAAGTTTTTCTTGCTACCTACGGCATGGTCGGGGTGGAAATTGAGAGCACAAACGGTCAGAAACTAAAAATTGCTTCCGATAAAGCGGTAGAACTGCGGATGCCAATCCTTGCCAGCCAACTTGCTTCTGCGCCGTCAGTAATCCCGCTTTGGCATTATGATTTGGAAGAAGGACATTGGAAAGAAGATGGCTCGGCGCAAAAAGTCGGCGATGAATATGTGGGCAAAGTGACGCACTTCTCTTTCTGGAACTGCGACGCGCCGTTCCCGCTCATCCAGCTCCACGGCAAAATTTATTTGGAAAACACGACTCAGCCACTTGCCAATGCAATTGTCCGCATAACCATGCTTTCCACGGGCGCGTCTTCATTTGGTTATACCAATGAAAATGGCTGTTTCGGCGGCTGTATCCCGAAAGATGAAGCGTTGATCTTGGAAGTAGTTGGTCCCTTGGAATGCGGAGGCCCGGTATTATATACCCAGAACATCGGGCCATTCTCAACGGAAACTACCTTGTCTCCCATTATTATCCCTGCATCACAATTTCCAAGTGTGAAGGTTGTGGGTCAATTGCAAAACTGCAGTGGACAGCCCGTAGCGAACGGCTATGTGAAAATTGAACTGGCCGACTCTAAGCATTTTCTATTCCCCGGGGCGAACGGGCAATTTGAATACACATTCGTAGGTTGCGGCAGCAGTTCCTTGACCGCTGAAGTGACAGGCTATGATCTAACAAATTTGCTGGAAAGTGCTCCCGCAGCCTTCTCCACGCCACCCAATACAGCCAATGTCGGCAGCCTGGTAGTCTGTTCCACATTAACAGAGTTTATCCAATATACTATTGACGGTCAATCATTTACAAAGATTGATCCCTTTGCAGGCGCAGATCAGGTACTGGCCTTTATCGCATCGCAACAAGATAGCTCACAAAACATTCCATATCTTCAGATGACTTTTGCCAACAGTGGGCAGTTGGGAACATTCCCGCTCCTGTCATTGAGTGTGAACCAATATGCAGCCGATCTTCAGGCGAGCAATACGCTAACGACTACTGTAACGACTTATGGAAATCCAGGAGGCTTGATCATTGGCACGTTTGGCGGCAATTTTCAAGACTTTGTGGGGGCGAGCCATACGATAAGTGGTAGTTATCGGGTGATCCGGGATTGGTGATTGCGTTAAAAATTTCCGATTTCCGATTACATGACCTCCGATTTCCGATTGGATTGAAGATTGAAAAATGACCAGATGAATGAGCAAGATGTTCTAATTTGCTAACACAGGTTTTTTCTAGTAAATCCTACTTCTGCCTTCAATCCAATCGGAAATCGCAGGTTTCAAGCACTAAAAATCAAATTTGATCCCCTGTGCCAAAGGCAGCGATTCAGAATAATTGATCGTGTTCGTCTGCCGGCGCATATAGGCTTTCCAGGCATCGGAGCCGGATTCGCGGCCACCGCCGGTTTCTTTTTCACCGCCAAATGCTCCACCGATTTCAGCACCTGAGGTGCCGATATTCACATTGGCGATGCCGCAGTCGGAGCCGTTCACGGAAAGGAAACGCTCGGCTTCCCGCAGGTTCGTGGTCATAATGGCCGAGGAAAGTCCTTGTGGCACAGCATTTTGCAGCGCAATGGCTTCTTCGATGGTTTTGTATTTAATCAGGTACAGAATCGGCGCGAAGGTCTCGTGTTGCACGATGTCCCAGTAGTTTTCTACCTCGGCGATGCAAGGTTTCACATAGCAGCCGCTTTCGTAGCCGAGGCCGGAAAGCACCCCGCCTTCAACCACGAATTTGCCTTTGTGCTTCTTGATCTCGCCAATGGACTGCAGGTAGTTTTCCACGGCGTGTTTGTCAATAAGCGGCCCCACGTGGTTGCTGGGATCTAGCGGATCGCCGATACTGAGTTGTGGGTAAGCTTTGGAAAGGGTGGTTTTTACCTGTTCGTACACGCTTTCGTGGATAATGAGTCGGCGGGTGCTGGTGCAGCGCTGTCCTGCAGTACCGACTGCACCGAAAACGGCTCCTGTCAGTACCATTTTCATGTCTGCTGATGGGGTGATGATGATAGCATTGTTGCCGCCCAGTTCGAGGATGCTGCGTCCAAAACGCGCGGCCACCGCTTGGCCTACAATACGACCCATGCGTGTGCTCCCTGTAGCACTCAACAGCGGTACCCGGTGGTCTTTGGTCATGTACTCGCCTGTTTTATAGTCGCCGTTGATGATGCAACTGATGCCTTCAGGCAAGTCATTGGCTTTCAATACTTTTTGGAAAAGGTTTTGACAGGCAATGGAACAAAGCGGCGTTTTTTCGGAGGCTTTCCAAATACAAACATTGCCACAAACCCAAGCAAGGGCGGCGTTCCAGGACCACACGGCTACCGGAAAATTGAAGGCCGAAATAACGCCCACAATACCCAGCGGATGCCATTGCTCGTACATCCGGTGACCGGGGCGCTCGGAGTGCATGGTGAGGCCATATAGCTGGCGTGACAGACCGACTGCGAAGTCGCAGATGTCAATCATTTCCTGCACCTCGCCATATCCTTCCTGAAGGCTTTTGCCCATTTCATAAGAGACGAGGCGACCAAGGGGCTCTTTGTATTGGCGCAGCACGTCGCCGAATTGGCGCACAATTTCGCCGCGCTTGGGAGCGGGCATATCGCGCCAGATTTTGAAGGCTTGTTCGGCAGATTGCACTACCTGATCGTATTGCTCGCGCGTGGTAACACTCACAAAACCAATGGATTGTCCGTCAACCGGAGAGATTGATTCAATATATCTACGACTACCGGAGATAATATTCTGGCCGGTAGAAGTGCCGGTATTCCGGGTGCGAAGGCCGAGTTTTTTTAGAAATTCTTTTGGCTGCATTTGCTATGTATGTTAAAAACCACATAGCGCACACAGTACACATAGTTTCCTGAAAGGTGAGAATCAACTATGTGGACTATGTGGACTATGTGGTTAAAATTAGTTAGCATAATCGCTCAAAAACTTGAGGCGCATGAGTTGGATTTCCTCCCAGGTGATCTCGTCATCTTTCAGCGCGGCAAAAGCCTCATCAATAGAGTCTGATTCCGCTTCTTTGAAATATTCGATGACGGTATCGCGCACATATTCGTCTACTACTCTGTTGAGGTAATAGTCAAGCCGGAGTTTGGTGCCCGACTGAACGATGCCGTCGAGTTCGTCCAAAAGTTCCGGCATGCTCATGTCGTTGACCTTGGCAATTTCGTCGAGGCCGATTTTGCGGTCAATGGCCATGATGTAACTTACCTTCGACTTCGATTTGTTCGCAACGGTTTTGATGGTAATGTCCATCGGTCGCTCTATCTCGTTTTCCTCGCAGTATTTTTTGATAGCCGCTACAAACGGCTCCGCGTATTTCTGCGCTTTGCCTTGCGATACGCCCACGATTTTGGACATATCGTCCATGGAAATCGGGTAATTGGTGGCCATTTCCTCCAAAGAAGGGTCTTGGAAAATGACGTAAGGTGGCAGGTTGTGCTTTTTGGCAATTTGACGGCGCAGGTCTTTGAGCAGGTTCATCAATGGCTCGTCGAGCACTGCGGTACCGCCTTTTTCGTCGTCAATATCATATTCGCCGTCCTCGTAGTCATGGTTGATCGTGATCTGGAGGGGCTGCGGGTCTTTTAGGTAATCGCGCCCAGCGGGAGAGACCTTCAGGATACCAAACTGCTCTACTTCCTTGTAGATCAGGTTGTTGATCATCGCGTGGCGGAAGATAGAGCTCCAGAAATTTTCGTCCCTATTGTCGCCCACGCCAAAATTTTCCTTTTTTGTGAAACGGAAATCCTTCATCTCCTTGGTTTCACGACCCATGATGAAATCCATCACGGTTTTCATCAAATAGTTCTCGTTGAGGTCGAGAATGGACTGCACCACAGCGACTATTTCAGCCTTCACCTCCATCTTTTCCTTCGGGTTCTTGCAGTTGTCGCACATCTTGTGGCAATTCTCTTCTTCAAACTCTTCGCCAAAGTAGTGCAACAAGAATCGGCGGCGGCAAGCCGCAGTTTCGGCGTAGGCCACCACTTCTTGCATCAATTGGGCGCCCATTTCACGCTCTGCCACGGGTTTGTCGCGCAGGAATTTTTCGAGGCGCAGGATGTCTTTGTAGTTGTAAAACGCAATACACTTTCCGCCCAATCCGTCGCGCCCGGCACGCCCAGTTTCCTGGTAGTAGTTTTCGATTGATTTCGGCATGTCGTAGTGCATCACAAAACGCACATCTGGTTTGTCAATACCCATCCCGAAAGCGATGGTGGCGCATATCACGTCAATGTCTTCCATCAGGAATTGATCCTGTGTCTTGGCGCGGAGTTTGGGGTCAAGGCCGGCATGATAGGGTGCTGCTTTGATGTCGTTCACCATCAGCATCTCGGCGATATCCTCCGCAGTTTTGCGGTTTTGGACGTAAATAATGCCGGATTCGCCGTAGAATTCTTCCTTGATGACCTGGATAATTTGCTTTATCGTACTCTCTTTTTTGACTTTCGAGCGAATTTCATAAAAGAGGTTGTCGCGGTTGAACGACGACGCGAAAGTGCTGTCTTCGGTCATCTCCAGGTTTTTCAGGATGTCCAGTTGCACCTTGGGCGTAGCGGTGGCGGTGAGCGCCATGATGGGCACGTCGCGGGCTACGGCATCAAGCATCACGCGAATGCGACGATATTCCGGGCGGAAATCGTGGCCCCATTCGGAGATACAGTGCGCCTCGTCCACAGCCACGAATGAAATTTCAGAATTTTGAAAAAACTCTATGTTTTCTTCCTTTGTCAGGGTTTCAGGTGCCACGTACAGGATCTTTGTCCTTCCATCCGTAATATCCTGCTTCACCTTTTTCATTTGAACCTTTGTGAGCGAGGAATTGAGAAAGTGAGCAACCTCATCCTCGTCGGAATAGCCTCGGATGCTGTCCACCTGATTTTTCATCAGAGCGATCAGCGGGCTGATAACGATGGCCGTTCCCGGCAACATAAGGGCGGGCAGTTGGTAACAGAGGCTTTTGCCACCGCCTGTAGGCATGATGACAAAGGTGTCTTTTCCGTCGAGGAGGCTTTGGATAATGGCGGCTTGATCGGCCTTGAAGGCATCAAAACCAAAATATTTCTGAAGGCTCTCGATTAGCGCGTCGTGGCCAGTGGCAATTGCAGACATCTTCTTTATGCGTTGAATAATATCGTATTTTAATCGGGCGAACCCGACTTTTGGCCCTGAAAAAATAAATCGGTGGAGGGGGCTACATTCTTGAGCCAATGCCCCCGTTCCGAAAAAGCCGCCAAAGATATAAAAACCAGCATCATAATACCTGCAAATTTTTGCCTGTTTTTTTTAAATAAAAAACAAAGCCCCCGCTAATAATTTGGCGAAGATCAAAAAATCAATCATCTCTCAAAATAAAAATTGGAAAATGGACACAATCCTTACCCGCTACGCCCGCCTGCTCACCCACTACTGCTTGCAAGTACGCCCTGGCGATAAAGTATTCATCGCTAGCACATTGCTCGCAGAACCTTTGGTGCGCGAAGTGTACCGAGAGGCTTACTCCGCAGGCGCAGCACTTGTAGAATGCGACCTCGCTTTCCGAGAACGCGAGCGACTTTTTTTTCAATACGCTTCCGACGAAGCACTGGGCACGCCGCCCACCCTTCAGGCCCTTGCAATGGAAACATTTGACTGTTTTCTGAGCATTCGCGCGCCCTACAATCTTCGAGAAAGCAACGGCGCAACCCCCGAACGTGCCCAAATCCGCAATGAAACCCTTGCCCCGATCAATAAACACTACTTTGAACGCACCGCCGACCGCCGCCTGCGCCGCAACCTCTGCCAATACCCCACGGATGCCTCGGCCCAAGAAGCGGGCATTAGCCTGAGTGAATACGAACATTTTGTATTTGGCGCTTGCAAACTTTTCACGGAGGACCCGGAGGCTGCCTGGCTAACGGTTCGGGCCAACCAGCAACGGATTGTGGATCATTTGAACCGTTGTGAAACGGTTCGGTATCTCGCCGAAGGCACGGACATTGCATTCAGCACCAAAGGCCGGATTTGGATGAATTCGGACGGCCAGACGAATATGCCTTCCGGGGAGGTCTATACCAGTCCGGTGGAGGATATCGTAAACGGCACGGTACATTTTTCGTATCCTTGTATTTATCAAGGTACTGAGGTAGAAGGTGTGACCTTGTGGGTAAAAGATGGCCTCATCGAAAAATGGGAGGCCGTGCGCGGGCAGGACTTCCTGGATTACATTTTTAGTCTGCCCGGTACGCGCCGATTTGGCGAAGCGGCCATTGGCACCAATTACGACATCCAGCGCATCACAAAAAACATCCTTTTTGACGAGAAAATCGGCGGCAGCATCCACATGGCCATCGGGCAGAGCTACCTACAGACTGGGGGCAAAAACGAGTCGCCCGTGCATTGGGACATGATTACGGATATGACGCAGGGTGGAGAGATTTGGGCCGATGGGGAGAAGATTTATGAGAAGGGGAAGTTTTTGATTTGAGGAAATTGGGCCGAAGAGAGTATCAGCAAGCTATAAAGTGTTGGTTTTAAATCCCTGATCAAAGCGCAGTAAATTAGTTGAGTGTATTTTTTTCCAGAGCTCTTGTGTTTTTGATTTTTTGAAATAACTTTGCAATTCAAAGTATTTTTAATTTAAAAAACAAAAGCATGGAACCCACCCACACTAGTACCTCTCAGAACGCAACGACCTCGCCCGAGCCTTCCTTTTATCAGCGTTACGGCACCTCGCTCAAAGGCGTGGTCATCTTTTTTCTGATGCTCGCGCTGCTCATTCCCACTTCTATGGTGGAAAGCCTCATTTACGAGCGGCAGAGTCGCCAAAACGAAGCCATTCAGGAAGTGAGCAGCAAATGGGGAAAACAGCAGACTATAAGCGGCCCCGTTTTGGCATTGCCTTACGAACAAACCCATAGAAGTTCTGATGGGAAAGAAACGTATCAGGAAACGAAATACGCCTATTTTTTGCCGGATGAACTGCGCATAAATGGCCTGATTAGCCCTGAAAAACGACATCGCGGCATTTATGATGTGGTACTTTATGGCAGCAAGCTCGCGCTGGAAGGCACTTATAGTCAACCCATTGTGCAAAAAATGATCCCCGCAGACGCAAAGGTGCTGTGGAACAAAGCCTTTCTCGTGTTAGGAATTCCAGACTTAAGAGGACTGGAGGACCAGGTCACACTGGAATGGGATAATAAGGCATTGGTTTTTGACCCGGGAGTTCCAGTTTCGGGTTTGGCAGAAAGTGGAATTCATGTACCTATTTCACTCGAAACTGGTGAAAAGGGGGATGCTTCCAAGCCATACCAATTCAAAATCGAACTTGCGTTGAAAGGCTCCGGAACGCTGTTTTTCACACCGGTCGGCAAGGTGACGGATGTGAAAATATCCTCTCCCTGGTCCGATCCAAGTTTCACAGGCGCGTTCTTGCCAGACGAAAAAACGATCTCTACTTCAGGGTTTGAGGCATCCTGGAAAGTGCTGAACCTCAACAGAAATTACCCTCAACAATGGACTAGCGAACAGTCCATCAGTTTTGGCGACAGCGCGTTTGGTGTTGATTTTCTGTTGCCTGTGGACAATTACCAAAAATCTACCCGCTCGGTGAAGTACGCCATCCTCTTTATTGGCCTTACGTTCCTCACTTTTTTCTTCATCGAAATGGGTCAGTCGAGGCGTGTTCATCCCTTTCAATACGCACTCATTGGCCTGGCACTGGTGATTTTTTACACCCTGCTGGTTTCTATTTCGGAACACGTTCCGTTCAATTTAGCCTATCTGATTGCGGCTGCCATGACCATCTTGATGACCGGGTTATATGCACGATCGCTGTTCCGATCGAACCGCATGGCCCTTTTTGTAAGCGGTACTTTGCTTGTGCTGTACGGTTTCCTATATGTGGTATTACAACAGCAGGATTACGCCTTGCTCATCGGAAGTCTTGGTTTATTTGCCATTTTGGCCGTGGTGATGTACGTGTCCAGGAGAATCAACTGGCAGGGCTGAGATATATGGTCGTACTTTTACGGTATGTCCGATACGTTTTTAGAACAAACCACAGCCCTTGTCCGCGCACCCTTTGAACTGGAATCTGCACCCCCACCCGCCAATGAGGCCGAGTTACTAGCCCTGCTTGCCGAACGCATCGAAGAGATGCTTCAACACCGTCCAGATTATATCATGAGCCTGCTTTATCGCCTGGATGTGTTGGAAGAAAAGATACGCCCTGTAATGCATCCTAATGCGCCGGAACCCCCGCACATCGGTCTTGCACGGCTGGTGCTGGAACGTCAAAAACAACGTGCCGAAACCAAGCACAACATCAAACCTGATCCCTTGGAAGGGTTGGAGGGTTGGGAATGGTGAATTTATCAAACGATTATCAAGAAAAAATCTTTACTTGCATAAAATTTCGATTTATGACATCCGCACTTGCTGTCCGCCCGTTTGATGATTTAATCAACCTTTTGGTGGAAACTGCCCCAGAAAAAGTACTAGCCTTTCGAGCTTCGGAAAAAACCGTGAAACGGTAATACGAACTGATTGAAAAAGAAAAAGAAGGCGCGCTCACTCAGGAAGAGAAAACGGAACTCGAAAAATATTTGATGGAAGAAGACTTCATAATTATCGCTAAGGAACGGGGTCAAAATAACTTTCCAATTTCAGGCCAATTATTTTGGCGTTAGCCAACTATCTTTTGAGGCGAATAGTGGGGCTATTTAACGAAAAAGATAGGATGGTGGGTGGCAAAAGAATGCCATCAAACATGGCGGCAAAAGCATCCTCGAAAACCTTGCTTACGCATGTCCACGATGCAACCGCAACAAAGGCACGGATTTGACAACTGTGTTAAATGATGCAGAAACACCAACCCGCTTTTTCAACCCCCGTCGCGATATTTGGGAAGGGCATTTTGAGGAAGAATCCGGTGGGATTTACCCCAAAACAATATTGGGCGAAGCTGCCATTAAAATATTGAACCTCAATGACCCAGGTCGCGTGATAGGCAGACGGCTATTGGCAGCATCTGGACTTTACCCTAGGTAGTGGGGTAACCCAATTTTCTATACTTTTGCGCCCGATTTTACTTAACCAATACTTTTTCTGAGCAATATCATGCAAAAGCCCATCACCGCCCGCGAAGACCGCTACCAACACCACGACTACTACGGAGTAGATGAGCTCCTCACTTCCGAACACCTCCTTGCCCGCGATGCCGTGCGCCAATGGGTCAAATCTGAAGTAAGCCCCATCATTGAAGACTACTCCAATCGCGCTGAATGCCCTACCCACTTATTTAAAGGTCTGGCCGAAATCGGCGCTTATGGCCCTTCTTTACCCGCCGAATATGGCTGTGGTGGCATGGACGAAATTGCTTATGGCGTTATCATGCAGGAACTGGAACGCGGCGACTCTGGTGTGCGCTCTATGGCTTCTGTGCAAGGTTCGTTGGTGATGTACCCCATCTACCGTTTTGGTTCTGAGGAACAACGCCGTCACTACCTGCCCAAATTGGCCAAAGGCGAACTCATCGGCTGCTTCGGCCTCACCGAGCCAGATGCCGGTTCAAATCCAAACGGAATGCTCAGCAACGTGAAAGACGATGGCGATTCTTACATTTTGAATGGCGCCAAAATGTGGATCACCAACTCTCCGGTTGCTGATATTGCCGTCGTGTGGGCCAAAAACGAGGAAGGAAAAATCATCGGCATGATTGTCGAAAAAGGAATGAAAGGGTTTTCGGCTCCTGAAATTCACGGCAAATGGAGCCTCCGCGCCAGCATCACGGGCGAACTCGTGTTTGAAGACGTGCGGGTTCCAAAGAAAAACGTGCTGCCAGGTGTGCAGGGCCTTAAAGGGCCACTTTCATGTCTTACTAAAGCCCGTTACGGTATTGCGTGGGGCGCCATTGGCGCAGCGCTCGATTGCTACGATTCCGCTTTGCGTTACTCCAAAGAGCGCGTTCAATTTGGTCGCCCCATCGGCGGTTTCCAATTGACGCAGAAGAAGTTGGCGGAAATGATTACAGAAATCACCAAAGCGCAACTGCTCGCCTGGAGGCTTGGCACCTTGGCCAATGTCGGCAAACACACCCCTGCCCAAGTAAGCATGGCCAAGCGAAACAACGTCATGATGGCACTCGAAATCGCCCGCGAAGCACGTCAAATCCATGGCGGGATGGGCATCACGAACGAGTATCCTGTAATGCGCCACATGATGAACCTCGAAACGGTGCTCACGTACGAAGGCACACACGATATTCACTTGCTCATTACGGGGCATGATGTGACAGGATTGGCAGCTTATGAGTAAATATCCAATGTCCAACAAGGAATGTCCAATTTCCAAGGAGGCGTTGCGCTTACTCACTCACGTTGAAATCTGAGCATTCAAATACAACGAACCCCAAGCTCTTGATCTATTTGGACATTGGACATTCCTTTGTTGGGCGTTGGAAATTAAAAAGGCCTCCCGATTGCTCGGGAAGCCTTTTTGTGACCACGACTGGAGTCGAACCAGCACATCCGAAAGGACACTACCCCCTCAAAGTAGCGCGTCTACCAATTCCGCCACGTGGCCAATTTTGCCGCTTTTACCCGCTGTAGCTTTAGCGAAGGAGGGTTTTTATTTGTCTTTTTTGGAAAGGGGTTTCAAAAGCGGGTGCAAAGTTATTGCTTTCTTTTAGTTTAAGAAGCAGGTGGCCAAAAATTTCTAAAGTTGGTTCAGTTTGAACAATTCAACTGCTCTGTAAGTGCCCAGGTGTTAAAATTTAGATCAAATCTCAAACTTTTCCAACTCTGCCATAATCGAATGTACGCCCTGCTCAGTCATCGGCACCAGCGGCAGACGCACCTCGCGACTACAAAGCCCTTGCAATTCCATGGCCGCCTTCACGCCTACGGGGTTACCTTCAGCAAAAAGTATCTTGTAAAGTTCGAGCAGTTTGAAATTCAACTTTTGAGCAGATGGCAAATCCTGTCGCAAAGCGGCGCGCACCATGTCGGTGAACGGGCGGGGCAATGTGTTCGCGATGACTGATATAACACCATCCCCACCAGCAGCAATGAGCGGCAGGGTGATAAAATCGTCGCCGCTCAGCACTAAAAAGTTGTCGGGCCGTCCCTTCAGGATCTTCATGATCTGGTAAATATCGTCGGAGGCTTCTTTCACGGCGATAAACTTGTCAGAAGCGTGGGCGAGACGGAGCGTGGTCTCGGCAGTCATGTTCGAGGAGGTCCGGCTGGGCACATTGTAAATGATGATGGGCAGTGGGGATGCTTCAGCCAAAGCCATGTAGTGCTGGAAAATGCCTTCCTGACCGGGTTTGTTGTAGGCCGGGTTGCTCGAAAGCAGGGCATCAATGCCCTCAAAGTTGAAACCTTTGATTTTTTCCACCATCGCGGCGGTGTTGTTACCGCCAAAAACCCCGGCAACGAATGGAACCCGAGCACGGTTAACTTTGATGGAAAAATCGAGTACCTGGCGATGCTCAATATCGGTGGTTGTACTGGACTCGCCCGTAGTGCCGAGGCTGACCAGGAACTCTACGCCCCCCGCAATAACGTGTTCGATGATGCGCTCAAGGTCCTCCCAGTCAATCGCACCATTTTTGAAGGGTGTGACGAGTGCAACGCCCGTACCGCGAAGTTTTTGGTGTAAGTTCATGTTATATGTACCCCGGAACTCCGTTCCGGGAATTGGCCCCGGAACGGAGTTCCGGGGTACATTTAGTTCAAGACAATTTTTCCAAGATAAAGCGCGAGTTGTTCGGTAAAATAGCGAATCCCCTTGCCCTCAGGCGTTTCCAATTGAATATCAAAATCATTTGGGCGGCTGGTGGCAAAACCGACCTTGAATGCTGCCTGCGATTTTGCTGCCAGCCATTCGAGCGGGGGAAGCTCATCGGGGTTCAGCGTGAGTAAGAGATCAAACTTTTGCTTTAAAAAATCGTCAGATTTCCCGCTATTGGGTTGGCCCAGCCAAGTGGTTTCTTTGGCAAAAAAAGAATCAAATGATTGATTTTCAGGGGCTTGTTTCACGTTGAAATACCCCAGCACTGATACGTTCTTCCCCTGTTTTTCCAAAGATCGGGCGAATTCAAGGCTCTCACGTTGCGCGGTTTCGGAAGTTGCATCGAAGAGAACCCCGATGGAACGCGCACTGTCGAGGGTGTGCACCTGGCGGCTTCGTTTTTGCGAAGCCAACAAGTTGCGGAGGGCTTTTTTGAACAACAGGGCGCGGAGTGGTGCGAACATAGTTTTGATTGTTGAGGCGTAAATGTACGGCAGACTTGGAAGTCTGTCACCTGGTCACAGCAGTACCTTTTACGCAAGAACTCCGTATAATTTTTCGGTCAACACACCTGAGGAACGGTGTCAAAATAACTTCCCAATTTGATGCCGTTATTTTGACACCGTTCCTAATTCTACTTTGTCAAATGAGAAAGATGTTTTATATTAGCGTTTTTAAGAACGATGAAGCTACCCATAAGTGAAAAAAAATAGATTTTTACGCCACTTCGTACGAGCGGTATTTTTGGTGCGGCACCAAATCAAGCCTGGGCCGATGTCAAGAATACCTAAAAGGAATTTTCCACGATTGCAAAAGT
>Ga0163148_10000223_pt1 | contig 75378 bp, 71 predicted proteins | sample OliLakLV19MP7P2_FD_148606 | JGI IMG/M metagenome (GOLD analysis project Ga0163148, IMG submission 148606) | Freshwater microbial mat bacterial communities from Lake Vanda, McMurdo Dry Valleys, Antarctica- Oligotrophic Lake LV.19.MP7.P2 | ecosystem: Environmental > Aquatic > Freshwater > Lake >...
TGTATGAACAGGCTGCTTGAGAAACCGGTTGCAGATTGGGCGCGAAATAGGGAAGTTATCCACATGTGGATTCTTCCCCCTTCAACCCCCTTCTGCTACTACTACTGTGTAGACTTATTTTAGGACGGGACACGTTCCAGATATGTCGCTTGTCTTCACCATTCAGTAAACTCCTACGACCCCATCTAGGGGGTATCTAGCGTGGAGCGCATATGATCCTCGAGGTATCGAATGTTCACAAGAGCTTTACTAGCAACTCAGGTGGTGGCAACTCAGGCGATGTTGTTCAGGTCCTGCACGACATCTCTTTCGCTATTGAGCGCGGCTCTAGCTGTTCATTAGTTGGTCCATCTGGGAGTGGCAAGACCACCCTTCTCGGACTCTGTGCTGGGCTTGATAGCCCAACCTCAGGAGGGGTTCTTTTTGAGGGGCGATCACTGGCTGATCTAAACGAAGACCAGCGGGCGATCTTGCGTCGCGAGAAGATGGGATTTGTTTTTCAGAATTTTCAGCTCATTCCAACCCTAACAGCGATCGAGAATGTAATGCTGCCCCTAGAGCTAGCTGCGGTCCCTTATTTAGATGCTACAAAGAGTGCCCAACAGCTACTCGATCGAGTGGGATTAGAATCGCGTCTCAGTCATCTCCCAGCACAGCTATCTGGTGGTGAGCAACAACGGGTTGCGCTTGCTCGGGCCTTAGTTCATCGCCCAGTAATAATCTTTGCTGATGAACCGACCGGAAATCTGGATGCTGATAACGCAATGAAGATCACCGAGCTATTGTTCTCGCTGAATGCGGAATCGGGAACAGCACTAGTACTGATAACTCACAATACCGAGCTCGCAGCTCGCACACAGCAGCACCTTGCATTAAAGGGGGGTCGAATTGTCCCGAACTAGTTTGCGTTCCCTTAAACCTTCATTCGTCCTTCGATTCATTCGAGCCGACCTGCTGAGTAGCTGGCAGCGCTTCGCCTTTGTAATCGTAGCCTTTGCACTCGGCGTAGCAATTCTAGTAGCTGTATCAGGTTTTAGTGCAGGTGTACGATCGAGTATCGAAACAGAGGCCAAGTCATTGCTGGCGGCCGATATCTCGGTCTCTTCATCCCAAAATCTGCAAGTGCAAGCGTTTGCCGGTGTTTCAGCAAATGCTCGATTTTCGCAAGAGATTACCTTTGCCTCAATGCTTGGGGTACCAGGTAATTCACGCGCAGCTCGCCTTGTTCAGGTGCGTGGAATTGAGGGCGACTATCCGTTCTACGGAACTCCCAAGATTGATCCCCAGGCGTCACTAGAGGCGGTTAGGTCTCAGCAGATTCGAGAATCAGTTGGTGAGCCCCCCGGAGCACTCGTGGATGCAATACTGGCGCAACAGTTTGCGCTTAAACTTGGCGATCTGATCAATCTCGGTAGCACACAATTTCGTGTGCTGGGTATCATTCAAAGTTTTCCGGGGGAGAGTTACGCCCGCACCGTAATCGCACCCAAGGTCTTTGTTCCACTTAGATCCCTTAGTGAAACTGGGCTTCTGCAGCGTGGCAGTAGAGTGACCTATAAGCGATACTACGCGTTTGAAAGCGATCAAGATCTTAAATCTTCACTTAAGGCACTTGAGACAAATCAGCCCAATTTTCATTTTGAGATCGGAACCGTTGCATCACGCAAAGAGAACATCGAGCGCGTTCTGAATAATGTTTCAAGATATCTGATACTAGTTAGTCTAGTAGCGCTCATCCTCGGAGCGCTTGGTGTAGCCTCTGCAATGTATACCTACATCCGTTCGCGACTTGCGATCGTCGCCGCAATGCGGTGTATCGGCGCTACGTCAGGCCAGGTCCTCCTCCTATATCTTGGTCAAGGTGCCATCTTGGCGGTCATCGGAACAGTGAGCGGTGCGATTATTGGAATAACTGTGCAGTACCTGCTACCGCTGGTTCTCGGTGAGTTCATTCCACTTCCTGTGGAATTCGAAGTTTCATTCGATTCAATGATCGAGGGGGTGCTTGCCGGACTACTTACTAGTGCATTTTTTTGCGTGGTTCCATTACTAAGCGTGGTCTCAATTAGCCCACTGCACGCCATTCGCGAGGGCGCCTCAGGCCAGTTGAGTACCAAAACGTCGCGCCACTTTTCCCTTAAGGTTGGGGTTGTCGGGGTACTGCTTCTATGCGCCATCACTACTGCCCTAGCAAGGAGCATCCCTCACGGCCTGGCGTTCTCCGGTGGACTACTCGTTCTTGTTGTCATTCTATGGGTCGTTAGTTTCGGAACCTCGCGCCTTATTAAGTCCCTCCGTCCAAGGGGGGGTAGTTTCGGTCTGCGTTACGGAATGGCAAGTTTGCATCGCCCTCAGAATCAGACCACTACTTTAGTGCTAACCTTAGGACTCGCCACTTTTCTGCTCGCGGTAATCTACCTCTCCCGCACTATTCTTCTGACCCAGCTAACCGTCGCTGGCAGCGGTATCCGCCCAAATCTGGTACTGTTTGATGTTCAGGAAGATCAACGCGATGAGGTCCGCGCGCTGACAACCACAAATGGATTGACGATCGCCCAGGAGGTTCCGATCGTGACCATGCGCCTGGTCAGCATCAATGGAGTGGACAACCTCGCGCTGCGTGCTGATTCTGAGATCCCTCAATGGACATTGCGCCGTGAGTATCGTTCGTCGTACCGCGATAGTTTAATCGAGAGTGAAAATGTCATTTCAGGTGAATTAATTCCGAAATTTAGTGGTAACATTCAGAGCGATGCAGTTCCAGTGAGTGTCGAGGAAGGTATTGCCAAGAATTTAAAGCTTAAGATCAACGATGGTGTTGTCTTTGATGTACAGGGTCTCCAGATCCGCACCGTTATCAAGAGTATTCGGCGCGTTGATTGGCGTAGAATACAGACAAACTTCTTCTTTCTCTTTCCCCAAGGTGTTCTGGAATCTGCCCCACAGTTCTACGCCATTATGACCCACTCGCCCTCGATCTCCGCCACCGTTAATCTACAACAGGGACTCCTGGAGAAATTTGGGAATGTCTCAGCGATCGATCTGAACCTAATCTTAGAGACTGCGGATCAGATCTTCGCAAAGATCGCTACCGCGATAAAATTCCTAGCCGCTATAACAGCTCTGTCGGGATTGCTAGTGCTGTCTGGAGCAATCGCCACTACCCGCAGCACCAGGGTCAGGGAGTTTCTGTTGCTTCGAACGGTTGGAGCAACCAGGTCGCAGCTAGTTGCTGCAACGATCGTCGAGTTCATGCTCTTGGCACTCTGCTCCTGTATCGTTGGACTAGGTGCTGGTATTGCGGCAGCCTGGGGACTCTCCGCCTTCTACTTTGCGATACCCTTCTCTCCACCACTGATTCCACTCCTGAGCATTGCAACTGGAGTAACGCTGCTGGTGTTAATTATCGGCACGTCCTCCACGATCGGATTGTTGCGGACCAACGCTGTCGAGGTTCTGAGGGGCGAAGGATAAGCTGACCTTTACTACCACTTCCCATAAGCAAAACGCCGCATGCTAATTCCCAGCACAACACCGATTGAGAACATCGTCGAGATCAGTGACGAGCCACCGTAGGAGAACAAAACAAGCGGAATACCAACTACCGGTAGTAATCCGATTACCATTCCAATATTCACAAAGACATGAATAAATATTAGCGCGCTAACTCCAACTGCCACTAACGTGCCGAAAAGATCGCGACTGCGCTGCGCAACCCTTAGAAGGCGATACAAGAACAGTGCATATAGAAGAATGACGACAACACATCCGATGAACCCCCACTCCTCGGCAAGCACTGAAAAGATAAAATCGGTTGAGTGTTCAGGTAAAAATTCCAACTGAGACTGAGTTCCGCGTAAAAATCCCTTTCCAGCAAAACCACCAGATCCCACGGCGATAATCGATTGGATAATATGGTATCCACTACCCTGGGCGTCGGTCTCTGGATTAAAGAGCATTAAAACGCGCTTCTGCTGGTAATCATGCAACATATTCCATAGGGGATACGCTGCGCCAATGGCCAATACCAACATACTAACTAGGACTCGTCGCCTAATACCAACGAATAGCAACATCGACATACCTATTCCTCCAAGCATTAGCGCAGTGCCAAGATCCGGTTGCTTCATCACGAGCAGCATCGGCACACCTACAATTGCAAGCGGAATGAGGATTGAAACAAACTTATATCCACCCTCTGGCGGTGGATGGCGCGATAGATATCGAGCAAAGGTAAGAATCAACGCCAATTTCATCGCTTCGGCTGGTTGAATATTTAAAGGTCCAAAAGTTAGCCAACGTCGCGAACCATTAGAAACTCTTCCAAACAGGAGGACGGCAATTAGAGCGATTATAATTATTGCATATAATACGTAAGCAGAGCGCTGCAGCCAGACTGTCGGTAGTGCAACTGCCATCATCATCACAACTAGGCCGATCAATATAAATGAGATCTGTCGAACCAATGCGGGACTTGGCACGTACTTGGATAGCCAGGGTAAAAAACTCGCGGTGGAGTCGGAATCAAATCCGGCGCTGTAGAGTACGACCATTCCCGCCAATGGAATCAATTGAAACGCGCCAAAGAGTCCCCAGTCAAAGGCTTGAATCAATCGTCGGTCAATTAGGATCATAGTCCATAGACTCTAAATCAGTCGGTAATCGCATCTCTTGGCCCAGCATCCTTGACGGCACTAGGCGCGCTGGATTGTTCGGGATAAAAATAGGCTGACAAAACCTTTTGCGCCACTGGTGCTGCGGCGACTCCGCCATGACCACCGTTTTCTATTAAGGCGACAACAACGATCTCAGGGGACTCTGCCGGAGCAAAACCCACAAACCAAGCATGATCCGCATGGTGTTTGTGCTTGCTGCGACTATCCAGTGAGATAACCTGCGAGGTTCCTGTTTTGCCACCTACAGAAACTGGTGGAAACAGATATCCCTCCTTTGGCGGAACACTTCGAGCAGCCTGCGGCACAGGTGCAGGTTCGGCTGACGGTATGCCTTCAGCCTCTGAAGTTGGCGTAACAGCCTTTGGCATCGGAATTCCCTCCAGTCGAGCTCGCTTTCCTGTCCCTCGCGGATCCGCTACAACAGCAACCATTGCCTCGATTATTGCTTTAACGATCTTAGGATCTACCTCTATATTGCTCACGATCTGCGAACTAAAGTTCTGATCGCGATACTCACCGTCCTCTGACTCAATGCTTTTAACTAAATAGGGCGTCAAAACGTTACCTCCATTAACCAGAGCTGCAACTGCACGCGCGATTTGCAGTGGCGTGGCCAATACTGCGCCTTGGCCAATTACAACTGAGAGTGTTTCACCTGGAAACCATTTCTGGTTCTCAGGATTGCGTTTATTGTAACGTCGCTTCCATTCGGAGGATGGGATCAGGCCCTTCGATTCATCAGTTAGCTCCAATTTGGTGTAGGTTCCAAGTCCAAAGCGGGTGGCATACTCATAGATCCGATCGATCCCCAGACGGTTTCCAATCGTATAGAAATAAACATCACACGACTGCGCCATCGCTTCAAAGAGATTCACCGACCCGTGTCCGGCCTTCTTATGACATCGGAAGTTACGTCCACCAAATGAAAGATATCCTGGGCATGAAATTCGGTCCTGCTGAGAGATCACCCCCTCCGCCAAAGCTGCCACCGCCATAAATACCTTAAAGACCGAACCAGGCGGAAATGCCCCTTGCGATGCCCGATTATTTAGACGCTTCCCTGGACCGCTAACAAGGTCGCGCCAAATCGCTGGATCAAGCTCTCCAGCAAAAACATTCGGATCAAATCCAGGATGAGAGGCCATCGCTAGAACCTCTCCAGTTCGAACATCTAGGGCCACTACCGCTCCCATCTTATCCTTCATTGCCTCATCCGCTGCGCGCTGCATCGCAAAATCGATCGTAAGTTGCAGGTTCTTGCCAGCGGCATCAGGAACAAATGATGCTTCCCCAATCCTCGTTCCAATGGCATTAACAACGACTCGCTGAACTCCCCGTTGACCCTGCAGTTCGCGCTCCCAACGAGATTCAAGGCCATACTGTCCAACCATGTCTCCCAATACATAATTTGCATACTTTGGGAGCTCCAACTGCCCCTTTGTCACCTCTCGTATATAACCCAATACATGTGCGGCAAACTCGCCATGTATGTAGTGCCGTGCTGGCACAACGTTCACAACAACTCCTGGCAATGCAAATGCATGCGCCGAAACCTTTGCAACCGTTTCACGCGATACATCTCGTAATAACACTCGCGGTTCAAATCGCCTGCGTTTTCCAAGCTGTTTGGAACGAGTTAAAAGTAGCTCCCGATCAACTCCAACTATAGATGCTAGTCGCGCAATCGTCTCAGCTGGCGTAGGCGAATCCTCGACAACAAACTCAATGTTAAAAGATGGGCGGTTCGACGCCAGAAGCACTCCATTACGATCGGAGATCTTACCGCGTGGTGCCGGCACATAAACATCACGCAATCTGTTCTGTTCTGAAAGTGTCATAAAGTAGTCATGGCGGACTACCTGCAATGACCACAGGCGGAGAATCAGAACCAGCATCACGATGCCGATAATTACAAACACTGCGATGAACCGTGCCTGAATATTGCTGAGGCTCCGTTCGGATGGCGGCATAGACTACCTACGCCCCCGCCTATGTGATGAAGTGGCCCCTATATCACGGTCAGGCTTAACTAAGCGATTGAGGCCAGCAATCACTAGTGGTGAAACTATCGCCGTTACAATTGCCTGGCCGAAAAGGCCTAGTAGTACGTGCCCACCGATCGATTTATACTCATAAGTCATTAGCATGAAGATTAGTGAACTTAAAACTGATGCACCAAAAATTGTACACGCCAACGTAACGGGAGCCTGCACAAACAGTCGTTGTGAGAGCGCTGCCAAAAGCCCAAAAACGGCCACAAATGCTCCAGCATTGGGGCCCAGCAACTGAGCCGAACTCACATCGAGGAGTAATCCTAATGCAAATGCAATCAGAGCCCCTCGCGCTGTTGGCAGGCGGAATGCCAAAAATACCACTGAGATCAGTATAAAATTCGGTACCGCCCAAACTGGCAGAATCATTCGCAACACGGAGCTCTGTAGCAAGACAGCCAAAAGAGCAAATGCCAAAATTAACACGATGTATTTAAATAGCCCCTTCATCGTTGTGCTGCTTTTCGTTCTGCTAGACCACCTTCCATCGCGTTGCTGTTTCCTCCCTTGCTCAATGGTCGAATGGCCGATGTCCCTAGGGGTTGATTGGAAGTGATCACCAATACATAGTCGATCAATGAAAAATCAACTGTAGGTGTAACCTCAATCGAACGGAACATTCCACTACCGCGACTATCGACTGAAGCTACGACTCCGATCGGGATTCCGCGTGGATACACTCCATCAAGTCCTGAGGTAATTAGGCGATCTCCGACCTCCACCGGATCCTCGCGCAAAACAAACTGCCAGACACACTCCATTCCGCCAGCACCAAGAACGGTTCCGCGTGCACGTGAACTCTGAATTATTCCATCGACTCCACTGGCGGGATCGGTAATCAACAATACCTTCGACGTACGCGGTCCGACCGCCATAACCTGTCCAACAAGCCCGTTGCGAGCCACAACAGCCATGCCTACCTGAATTCCATGATTAGAACCTCGGTCCAGGGAGATACTTTGTACCCACTGGGTAGCATCATAGCCGATCACGCGCGCGGGGACTCGCGTTCCAGCATCCTCAGTTTCAACAGCAAGCAGGTCGCGAAGCTGCATTACTTCATGCCGCATCTCTAGCAACTGGGTGTTAGTTTGCTCAAGGATCGCCAGGCGTGACTTAAGTTGAACGTTCTCGTTCTGAACATCTACTAGCGCAAAATACTCCTGCCATACACCTGACACTCCCCCCTGTAACCATCGATTTAGGGACTGCGCGGGAGCTAAGACCTCTCCAACAACTACTGAACCGCTGGCCGCAATTGATGGATCTCTAGCGGTCTGAGCAGTAAGAAACATAGATAGGCAGAAAAGGGCCAGCGCCGATAATGACATTCGCAATCGTTGGTCAGTAAGTGACGCCATGTGGCTCCCCGAATCTCCTACTGAATTATGACATCCCGCAACACTTCGAGCTGATCGAGTACCGCTCCCGAACCGATAACTACAGCCGAGATCGGATCCTCAACTAAAACTACGGGTAGGTTCGTCTCCTGCGAGATTAATTTATCTAAATTGCGCAGCAATGCCCCACCCCCTGTTAAGGTAATTCCTCGGTCAATAATATCAGCCGCGAGCTCCGGTGGAGTTTTCTCTAAGGCTACCCGGATCAGTTCGAGAATATGATTCAAGGGCTCTAACAAAACATGCCTAATTTCATCCTCGGTAACCACCGCACTGCTTGGAACACCATGAATAATATCTCGACCCTTAACCTCAATCGACAAATTCTCTCCAGTGGGAACGGCCGTGCCAACTGAGATCTTAATCTGCTCGGCGGTGCGTTCCCCAACCAGTATATTATAACGCCGCTTAACGTAGTTAATGATCGCTTCATCCAGCTTATCGCCCCCAACCCGGATTGAGCGCGAATAGACGATGCCTTTCAATGAAATTACAGCTATCTCAGCGGTTCCTCCGCCAAGATCCAAGATCATACTTCCGCAAGGTTCAGTTATCGGTAATCCTGCGCCGATCGCCGCCGCCATCGGCTCCTCAATTAAATACACCTCCCTGGCCCCAGCCGACTCGGCCGATTCGCGCACTGCGCGTTTCTCGACCTCCGTAATCCCATGCGGTACACAGATAATTATGCGCGGACGAACCAAACTGCGTCGATTCTGGACCTTGCGAATAAACTGACGCAGCATCTGCTCAGCGATCTCAAAATCCGTAATCACTCCGTCTTTCATCGGTCGCACAGCGGTAATACTTTCAGGTGTGCGGCCCAGCATACTCTTAGCCTCTGCTCCAACAGCGACCACCCGTCGACGCCCATTACGCCCTTCACGCGCCACAGCAACAACTGAAGGTTCATTGCAGACGATGCCCTGGCCCTTAACGTAGATCAGGGTATTGGCTGTACCCAGGTCAATCGCCATGTCGTTTGAAAATAGACCCCTAAAGGGATTGAAGACCATAAAAGCTCGCGATCGTCCAAATCTTACGTGACTTAAGCAGATATCAGGCAGCAAGGAGGAGCCTAACGCGCTCAGGTAGCCGTCCGATACAATCTGGAGAGAGCTCAAGTTTCAACTCGGCGATCTTGGAGGTAAGGAAAGCAATCTGATCTTCATGCGGCATATGGCGATCTAAAAACAGCATGCGCTGCTCCCTTGTACGGCACATTCCACTAACGGCCCGCCAACCTGGTCCACGCTTTAACTCCTCACGCCGCACGGTAATACCGTGCCCACCCAGGGCTACGGTTAACTGCTTTACGACCTCTAGATTTACGATCTCAGCGGGATTCATCTTAGCTTTCGCTTTAGGGGCTAAAATACGGGACTTTTTCAGATTTTGGGTCTTCATCGAGGGCTACCTTGGGGTCTCAAAAGAACGCTTTTTGAACTATTTTCAGTCAGAAACTTGTCTTTCTGCCACTTTCTGATACTATCCAGCGCCTAATTTACTGTAAATACACTCAATTAGCTTTGCGGAGTAATTCTGCGGAGGAGAGTGTACGACGCATTCGAGATAGTTGCCATGACTGAAAATGACGAGACTGTTACAAAATCCGATTCCACAGAGTCAACTCCTGAAGTTAAGAATCAGGAAATTAAGAAAGAGGACCGTAGTGCGCCAGCAGTCGTGCGCATTGATCGAGGAAAGTTGTTGTCCGGAGTTTCTGCCGCACAGCTGAAGACCAAGCTGCCAGAATTCCGAGCTGGTGACAGCATCCGCGTTCACACCAAGATTCGCGAGGGAACCAAAGAACGAGTTCAGATCTTCGAGGGTGTAGTGATTCGTCGTCACAAGGGTACCCAAGCTAATGCCACATTTACTGTGCGTAAGATCTCCTACAATATCGGCGTCGAGCGTACGTTCATGCTGCATAGTCCGCGAATTGAAAAAATCGAGGTGGTCTCGAGGGGTGAAGTGCGTCGCGCGCGTCTGTTCTACATTCGGGAATTACGTGGTAAGGCAGCTCGTATTCGTAGTCAGTTGGTTTCAAATCAGGGTCTTGATTCTGCCGAAGTGATGGTAGCTGATGATGCTGTAGAGGACGCCGCCGAGGAGTCCCCATCAAAAAAAAAGGTAAAAAAGGTTGACGCTGGAGTAGTCGCTGAAGCCCACGCTTAGGCCTCGGGATTTTTCTACTTCATAAACGCCAGTGCACAAAAAGCGGCTCAAAAAGCGATGCCCAGAAAACGCGCTCGTAGTAAGCCTACCAAACAGCGCAAGCTAGAGTCCCGACAGTCCGGCGTGCAACGTCCGCGCCTGAGCCGTATTTTAATAGCCACTGGATGCATTTTTATAGTCTGGTTAGTTTATGACCTGGCATCCCTGCCAAACGGCTCGGAGTTCAAGACTCGCGCACCAGATCGCTCAGCATTGATGACTGAACGCATTAATGCCGCCCTCTTAAGAGGCAGCAAGTATAAACTCGAATACGAGTATCGCACGCGACGTGAGATGGCCCCGGAACTAGCTCGCGCAGTATTGCTTGCCGAGGACGCAGCATTCTTTGATCATACCGGTTTTGATTGGCACGAGATCGGCGTCGCAATTGAAGATTCGTTGCTCACCGACAAGCGAACTAGGGGTGCCTCCACGATCACTCAACAGCTCGCTCGTAATCTGTATTTGGGTGACTCGCGATCACTACTTCGAAAACTCCGTGAGGCGGTAATCACCTACAAGATTGAACACAGCTTATCCAAAAGTCGAATTCTTGAGCTGTACCTAAATATCGTAGAGTGGGGTCCCGGTATATTCGGCGCCCAGGCAGCAGCTAAGTATCATTTTGGCGTGTCGGCCAACAAATTAACTGCAAACCAGGCCGCAACTCTGGCAGCGATCTTGCCAAATCCACTAACCCTCTATAATCCCAAGAGCAGCCCCGCGAGGGTCGCCCGCCGACGAGAAATGATTCTGAATCGAATCAAGAAGAGTCGGGTGGTGTTTTGAGTTGTGGTACATTGAAAATGATTTCTCATTTAGGTTGGGGAGAAGGTGGTGAAATTTTTTCGTGGTTCAGAAATTCTCTTGGGCTTATTCGGAAAGCGGAGGACTATAGCAGTTTGCCGAAGTCGCGAGCGATATTTTATTGGCACCGACTTTTGATTATCGCTATGAGTATTGCTCAATCTATTCCCCCACCCCCAAATTCGCGCCAGAGAATGTGGTATTGATACGCTGAGGCCTCCGGGAAACCCATGAATTTTTGACTTTTGAGTAATATTGGCGATTTGCTAGGAAGAGTAGTTTCCTGGCTGACGCAATCGGACGTTTACCCGGTTCGAATGGAGTTGCGCGCCATGCTCGGTTCGCTGGATTGATTCACCACCCAGAGCACCGAGCCCACCGAGGGGTGGGTTACAGCACAAAACGACGGAGCCCCTCTTTGAGGAACTTGGCATTGAAGTTCATCAGCAACCCGATCTTAATTTTAGCGATCTTCATGTATGTCAGGATCTGTGCTTGGTGGAGTGGCAGTAACTGTTCGACGGCTTTTAGTTCGATTACTATAGCAACTTGATCAGTCCCCAAAGGCAGGGGGTAACATAAGAGGGGCGGAGTGTATCTAGAGTTTAAAATTTCAACACAAATTTTAAACTAAGTGCTCCAAAAGATGAGCCAATGGCTCATTCAAAGGAAATTTTCATCCAAAGTTACTCAATTTACCAGAATTCCACTCGATCAAGGGGGTTTTGCGGAAGTCTCATATTGAGAGTGTACGCTCCCCCCCCGAATTCCCCCCTAACGATTTGCTCCAGACACGATTCGATTTTCTCCGCCCCAACTTTCTCGAAAATTCAAATTTCCATCGCCATGTGACACGGATCTTTCGATCGAAGGATCATCAACGAATGCAAGGTGATATGTCACGAACCAGCCTGGCAAACTTCGCAAAGTTAACTTCGCAAAGTTGGGGTGGAGCAACTTAAACTAGTGTCTGCGCTAAGAGCGTATACGTACGGAATAGCATGCTCGATCGTCGAGTACGCCTCAAAGCTTAAGATCAAGTCACAGTAATTCTGCACAAGTCGGACCTATCGTTATTCGCTAACAGCCTTTCTCTAGATCAAAAGCTATCAATATAGGGCTTTTTTCTTCTGGAGTACTGCCCGCCTCAATACAACGCTTGACCGAAAAACCAGCGGCTACGAATGAATTCAGCATCTCTCCAATACTTCTTGGATAGAAAACCACATCAAAATCAGTAAACCATGTATCATGAACTTCCCGGCGGTCCAGGTAATTAGTAATGCCATGGTCAATAGGGTGATGAATAGTGATAATGGCATGTCCAGTAGGCCTCAACACCCGAAATATTTCGTGCAGCGCGATACTCCAATCGTTTAAGTAGTGAAGAACGTGCGCACAGTAAACAAGATCAAATGCGTTATCGGGAAACGGTATCTGCTCTACCGAGAACTGCTTGAACTCAACAGTTGGAAATTGATGGCGAGCCCTTTCAAGTAAGGCAGCCGAGGGATCGCTGCCGATAACTTCTGCACCCTTCTTAATGAGAGCCCCACATTCCGCACCGCCACCGCATCCAACGCAAAGAATGCGCTTTCCAGAAAGCTCGCCGAACATAGAAGCTACTGCAAAATGCTCAGCAAACGGAGGTCCGTCACAGTCACCGTTCAAATACTGATCAGACTTAGTAGCAAAACTTGAACTTGTTTTCTGATGAGTCGTCACTAACTATCTCATTATTTCAAGGATCTCAGAAATCAGATCACCCCCAAACTCTTCCCCACCTTGGCAAACGCTGCTAATAGCTGATCTATATCTTCGCGTGAATGTGCTGCCGAGATCTGCGTGCGAATTCGAGCTGCACCCATCGGAACAACTGGATATGAGAACCCAACTACATAGATCCCCTCTGTGAGCATCTCCTCAGCCATCTTCCCAGCTAACTTTGCGTCGCCTAGCATCACCGGACAGATCGGGTGGATCTCCCCCTTTACGGTAAATCCAAGTTGCATGAGCTGCTTGCGGTAGTACTTGGTACTCTCTGCCAACTTATCGCGCAATTGCGAAGATCGATTTAACAGGTTTAAACACGCCAAACTTGCCATAACCAATGCTGGCGGCAGAGAATTACTAAACAGGTAGGGACGCGAACGTTGGCGCAACATCCCAATTAGCTCCTTACGTCCGGTAGTAAATCCGCCAACCGCGCCTCCCAGAGCCTTTCCCATCGTGGATGTGACCAGATCAACACGTTTGCTAACTCCGCAGTGTTCTGCTGCGCCGCGTCCAGTTGGGCCGAAAAATCCAGTTGCATGGCATTCATCAATCATCACCATCGCACCAAAACGCTCTGCCAGATCGCAGATCTCGCCAAGTTTGGCGACATCCCCGTCCATCGAAAACACGCCATCGGTTGCCACCATGATCCGCTTAGCACTCTGTGCGCGCGCCTCAGTCAGGCAACGCTCAAGATCGCTCATGTTCGCGTGTTCATAGCGATAACGTGAAGCTTTGCAGAGCCGAATGCCGTCGATAATCGAGGCATGGTTTAAGGCATCACTAATTATCGCGTCGTTCTCATCTAGTACGGTTTCGAACAATCCTCCGTTGGCGTCGAAGCACGACGCATAAAGTATAGCATCCTCGGTTCCGTGATAATCCGCGATCGCAGCTTCAAGTTGCTTGTGAATAGACTGCGTACCGCAGATGAAACGGACCGAGGCTAATCCAAGACCAAACTCATCGATGCCCTGCTTTGCGGCGAGCTTTAGCTGCTCGTTGTTCGCCAGACCGAGGTAGTTGTTAGCGCAAAAGTTCAATACACCTTTGCCATTGACCGTGATGCGAGCGCCCTGCGCGGAATCAATGATCCTTTCGCGCTTAAATAGACCGGCATCTTCAATCTTTCTAAGCTCTGCTGCGTAGAGGTCGCGTACTGAATCAAACATCTCTGGCTATCCTAAATAATAAGTAACTGGTCAGCATGTCTTAACGAATAAACTTAATATGGTGATTATCCTGGATGTTTACGCCTTTTCCCACTTTCAGATCTTTCTTGTCATCCCCTGATCGGGGCAGTCTTTTTTGACCAGTTACTTGTTATCCCTCCGGGGGTTCCGCCTCCGGCGGAAGGACTTTTAAAAAATTATGCTGGCCAGTTACAATAATAATTGAGGTAAAAGCTACGCCCCAACACAACTCTGCTGACAGGAGGATGAGGGCTGCCTATAGCGGGCGGTAATTGCTGGCACTAAATAATCAGCGAATGCCCGATCGCAATCATACTCCGGGCTCCAACCCCAATCTGCCCTAGCGGCGCTATCATCCATATCCGCCGGCCAACTTGCTACAATTGCAGCACGTGCGCGATGCGGATTAAAGGTAATTGCGGCGGATGGAAACGCCTTCAACACTCGCTCACGGATCTGCGCGGCACTTATTGAAAAAGAGGTGACGTTATAGACTAATCGAGTTAAATTCTCAGACGGAGCGGCGGCGATACCCAATAGTGCCTGGACCGCATCCGGCATCACCATAAATGGGAGCGTTGCATCAGCTGGAACAAAGCACTCATACGCCCGACCCGAGGCAGCAAAGTGTAGCATCTCTGGTCCATAGTCACTGGTTCCCCCGGCTGGAACCGTATGTGCGCTGACGATGCCAGGGAAACGTACAGCACGGAAATCGATTCGTGCCTGACTTGCCGTTGGATCCAGCATCCGAAAGTGCCGCGCAAAGTAGCGTCCCAAGTTCTCAACATAGAGCTTGTTACAGCCGTACATTGTAATCGGATCTAGATGGCTATCCTCCTTAACCTTGCCTGTGGCGAGCTTATCCACCGCTGGAGACAAGCCGTATATCGCGATCGTACTAGGAAAAATAAACTTTACTGGAGCTGCCCCAGACTCAGACCTCGCCACAGTTTGGCACTGCGCTAAACCCAATAACTTAAGACTACCCTCCACGTTTACTGTGTGCGCCCTCTCAGGATTCTTCTCGCCAGTGGTTGAAAGTAATGCAGCTAGATGGAATATCGCATCAAACTTAAAATCGTGTTCCAGCCGTGCAAGCAGGTCACTATCTAACAGGTCTCCAACTATCCACTCAACCTTTTTCCCCCATGTAGACACTTCACTCTCGCAACCAGCGTGGCCACGCAGATCCAACGCCACTATTTTGTCGACCCCCTGTTCAACTAAACGCGGAATCAGTGAATGACCGATCTCTCCACCGGCTCCGGTTACCAAAACCGTTCCAATCTTGGTAAAAGATCTTGTCTCGCTCTTAACTATTGAATTGGGGCACATCTTTGATTTCCTTTTCTAAATCGGGTGGGCTAAAATGCCACCCACGTGAGGGTAGCTTACAGTGTTGCGATAATTCAACCGCTCATATAGTTTGCGCCAGTTTAATCGGGAGCCACCATTGGACGACCGTAAAGTCAGTGATTTTATTCAGCTCGCGGGCCAGAATATTGGTGAGGATATACAATCGTTACCGCATTCCCAACGCGCGTTGGGAGCCCAGCTCCTCCTGTCAGAGGTGCTGGAGTATATCGTTCACGGCTTGGGACTCGCACCGGTAATCAACGGCCAGACCGTAACCGACCCCAACGATCTTAAGTTTGAACCGATTGCCGAGCCAGACAAAGTAGCGATGCTCGATGGCTTGGCCGACACAGCATATACGATGTATTGGAACTCTCTGAGGTTTGGGATGCCTCTGGAGAAAGCATTTGAAGCCGTGTGTGATAACAATCTAGAGAAATTCGTACGCCTTCCACATTGGGCCGGGCAACCACGCCCGCTCGAGTCTAATGAGTGGCACTGCAATCAGTCGGTTACTTGGCCACCTGAAGTTGTTGAGGTCTCTGTGGTGGCAGTAAGCGGCTCTTACTTTGCGGTCGGGAAGGATAACCGAGGCAAGGTTCGCAAGCCTTCGACATATAGGAGTGTGGAACTGGAGAAGCTGTTAAAGAGTGGGGCTTAGGGCGATTTGGCCTAACCCAAGATTTCTGGTTATCATATAGCGCTGCCAAATTCTGGCACCTAAGTTCGGCTACTCCCAATGCGCGTTCGTTTAATGCAGATCGTAGATTTCTGGGTCGGAGTGCCTCTATGCGCGTTCTTGTCCATAGTTTGCGCCCTACAGCGTCTTCTTGCACCGAATGCTCTATCTGCGGCTACCTCCACGCCGCGCCGAATCCTATTCATCGAACTTTCAGAGATGGGTAGCGCGATCATCGCTTACTCAGCACTCTTAAAGGCTCAAAAACTAGCTGAGGGCGAGCCCCCCTATTTTCTGATCTTTCGTCGAAATCGCGAAAGCGCCGAGCTGTTGCGATTGCTGCCAGAAGATCACCTGCTAGTAATCGATGATCACTCATTCCTTGCCTTTGCAATCTCTGCATTGCGATCACTGGTGAAGATTCGAGCAATGAAGTTCGACGTTGTATTGGATCTTGAACTCTTTTCACGCTTCACGGCACTGCTGACCTACCTGAGCGGTGCGCCCATGCGGATTGGTTTTCACCGCCATACTGGCGAGGGTCTCTTTCGCGGCAATTTCCTGACCCACCGTGTTAACTATAATTCGCATCAACATATGGCGTTGAACTTCCTGAGCCTGGCGTGTGCAATCGAGGCGCCCGCTGACGAGGTCCCGATGCTCAAACGTGACGTCCGAAGCGAAGTTACTGCACTTCCGCAACTAACTAGCACCCCGAATGAACTCACACGCCTATTGGATCTACTGCGCTCAATAAATCCAGCAATAACCACTACCAGCACCCTGATAGTGTTTAATCCTGACCCTGGTGATGCTGTACCGATTCGGGGTTGGCCCGAGGCGCGCTTTGCCGAGGTAGCAAAGAGCTTGGTTCAGGATTATCCCGAGGCCTTCGCAATCGTAATCGGGCTTAAGCGTTCGACACCCTACGCCAAACGATTCGCAGATATCGTTGGCGCAGCCCGTACTATCGATCTCACTGGCAGAACCAGGGATCTAAAGGAGCTTCTAACGATCTTTGAACTTTCAAAGCTGTTAGTAACAAACGATAGCGGTCCAGCGCATATGGCCGCTCTAACTGGACTACAGACTGTTGTTCTATTTGGCCCCGAGACTCCGGCGCTCTATGCACCACTCGGTTCCGCGGCAGTTTCATTGTACTCCGGCTTTGCCTGTAGTCCCTGCCTATCAGCGGCGAATCACCGACACACCTGGTGCAGGGACAATAAATGCCTTCAAGCGATCACTGTCGATCAGGTTTTGAGTGCTGCGCGTAGTGCTTTGGCAAAACACGGCATTCACTCAGCCGTTGTTCATAGTCAGCAATCACTAAGGGTACTAAATGACTGATCGCTTTGCGCGTTTGATCTCGGGTTTGCGGAACGTAGCGGAGTTCGCACTTAATGCGCGTCGCGCTCTCTTCATTGCTGTTCTCGGGGCGCTGATTATTGATCTAGTTGTTTTTTTTGTTCTCGGATGGTTCGGGGTACGCCCTGAGAAGGCGCAGTTTGTTGGGGGCATCTTCGCTGCAGCCTTCTTTGCGCGATTCGATCCACTAATCGGGAACTGGCTGATCCAGATCGGTTCACGTGGTTTTGGATCTCAATACGGAGTTAGGGTAGCAGGACTTGCGGCTGTCGCGCTCTTCGCTGTGTCTTTACGCTCGCCCCTTTTCAACATTACGTTGTCGTTTGATATCCCATTGGTTGTTGTCGCAATTATTCTTTCTGGTGTCTCGTTTCTACTCCTAGCGTGGCTGCGTCGCACACTACTTTCAACCGAGGTCACCGAGTTTACAATCGCCTGGTGTGCAATCGTGGCGCTGTTCGTATTGCGATTGCTCTATATTGGACTGCCCGAGTTAATTCCTGAAGAAGCTTACTATTGGTTGTACTCACAAAACCTAGCTCTCGGATACCTCGATCATCCTCCGATGGTTGGCTGGTTGATAGCTTTTGGAGAAGCCGTATTTGGCACTACGGAGTTCGGTGTACGTTTCTCGGCGCTCTTCTGTTGGCTTATTGGCGCTGGATTTCTATTTAAGATGGCATCTGATCAGTTCGACAGGGCCACTGCTATAGTTACATTAGCACTCTACTCCGCGCTGCCATTCTTTTTCGGTGTCGGAGTAACGATCGCTCCAGACGCGCCACTTGTAGCAGCATGGGTAGCCGCACTCTATTTTCTGCGACTGGCCCTCGTTGATCAGAGGTCAAATGCCTGGTTCGGATTTGGCATTGCTGTAGGACTAGGCATGCTCTCCAAGTACACGATCGTTCTCCTAGGTCCCGCTGTCTTGCTCTTTATGATCTTGCATTCGCCAGCTCGTCAGTGGCTGCGTCGGCCACAACCATACATAGCAGCATTTGTTGCGTTGCTGATCTTCTCTCCAGTCCTTTATTGGAACGCGACACATGCTTGGGCATCGTTTATGTTTCAAGGGCCCCGCAGGATGGCGATGCCAAGTGAGTTCGCCTTGCATCAGTTGCTACTTGATATCTTAGTTTTAATAACCCCTAGTGCAGCGATTGCAATCTTAGCTATTTTATTTGTGCCGCGAACAATCCCCTCACAATCGTCGGACAGACGCTTCGTATTCGCCTGTGCAATCGTTCCGATTGCGGTATTTACGATCTATAGCCTGAGACATGAGACCAAACTGAACTGGACGGGCCCAGCTTTCCTCGGACTACTTCCGTGTATAGCTGCTCAGATACTTGGCGCAACCCGAACTGCACAGACTGGTTGGCGCTTAGTGCTAATTCGGAGCTGGGTACCAACGACGATGGCTTTGGCTGTATCCTACGGTGTGCTTCTGCAACTGATCTCCTTCGGATTGCCCGTAATTGGGTATCCACCGAAAGCTCAGCGCTTCCTCAGTTGGAACAATCTGGCTATGCAAGTTTCAGAGCGCGCGCAGGTTCTAGCACAATCGCACGGCTCCGATCCTTGGATCGTTGGAATGGACAAACACTATATCGCCAGCGAGCTTGCATTCTATCTGGGCGACCCCGCGTCACGTTTTCCGGTGACAAGCAGACAGATCTTTGGTCGTGACGCACTGATGTTTCATTTCTGGAATCCCGAGTCTGCCGCGGTAGCTGGACGGAATATGATTCTTGTAGCGCGCAACGAGTCCGATCTAAGTGATGAGTTAGTAAAGCAATATTTTGTGCAGCTTGATCCGATCGAAAAGATTGTTATTATCCGTGATGGTGAGGTTGTCGGCAGTTACTACCTGAGAACTGGATTGGGTTTCTCAACCGCTGGTGCTACTGGATCTTGATTAATTGGGGCTAAGGGCTCTGGGTAACTGGAGCGATTCTTACTACCATATACATCGCGTAGCACCTGTTGGGTTAGTCCACTAATCGCTCGGGCACTGTTAGCTACCAACTGCAACGCTGAGCGAGCAAACTCAGCACTCGCGTCGCCATCCACCTTAAACTGCAGATGGAGACCAACTTTGCGCGAGTTCATCTCAAGTAGAAAGGCTGGTGAGGAGGTCTCGTTCTGAGACATTTCGGGAGCGAGCTTTACCGGAAGGGTGTTAACTACCGGAATTAGGGCTGGATGAATTTCGTAATCCGGTAGAGCCGCGTAATCGATTAGATTAGGTGAGCCATCGGCGAACTCCGAGGGTCTACGACCATATATCTTTGTTCGTGAACGTCTAATCCATGATCGCGGTAGATAACGACATGGACCAAGTGGATTAAATCGAAGAACCTTGAAGTTCACTCCGCACGAGAGGCACAGTCTGCGGTGATGCAATAAATCACTGATAATCTGTTGTAGAGCACCAACGTTGCGACGACTGGCCCCAACGTACGGGCGCGAACGTTGTCCACAAACTGGACAGCAGAGGTGGCCTTCGTGGATATCAATGTCAGTCATCGGACTGATATTAAAAAGCTTAGGTGAAACAATACTCAGACCGTCTGTTAAACGTTGCCCGGTTACTATTAAGATCAATTAAGATCGTGATTTGACGCATAAAATCAACATATATCTCGCAAACTGCGTGCCCAACACAGGCTAAACCCTAGTTCTATCCTCGCTGTTCTATAGTTCAACAAATTATCACAAAAAATAGAACGATAATTCCTACAGCTATTCAAGCACCTCGGGACCATCATCGGGGTCAAGATCGGCGGGCCTAACTGCGGATTTAACCTTAGGAGTATGGTTCGGTCGTAGGCTGCAGATCTGATCGGCAAGATCTACTGGTAGGTCCTCTTTGCGCTTGTTAATCCAGTCAAACGATGCTTCACCCTCATTTATCTCGTCAACCCGACGTTGCAACTTCGCGAAGACATCCAGAGCTGGCATAAACTCTCCAGTGCATTCCACCGGGGCGCTGTCCTCAATCAATACGGATTGAATCCAGAGCATTGCTGCGTACCAGGGGGCAGCCATTGACTCCATCCCTGGCAAAAGGTTGCCACCGATACCAAACGCCAACATCCCTTGGCCAGCACTAACTCCAAATCCGTATTTTTGTAGAATAAGTGAGGCAACCTGAAGGTGATTGCAGCCCCATTCTTGCTCCTCAGCGGTAAGATCAAGAAGGATCTCTTTTTGATTTAGGATACGACGGTGATTCTTGAATCCCTTTAGGTCAAGCTTGGCGTACAATGCCTGACCAAAGAAGCGCGCCGCCGCAAGCATTAAACCACGGTCAAGCCCGATCGCTGGGATCATTCTTCCAACCCACATCCCCGTTTCCATCTGAAGCTCTGCCTCACCCCTAAGCTGAGTCCAGAGCTCAGGGCCAAGAACTTTTGCAACATGCCGGTGCAGGTAGGCACATGCAATTACGGACGATAACTCAGCTGGAGAGAACAGCGAGATCAATTTCAGTCCACTAATCTCCTCCGTTGCTTCAAGCTCCTGCGGATGCAATGACTTGGCAGCGAAATAGATCATCGCTCGAATATTCGGACTCTTATAGAGATGCGCTAGATCAAGATTCGTCTTGTAGTATGAAGGCCACTGTTCGTGAGAGATCTCGCGAACTGAATCACGCCTTAGAGAGCGAATACACCGAGCAAACATTCCGTGCGGAGGTCCCAGTGGTCTAAAGATCTTACGCGAGAAGCGCCAACTATCAGACTCACCGTATGAGTTCTCTAATGAGAGTTCCTCTTTAGCCTCAAGACCATCGGTCGCTGTACTAGTGTCCGTTGTTGTCATATTTCGATTCCCTTTAGTACAAGCTACAACCCACAGATGTACACTGCCCTACGCTTGATCATCCCAATGACTATTTATTCGGCAGATTCAATAGTTTACCAAAGCATTTCCATCGGCAGCGTAACGCCGTGATTTTACTGGAGTTTTAACGCCTTCAGCCGGTTACAGTTGCTGTCGTATGATAAAGCACAGATTGGTTAGAACCGATTACCGTGGTACACTTTCGTGCGTCGAGGAATTAATTTCATTCAACCTAGGTTTCGCTTAGGTTCAATCACTTGGAGTCATCTATGCGCAAAAAAATGAGCTGGGCCATTGCGACCTCTGCAGTACTACTAGCGTCTGCAGTACTACTAGCGAGTTCAGCGTTCGCCGATACGTCGGATGTTGACGCCAAGATGATGCCAGCAAAAAGCTGCGATAATCAGCTCAAGGAATGCTTCATGCAATCTGGTGCGCAGCGCAGCGAATGTTTCTATGTATCGTCGCGAACAGCGAGTTGTCAGAGCTCCGCGATGGGCAGCCTTATCAATCAGCGTTGGGTGATGAGCTCCGACTCCGAGTTAGTCGAAGGCGGCAGAGAGGCTGGATCAATACTGAGCGATACAGAACTTAGAACTGAAGGTTACGATAGTAACGAGACCTCAGCTCTATTAGGCTCAGCTCTATTGGGACGGAGGTTAGTCGATGCCTCATGCGTCGCTGATTTTGACTCGCAATGGTCGGCTGCCTTGATGCGTGGCAAGATCTCAGAAACTCAGATCACAAATCTTAAGGAGACATTAAGTAGCTGCACCGGGAAGGATGCTGTGGTTATTCCGAATCCATAGGCCGAGATTTTCAATACAATCTGGCGCAGAACTGCTATCGTTCAGTCCCTATGATCGCCACCTCATGATCGCCACCTCGACACCTGACAACATAACCGCCGCTGCTCGTATTCTGCGCTCTGGGGGGTTAGTAGCATTCCCTACTGAAACAGTATACGGACTCGGTGCTAATGCATTGGATCCTGAAGCTGTACAGCGCATATTCACCGTTAAGGGCCGCCCTCAATACAACCCATTAATCGTGCACCTGCATTCATTAGAGCAATTTACAGGTGTAATTGATCTATCAACTAGTCGCGGAATAATTCAATCCAGATGGATCGAATCTCTCGCTCCATTATGGCCAGGGCCCCTTTCGGTTGTTCTTCCACGGGGCAAAAAGATTCCAGCAGTTGTGTGCGGTGGCGGTGATGCTGTGGCGATCCGTATTCCAAACCATCCTGTAGCCCTTGCACTACTTAGGGAGGTTGGGGTTCCGATCGCTGCACCAAGCGCCAACCGTTCAAATTATGTAAGCCCAACATGTGCTGAGCACGTCGAACAGGAGCTAGGCTCTGAGATTGGACTCATCTTAGATGGTGGTCAGTGTGCCATCGGGGTTGAATCAACTGTGGTGTCACTACTCGATTCACAGCCGGTGATTTTGCGACCCGGCGCAATCTCACAACATGATCTTGAGGACCTTCTTGGATGCCACGTTAGCCGCCCTAGCCAACTAATTGCTGATGAAAGATCAGGAGCCTGTATCTCACCCGGAATGCTAGAGGCTCACTACGCACCGCATACCCGCTTAATTCTACGTGGTGCAATACCGGAAGATGAGTATCCTCAACGTGTCGGGTTAATCTGTTTCTCATCATCCGCGCTGGCAGAGGATGGTACGGAGTACGCCGCGGTCAATACGCTCAGCCTTACTGGCGATCTGTCAGAGATTGCATCGGGCCTTTACACAGCAATTAGGGCCCAAGATGCAAGCGAGCTAGAGCTTATCGTGATTGATCCCAGGGGAGCCGAGGATCTATTGAATTCAGACGGCATAACATTTAAAACATCCCAAAGCGGGTTAGCCCACGCGATTGTAGATCGCATTATCCGGGCCACCGCTAAGTCCCACCATTCTTAAATTATTCTTATCTTAAATTATTCTTAATTTGGTGCAATTATGACTTCCACTGCTGCTTGTTCCCTACCATTTCCAGCCGATCATGAAATCTTTGGTGTGCAGCTTAAGCACCTACGAACATTCCCCGACGATCGAGGTTTTTTTCGCGAGGTCGTGCGTAGTAATGATCCATTTTTTCAGATCCACACAGGTGTCTCGGGAGCCGTAACAAATGATGAGTGCTCGGCGGCGTTCCAACAGTGGAGTCACAGCCGCATGTCTAAGAATGTAGTAAAGGCCTGGCACTACCATCACTTACAATTTGATTGGTGGTACTTAGCGATCGGCCAGATTGAAACTGTGCTCTTTGATAATCGACCGGAGAGCCCAACCTACAAAAAGAAATTAGTTTTCCGTATGGGCGATTCAAGTTTTGGTCCCGATACAGCAGAGCTGTGCGTGCGTATTCCACCGGGAGTGCTTCACGGACTAAAGGTTTTGAGCCCAGAGGCCCACCTGTTTTACATCACCAGCCAGATCTACGACGCCAATGAAGAGGGGCGTTTTCCCTTTAATTCGCCTTTAGTGGGACATGATTGGGGTACTGACGTTTTAACCGTAGAGAACGATCGCCGAACCTTTGAGCCGACATCTGTTCGGGCCTTAATACGATGAGTAAAGCTTTTACTCGCGAGCGTGACGAAGAAGAAGAGGACCAAGGCGAGGATTCTGGGCCCCCAGTTCCCGCCAAGAACTACATCACCCCGCAGGGCGCCAAGCGGCTGCATGATGAGTTGCTCGATCTCAAGAATAGGGTCCGTCCAGAGGTTACTAAAACCGTGCAGTGGGCCGCTGGCAACGGAGACCGATCGGAGAATGCTGACTATACCTACGGCAAGAGAAAGCTGCGCGAAATAGATCGTAGAATGCGCTTTCTATCAAAGCGGCTAGATGCCGCAGTAGTTGTTGATCCGCTAAAAGTTGAGGGCGATCAGGTCCTATTTGGGGCAACGGTTACTATTCGTAATGATCAGGATCAGGTTAAGACCTACTCAATCGTTGGTGTTGACGAGATCGACATAGCCCGAGGGCGCATCAGCTGGATGTCACCTCTAGCCAATGCCCTATTTAAAGCCCGCAAAGGCGATGTCGTGACGTTTCGCGCCCCTGGTGGGGTTACAGAGCTGGAGATTGAGGGGGTGGAGTATGTGGAGTTGGGGTAGCGCGTAGTTAGTTTCTGCTAGATTTGCTTAGCGTTCCAGCATTCCGTAGCATTTAGGAATAAGAGTTTAGAAATGTAGGCGGGAGCGGGAAGGTTATGGTGCAGGTGATTCAAGGGAATAGGCAAACTCAGGTTGTTGAGCGTACACACGTTGAGCTATTGATCACTCAAGCAATTGACCCACTTGTCGACCTTCTATTACAGAAGTCGGACCCCAAAGGCGCTGCGGGAATGCCAAGTATTCTCTTTGAGGGCCAAGATACAAATTTATTTGGTGTAGTGAATTTAGTTGCACTGCGATGCGAAAGTGCTCAGGTGCGACCGGACCATATAATTTATACTCTATTTGTCAGCAATGACCCTTGGATTGCGAAGTTTTGCGAAGCAGTGAAACTTTCTGGGATAGCGATCGGGTCTCAAAATGATCTGGCAATTCTCCTAAATCCTACCGATTTTGCCCAGCATAGTCCTGGGACCGGGACCCAGGATTCACTTCCCATTGAGCCATCATGTTGGCGCGGTGTGGCTTTCGCCCTAACCGAGGCGATCGCCGATGGGTACACAAAGCCGGACGTTTCCCACGTACTACTAGGGATGCTAATGGTCCCAAGTGTAGCCGCAGATGTACTTACAAAACTGGGCCTTGATTATTATACAGTCAATGAGATCGTTGAAGCGTTGAAGAGATCTCGGGGATAACAAACGGCACACTTCGATTGTAGCGATTCCCTAATGGCGATTAACTTTAAACGGCTGGACAATTTTATAGGTCCCCACTTCTGATAATAACTATCTGATAATTGCTATAGGGTCAGGAACTCACGCGAACCTTTCATTCAACCCACCCGCGCCTGCATCTCCCGAACCTTCTCAATCCATGCTTCAGGCTTCGTATTCTTACTTAGCCACGAGTCAGCTTTACTCTCTATACTAAGCTTCTCGAGATCGCGTTCAGGTATGTTTGAGAACAGTACGACCTGTAGGTCTGGCACACTCTGCTTTAACATTTTACAGATCGTTGATCCCGGCATTCCAGGCATCTCTACATCGCACAGCATTAGCTTCACACCCTCGCGAAAGATATAATCGTGAATCGCCGAGAAATCACTTGCTGTGAAAACAGTGAATCCCTCGCGTTCGAATATGTGCCGCGAGATATTAAGAATCATCTCGTTATCGTCTAGGCACAGAATCTTGGTCTGATTTTTAGTTTCAGTCACAGAATCTAACTGGGGAGTATTTGCTGATGCTAGCGCCACGATAGCATCACTTTGACGCTCAATCTCTGGTTCGCCACGTAGTCTCTCGAGCGCATCCTGACAAGCAGTACGATACTCACTGGCAGATTGAAATCTCAGATCGCGGTCCTTCTCCAAGGCCCGCATAACTATATCCTCAATAAACGCTGGAATTCCCAACCGGGCTGCGAATGGTGGCGGCGGTTGGGTTAGATGTTTGATAAGCGTCTGCAAAACAGTTTCGCCGTTAAACGGCACCTGACCAGTAATAAGTTCGTACATCAAAACGCCAGTGGCATAGAGATCCACGCGGTGATCAAGGTCCGGAATCGCCGAGGCCTGCTCGGGTGACATATACTGTGGCGTGCCTATCGTAGTGCCCTCGCGCGTAACTGATGAATTCGTCGCTGCGCTCTCGCACATCTTTGCAATTCCAAAGTCAAGGATCGTGATCTGAAACTCGCCAGCTTCATCACGCCGCAACATTACATTGCCCGGCTTAATATCGCGATGAATGACACGCGCAGTATGCGCTGCCTCTAGGGTCTCAAGAATCTGAATGACGATTGATAGCACCTTTATGACCGGCATCCACTGTTCCTGCGCCAGAACGGTCTGCAACAATGTTCCTTCACAGAAATCTAGCGTCATGTAGTACAACCCAGCATCAGTGCGGCCAAAATCGCGAAGTTGAGCAACGCGTGGGTGTGAGAAACTAACCAACACTGCGGCTTCATGCTTGAAGCGCTCAATGAAGCCCAGGTCCTCAGAGAACGACCGTGAGAGCAGCTTTAGGGCATAACGAGCTCCAATATCGGCGTGCTGCACTAGGTACACCATCCCATAGCCACCCTGACCGAGCTCTCGTAGCACTTCGTATTTACTGGCGATAATCTGCATCACTATAACTGTCGGCCTGATCGAAGCTGATCATGAGACCGATACGTTGCCTAACAACCTACTGATAACACATCTATTTTGGCATCCGAATCTTCACTACCTCGCTCTACTACTTTTTGGGATTGATCAATCTAAACACGAATTTGACGCCAGAATGTCTAGAGCCAGCCATTCTTGGTCGACCTCCGTACCTAGTTCGAAAACTTAGAGAGGCTAAATATGTTGCGTTCACTACTTCCCGTAGCTCTACTTGGCTCCCTAATTATGATTCTCTCGATGCCAGCTTTTGGCGAGTCCAGAGACACATGGAAGAATGAATTCCGGGACTCCAGTCTCGATTCAGATCAGCAGCTATCAAGGGAGTCGTTGTCGACTGAATACTCAGGCAAGTCGATCAAGTCTTCGAGAATGCAATTGGCCGCGTTAGTTCTAGATAAGAGGCAGATAGCGGAATTCAAGAGCTTTTATCAACCTTCAGCCAAGTTATCGGCTTACGGCTATGACCTGATGAATACAAAGTTCTCCGATTCGGATACAAGCTACAATCTCAAGATTCGTGCTGGGCTTGCCCGCAATCCACGAAGTAACGGCGCTGGTGTGCAGCTACTAGTAGACTGGTAGTTCTATAGCGACCTGTAAGTCGCTATATCTTTCTAATGCACATCATCTTTACGATAGGCATTTAATCGCTCGGCTGCCACCTGAACTGCTGCTATACTCATAATCAGCGGCTCTCCGGTATCAATGCTATCGCGTTCAACTGCTTCGCGTAGCGCCGCTGGATTGATAATTCCTCTGCGTTGTTGATTTGGCACGAATATCTCACCACAGCTCTTGCACTGGGCAATAACAACAATGCCTTCAAGAGTTACCTTGGTGTGCTCTGTTGAGAATAGCTCCTCGTCACCACCCAGCAAGCCACACCCGGGGCATACCACCTCTTCAATAAAGGTCTCAGCTAACCCGCGAAGTCGAAACTTCATACCCATTTCACTATCCCCTAATTAATCGCTTGCGCATTATGACCGTGCGCCCACCATTTTCACTGCGTACTTCATCGATTGCCGCATGAATAATCGCTAGGCCACGGCCGTGCACGGGTACCGCTTCCCCCGGCGTCTCTTGCATTAGATTACCTTTACTGAATCCTGGTCCCTCGTCGGTTATTATAATCTCCAGAGAGTCTCCGTCGACCACACTATCTACAGTGATCATTCGGGCGGCGTAGATCGGATCCTGTAGCCGCTCCTGCTTCACTAATGAGTAGCGATCAACACCCTCCTCATTGAAATCCTCACGCCAGATCGACTGCAGCTCTAGGTTCCCGTGTTCTAGGCTATTAGCTAGAGCTTCCTGGAATGCAAGTTCAATCTTTAAGCGATCGTTTAGTTTAAGACGCCCTGACTGATACAGTCGCTCTAATACTGGTAGGTGAAGTTTGGCAACAGTCAGTTGCAACGATGTCAGCCGAAAACGCGTGGATTCGGTCACGACATAGCGATACAGACTCGATCGCCCAGCATGCTGACGCACCGCATGTAGCACACGCCGGATACTGGAATTTACCAACTCAAAATCGAGCGGCTTTTCTAGAAAATCTACTGCGCCTTCACGAATAAACTCGGTCATGCGCGAGATATCGGCTGAACGGGTCATAACGATAACTGCCTGTTCCGGTCGTTGCACTCTTAGCGATCGTAACAGCTCAAGCCCACCAATATTAGGCATCTCCACATCAGTAATGACGATATCAAATGGCATTGCGGCAACAGCCTTTAACACGGCCGCAGCGTCCGTCACGATCTCGCATGACCAGCCAATGCGCGCAAAATGCGCACTAAGTAACTGCTGACTTACGAGATCCTCCTCGGCCAACAGAACCCTTGGTAGAGTCTGCGCATGCTCCATTGTGCCTCTTTACTAATCGGGTCCTAGTACCTGGGCGAATCCTAGCTAGGATCAACCGGAAGAAGCTTGTCGAGCATCAGGAGCTCAAATGTCTCCTTCACAAAGCCCTGCAATGGCTTAACCATAAGCACGCCATTTTCGGCCTTTATGCGCTTGTAGCACATGAGTACTTTGCCGATTCCATAGCTGTTGATGATCTGCACGCCAGTCAGATCCAGCACTATTGTGCGTTTGCCCTGATCGAAGATCTGATTGAAGCTTTTACGCAACGCCTCGCCCGACTCCTCCGAGTCTAAATCGCCTTGAACCTTGATAGTTCCGCGATCTCCAGATATCTCAGTAATGAAATCCATTCGAATTAGCCCTCCCAAGGCACTCAGTCGCAAACAGTACACACATCAAACCACCTGGGGGATTAATCGGCCGTGTTAGTAGCTGACATTAGCGAATTGTAACCGTTCACGGGGGGTGGATAATTTTAAAAACTTTTGGTGGATTGTTTCATTGTTTGGCATTTCAAGACCTTTTATCCTTTCTTGTCGCCCCGAAACGGGGCATTTTTTGTGAACGGTTACTTGTTATCCCTCCGGGGGCGCCTTCGGCGGATAAAAATGCACCCCATCTGTTAATTCTCGCCTATTCTTGCACCTTCGTGAACGGCTACAACGAACTAGTGCCCGTTCCCTATGAACTGCAATCAACCGGTGTTTCGTTCAATTCACTTAGGAATATTGAACATACTGTCGAACAGATCACTGTCCGAGTTAGACGCCCCGGAATAGGTTGTGAACTCTAGAGAACCTCAACAAGTTATGACTCAAAATAGCTCAGCAACAGACGCTCAACCCACGGAATTCAATGGTCGCATTACTTCTGGTAAGGACTGGCGCGAGATCGTCGCCTGGGTTGGTGACCTACCCCCGATGCCGCACGTCGCTTCACGCGCAATCAGCATGGTCGAAAACCCGGATACTACAGCTCAGGAGCTCAACGATCTCCTAGCCACAGATGTTGCTTTGGCTGCCCGCGTGCTCAAGATTGCAAACTCAGCGATGTTCTCACGGCAGCGCGAGATCACAACGCTCAATCAAGCGATCATGATTATCGGATTCAAAGCACTCAAGGGAATTATCGTTGCCGCCACGCTGCGCCAACTCAGCAAGAATTTTGGTCGGATTGAGAAGCTAATTTGGGAGGGCGCAATGGCCACAGCAATGTGCTCCTCGCTTGTTGCCAAAAGACTCAAGAAATCATACGTCGAAGAGATCTTTCTACTCGGTCTATTACACAGCCTTGGGCAGATCGTCTTGTTGACGCAGAAGGAAACAGCCAAAGATTATCGTCTAGTACTAGATGAGATTAAAACAAATCGTGTTGACTTCGCCATCGCTGAACAAAAAGTGCTTGGATTCGCCCATCCGCTAATTGGTGCCCTAGTCGCTAAAAAGTGGAACTTTTCGACCGATACATGTCAGGCGATTCTACACTATAAAGATGCTTTTGACGGATTGCCACCGGACTCGCCTCTAGAGGAAAAAACAAGGATTATTGAACTTGCTGATCTATTGGTGCACGCCGCTGGCATCGGCAACCCAGATGATTATCCAATCCAACTTGATTTAGCCGGAAGGATCGCTCCAACGATCGGGTTTGATCAGAACACGCTCACTGAATCGCTGCAAAGTATCATTGACGATACCAAGAAGCAGTTCGAGAATGAGCGACATGTGTATGAGTAGAGCCTGGCAGCGCGGACCTTTCGAGCCTGTCCGAGTAATAGCCTTATTTCCCAGCGAAAAATCGATTAAAGGACAATCCCCCCTCCAGTTCACGCCTAAATAATTATAGCCAATCCGAGAATATGATTTAAGCGCAGAGAGCGCTGAGGTTTGCAGAGGAAGAGACGCAGAGGGAGTTTACCTCTGCGGATCCCCCTCAGCGAACCTCAGCGTTCTCTGCGCTTCAAAAAAGATCCGAATTCGAGCGAGGGCGAAGGCTAACAGCAGGCAGACTTTGATTACTCAGACAGGCTCTTCCGGTGCACTCCGAAAAATATCTTAAATTGAATCAAAAGGGGTAGTGCGTAGTTAAGAGCGGAACTTAGTTCTCCGTCCCGAACTTCTTACAGAAATCCTCAAGCCGATCTAACTGCGGCTCTAGCTCCTTCTCTAGCGTCTCTCCCAGCGCCCACCATGACTGATAGAGCTGCTGTTGACAGATGCGTTTACAGGTCTCGGTTATCTCGGTCACCCGATCCCCAAGCTCATAGCTTGAGCGCTCACTAACTGGCACTAACTCCTGCATCGCGCCGTACCATTCAAAGAATGCTTTAAGGGTGTTCACGGCCTGAATCAAGCGTTGATTTCCACGATTCATGTCGCCGCCCTGGAAGCATTTGCGGGCATCGCGGAAGTCCATATAACAGCTACGCACGACATCTGCCGCCTGAGCAAAGCGCTGTACTACGAACTCCTGAGGCGTTCCAGTCTCGACTTCAACAACGGCAGTGCCGATCTGATTGAGATTTGCGGACCATTCGCTGTCGGTCAGATCACGACCATTGAGCAACAGTCCTGTAATCATGTGCTGTGGGTCGATTGAAGCTTTGATCAGCTCAATTAGATCTCCCATGCTGGGAAGCCCGTCAGCACTAAGTGCGCTGGCAGAGCCATTGATCATAACCTTAAGTCCCTCTGAGTTTTCTGCTACCATAAGCGTCCTATGCTAACGCGGCAAAGTTCATTCCGAATTTAGTGCATCTTCGATTCAGGTCTTCGTATATCACTCCCATTTGTGATGCGAGTATGCTGGCATCCGTTCCTTGTATATTTTCCTTGGCAAAAATGAACATTCGCGAGAGTGGCCCTAAGTGCGGGTTATGGAAGCCTACCTGCTCGATTTTACGATCAATTTCAGAGAGATTCTGACCAACGGTACCTAGACTAGCCCCAGATGCGGCAGGGTTCTGAATTAGCCCTATTAACCGCTCGATTGAACGTTTGCCCTCCTCGGCTAATGATATTGCCTCGGATAGCCCAGGGATCTCTTCGCGAATCTGTCGCAGTGTCGATCGCTGCGGGGACTGAAAGTTGAATCCTCCTAAGTCTTCCAACCAGGTCCTGCGGTAGGCCGCACGATAGGTACGCAAGCTATCTCCTGCATCAGAGTTCAACGCCTTTAGATTGCAGAAGCCATACTCGTCAAAACAGGAGCGATAGAGTATCGCCTGACGGGGATCTACAAGGCCCGGTGGCACGCTGGTAACATCTCCCTTTGCTCGCATAATTGCCAACTCGGCAATCACCTCAGGATCAATCGTGTCGTGGCAGTCTGGTCTGGCGCACGGCTTATTGGGATTGCACGGGCCACACCCGATTACCGGTTGTAGCACAAGGTTTCCCTCGCTGTAGGGACCGGTCTCGAATCCATAGGCAGAGGCTAAGAACATTGCAACTACAGGCGTGCCCACAGCGACGCTCATATGCATCGGCCCGGTATCGCCGGTTACCAGCACATCAGATTTTGCAAGCACAGCCGATAGCTGCGGCACGGTCGTTCGTCCGGCTGCAACTAGAACATTGGTCGAATTAACCCCCGCAGCAATTGGGTCGATAATCACCCGTTCCTTCTCCGCGCCTACTAAGATCACTCGGGCGTTATACTTATCAACAAGCATCCTTACCATCTTGATGAAGTGTGCCGGAGCCCACTGACGCTTGCCCTGACTTGCCCCAGCCTGAACAGCGATGATCGGTCCGCTATTGGTGAACTTGGCCTGGGTGATCAGTTCATCAGCATAGTGATTGGCTTCGTCACTAATATTGATCAATAGCTTTGATGGGTGCTTATCGACATCTGCAGAACAACGAAATACATCAACCAGATTCAATGAGTTAAACTGTCGATTCTGATGAAACACTGAGGTGGCGAATAATCGGGCCCATTCAGACTCAATAATTCGATATCCCTCTTCATCCGAGGTCCAACCCCCATTGCGTGCAATTCCTATTAATCGCAAGAGCATCGCGGTATAAGCAGACGAGGACATGTTAAGGCAGTAATCGAACTTGCGTCCGCGTAAATCCTTCACGGTTTCTTCGACATACTGATAGGCATCGACTATACCTTCACCTTCCCTTACAAGCGATCTGACTGTCATCCCAAGATCAATACTCAATACCTGATCGATATTCGGAATCGTGTGACAGACCGACTCGAACTGCTTCTCAACTAATACAGTTATCTTTGCCTCGGGATTCTCCATCTTCATCCCAGCGATCGTCGGCGTAGCCTGTAGCATGTCACCTAGGCGGGTGATGTTAACGAGGAGAATATTGGTTTTATGCGGATGGCGCTTCTTCATTTATAACCGTTCAAAGGAGTGGTAAACTTTGAAAACCGCTATTAAATTGTCTCAGTGATTGATATTTGGTAACTGGTCAGCATGTTTTAACGAATTAACCTAATTTGGTGATTATCCTGGATGTTTACGCCTTTTTTAACTTGCAGAACTTTCTTGTCAGCCCCTGGTCGGGGCAGTCAGTTTTTGACCAGTTACTTGTTGTCCCTCCGGGGGCGCCTTCGGCGAATAAAAAGGCACCCAATCTGTTAATTTGCGACGATTTTTGCACCCCCCGTGAACGCTTACATTTTTTAAGTGCTGACCAGTTACGATATTTCAAGATCATTTATCCTTTCTTGTCGCCCCTAAGCGGGGCATTTTTTGTGAACGGTTACTTGTTGTCCCGCTGGGGGTTCCGCCTCCGGCGGAAGATTTTGATTTATGATTGTAGTTTGCCACTTCATTACAGTGCACATCAGTTGGTACCTTCATTTCACTCCTCCACTCTCTTCAGATCGCATGCGGATAATCTGCTTCCGAATATGGTGCAGAAAGAGCAACTTCTGCTCGGTTTCACTCAACTTGCCCTGACCGGTTACAATATCAGCTACAAGTCCATCGAGTATCGGCTCCTCGCCCCGGTTGAAGGCCGCCTTACAGCGATCGTTCAACTCGTCATACGGTTTGGAACGCTCAAGGAGTCTATTCCAGGGGCTAGCATCGGTCTTGCGCTTTAGCTGATCGAACTTGACGCTGTAGATCACCCTGAGCATCTCCGAGAGACGGTGCTGGTAGGTATGCTCGCGCAGAACTCGTTCACGCCCGCGCGCTGCAATCGCGGCACGCTCCTCGGGGTGATTCAAGTAATAGGAGATCTTCTCCTTCATTTCCGGCACCGAATCAAATGTGGCGATCTCTGACCCGGCCTTGAACAGCTCTGGTAGGTGCGAGCGAGAATCACATAGCTGAAATACGCCACAGGAGGCCAACTCAAAGGTTCGGGGATTTACAAAGTCACCGCCGGGATCAACACCATCCCGCTCACTTGATGAGTGAAGGTTTAAATTGATATCAGAGGAGCAAAAGATCTTGACGTACTCCTCGGGAGTTAAACGACGTCCCTCCTCCTGAACCATCCGATCAAACGGTCGACATCCGGGCCACTCTGTACCCCAGATCTTAAACGGCAGATCAGCCAATCCAGCGAACGTCTGTTGGCGATTGTGGTATCCAGCGCCAACAAAGGAGATCGGCGATCCCCAGCGATTGCGCTCCTCGGCACTTAGATTCATCGGATGATGAATCCCAGGATCACACGCCATCGGCAGGTAGCTAACGTGACCGGCCCCAGCTTTGCGAATCATCTCAATGCATTCGCCCTTCTGGATCGTAAACACAAAATCGTAGTACTGCGCTGTATCACGCCAGTAAGTGAAGCGCAGGTAATCCTCCATAAACCATAGAACGGTGATCACCCCCTGCTTGCGCAGTTCAGTTAACACCCGCCCAGAGATTGGCGCCTGCGCCATGCAGATTAGAATATCGATCGGCTTTTCGGTTGCTGCCTCAAGCAGCACCTGCGAGATCATCTCAATGTAGTTTGCTTGTAGGGAATTCTTACGCAGTGGCTCCGAAACAAACTTCTCAAACTGCCCTAAGCTCCCTGCAAAACCGCTAACATCCCAGCTGCGCATCCGTTGACCAAGCTGAAACAGCGCGCGCGAGGTATAACCAGCAATCGGCAAAGTTCCACCGGTTAGCGGTCCCAGAACTGCCATCGTCGGGTGCAGAACATTTAAGCCACGCGAACCGTAGCAAACTGATCTGATCCGCGCACAATAGTCGGTGGCAATTGATTGAGTCTGTGGGCGTACAATCAGTTCAGTATTGGAATCGATGAAATCTATTTGTGGCATACCATCGGCTGGGGTTCCTACTGCTAGTCCATGTATCCGATTCAGTAGTAGCGTTAGATCTCGCAGCTCAAGCGCCTTGTCGAATGCTGCCCTCGATGGCTCAATTACAGAGACCTTCTTTGAACAAGCATCCAGTAGTGCCTCAATGTGATAGCCTGTACCAAAACCAAATACTACTACTTGTGATGCCTCTTTCATTCGTGGCTCTGCAAGCACGCGCTCTGCCCAGGCACGCGCGGCAGAGCGCGGCTTATCGAGATGATCAAGACACTGTCCATTCTGCAATAGAACCGGTCCGTCTGTAGTTGTACGCTCCTCAAGTGATCTATGCGTTACCCCAGCCTCACAGATGACCGTACGTGAAGCACGTGCACTGAGGGCCTTCTGATTAGCATTTCCAAAGTTGCCAGATTGTGCGACTGGACGCTCATGCTTTTCGATCGTGTTGACAATCGAGTTCATCAGATCGCTAACATCGATTGCTGCAGCTTTCGTGCAGGTCGTTGCAAACTCCAACGTGCGTCGCGCTTTGTCGATCTCACCCTTCTCAGCTAAGGTCTTGGCATAATTTAACGCCGTCCAGTGTTCGAGACCGGCTTCATATAGACCGCCGTCTACAATCTCCGTCTCCTTAATTGAACCCGCAGGAATCAGGGCCGCAGAGATCTGCGCCAATGGTGCCGGAACTGCCGTGATCTTTCGCAACGCCACAAGCACAGCCTCAACACCATACTCTGAAACTGAGGCCTGCAGTGGCAGTACCAATGGACGCACCCAGACGACCTCGAATCCAGCCATCCGCACAGCAGCTTCAAAATTTTCACGCTCATAGCAGCGCAGGTGCAAGGTATCCTCGGCGGGAACATAGTGTGCGCGACCCAAGTACATCTGCAATCGCACCGATCCGTCATCACGCAGCACCCGATGGAACTCACGCAGATAGTTCGCCATTACATCAACTGGCATACTTGTGATTGCTGCAAAGCTGCCAACCAGATCAACGCTGCAATCGGGGATCGGCTGCAGATCAAAACCGTTGCCGACGTAAAGCTCAGGGGTCTTTACAGTATTGAGCCGAGTAAAATGTGCGCGGGCCTCGCCAATCGCTTTATCGGCGACATCAATACCGACCACATTCGCAAATCGAGTGCTAGCGGCCCGTAGTAGGCGTCCGATGCCACACCCAACGTCTAAGAATGTCTGGTCTGCAGTGTGTTCAAGATCCTGGAGCAGCAATCCAAGATCGCGCTCGCCACTCTGCCACATAGCCGCTTCAGTCTGATAACCATCAGACATCCAGAACCGCGCATCATGACTGATACGACGATTCCAGTCGGATTTCATTAAGTTAGATAGGCGAACAAGATCGGTCATACAGCGAACACACGCATTTCATCGTTGATAGGGGTTTTGATGCCAGGATGTTACATATCGGCGCAGGTAGGTTGCGCGGAGCACTAGTTGGCGCGAATGTATGTGCGATTTCAGCCTGTTACTGAACCTGCTTCAAAACAAGGTAACCATTCACAGAGGACATAAATCAATATGCAACCCACCCAAATCTATTACTTTCAGCCCCTCAGGGGCCGATTTTCCCGCCTTCACCAAGGCTTCGGCGGGGTAAGCTGCAAATCGGTGGGCGGAGCTTTCATGCGAAGCACTTTAAGCCCAAATTGCTGACGCGAGTCAGTGAGCGTTTTTCCTCCAATCACTAACCGTTCACAAAAAATGCCCCCATCAGGGTCGACAAGAAAAGGTCAATTATCTTGAGGCACCAAACTATCAAACAGGCCACAGAATGTCTTCAAACTAACCTACCCCCGTAAACGGTTACTCGTCGGTAGCGCCTGGCCGTTCGCGGCAAGAAAGTCCCCCAACTGTACAAGCGCGTGAGCTGCAGTGGCTTCTCCAATTTGCAATGCTGTCGTATAAGCCGAGGTTATGGCGCTTGCAATTATGCTAAAACCATTTACGTTCGAAAGCTTGGTTCCGGGCGCGAACGCAATGCGAGCGACACAATCATTCTCTAGCGTTTGTCCCATTTCCATCAGGGCTCTACCATTCCTCAGTGCCCTATATGCGTCGATCGCGTGTTGATATTGACCTGCCGTGATTTCGTCGCGAGCGTAAGCTATAGTGATTATCAAAAGTCGGTGCCAATATAATTGGCAAGCCTTTTGAATTTAATCACTATAGGTTGCTGTTTTGATTCGCTTTCGCGAATCTATAGCGGTTTGCGGTAACCGTTCAGGGGGGGTAAAATTTAATGGCATTTCAATAGGTTGCGATGTGTAGAAAGTATCGCAAATCCGGTTCCTTTCTTGACATCCCCTGATCGGGGATGATCTTTTTTCTGAACGGTTATGGATTAGAGGACAGACGCTCGCTGGCTCGCGTCAGCGATTGGGGCTTAAAGTGCTCCGCACGAAAGCCCCGCCCACAATTTGCTGCGCAAATTAGCCCCTTAATAGGGGCAATAGAAACTAGTTTGGTGGCTGGCAAATTTACGTGCCTATGTGAACGGTTACGTCCATCCCCAACACAATTCGATGCCTGGTTATGGCTGGTTGCCAAGAGGAGAAAGGACAAAGTTAAAGAGCAATACAGGCAGAATGAGGCTCAACCTTAATGGTGCTTTAGATGTTAGGAATCTTGAAGTAATCACCAGTGGGTATGAACGGCTCAATGCGGAATCAACTATTGATTTCTTTAGCCTGATAGAAAGTCAGAACCCGAAGGCTAAGAACATATAGCCCTCTTACTTGAGTTTTACGTTTTGGCAAGTACATTCTTAGAGGGCTATATCGTGAGGCGGAGCCGAACCAAAGACACATATGCCACTCCTAAAAAAAGGCGCTCGAAGAGCGTCAAGAAAGGTATTCGCCTTGAATTTCCTTTCTCGAAAGCACCTGCGGCGCTTACTGTATCTTTAAAGAGGGGGCTATAATTGTTGTTGGTTCGGCTCCGCCTCACTATATGCCACTCGTAATCATCATTCTGTGGTAAAAACGTAAATCTCAATCACGAGTGGCATATACCTAATCTTGGACAATGCGGGCTACTACAAGGGAGAGAAGATCAGAAAGTATCTGGCAGGCTCAAAAATAAAACTCATTTTTCTGCCCCCATACTCACCAAATTTAAACTTAATAGAACGACTATGGAGGTTCTTCAAGAAAATCTGCTTGTATAATAAGTACTACCAAACATTCAAACAATTTAAATCTGCTTGCCTTGGTTTCTTCAAAAAGGAGAATTTAGCTACGCACACAAAAAGCTTACGTTCCTTGCTCACGGAGAATTTCCAAATCGTCAGCGCTTAGCGCACTGGCCCTATTTTATCGGAGTGGCATATGTGTCTTTGGTGGCAGCCTCCGCTGCCACGATATAGCCAGCGATGCTTCAATTTACAAAAAGGGGCATTTCAAAAAACGTAAAACTCAACTGCGCTGGCTATATACCGGATTGCATAAGTCGCGAGCGAAATAATAGATTTTTCAAATCGCTATAGATTCGCTGGCAGCGGATCAAAGATACAATCTATGACGATTAGCATCAAAGGGCTCGCCACTTTTATTGGTACCGACTTTTAATAATCGCGATAAATTTTCAAAGCTTGCTGTCTTCGTCTGTGTCGCATGGGGCAACCAAAGTGTGTCCTAACAGCTTTTGCACCCGACCTCTTACAGCGAGATCTGAACCCGACGCACCGTATCGCCAACAACCTTGGCTTCGTCGACCTTGTTCTCTTCGAGCTTATTTCCCTCGATAATCTCTTTGTAGGCCGAGTAGATCGTGTCTAGGAGTCCGATGGTCTTCGCAATGCGTTGGCCATCGCGGTAGAGATTTGCTTCAGTTAGGTAGAACAACATGAAATCGTAGAGCCGATCGAGATCACGGGCGATCTGACCACCCTTCTCGAAATCGAGGGTGTTCATTAACTCGGCGATGATCGCCTGCGCTTTGCTTAAAAATCGGCAGAATTTTGGCATGTCATTTGCCTCAAGCCCCGCCTTGGATTGACGTAGAAACTTGATCGCACCCTCGTACATCATCAGTAGCAGACGACCACGGTCTGTCGTAGTTACCTGGATACTCTGATAGGCGGAATGGGCATTTTTCCCGTACATGGGTTCCTTTAGTCCGTCGGCAGTACTGCCATAAACTACTGGGCAAGCAGCACTGTTAGGTTTGCTAACATGCGAGAGCTCAAACACCTGACTCTCAGAAATAACTATCGGATTAGATTTTTCAGTTCTTGAGCGCAAATTAGGGCAGTTACCACTATTGGCTACACGAGGATCTCCCGGTGACCCCGCTTATCGACACTATCTGAATGATGCCAACAGGTTAGCTATGGCGACATATATCCGTTGGGATTTTCTCCCTCGCGATCTGTACAATCCGCTATAACCCGAAATTCAGCTCCTAAACTCAGCAGCTGAATACATCGACGTGTCAGGGCAAACGCAGACCAGATTACCGCTTGGAGTACTGAGGACGTTTACGCGCTCCACGCAAACCGTACTTCTTACGCTCTACTTCGCGGGGGTCGCGGGTTAGGAATCCAGCTTTCTTCAGCTCTCCGCGCAGGCCGATCTCATCCTTAATTAGGGCACGGGCAATCGCCAAGCGCGCAGCGCCAGCCTGCCCAGATAGTCCGCCCCCATCAACGTTAACGACGACATCAAATGACTCGAGCTTATTTAACAAAGCAAACGGTTGACGAAGCACCATGCGCAACGTTTCACGGCCAAAATATTCCGTGTAAGGACGATGGTTAACTACAATCTCACCAGAACCGGGCCGCATAAAAACGCGCGCCACTGATGATTTGCGACGACCAATTGCGTGAATCGACTTTGCCTTTGCTACCATAATCCCTAATACCTGAAAAACTTCATTCCAAAAAATTAAGCTGCTTTAGACAAGCTCGCAGTCTTGTCTGATCTATTACCTTTCGCCCTGCGACCAACACTCTTAACGGTGTACGGGGTCGGCTGTTGAGCCTTATGTGGGTGATCTGAACCAACATAGATCTTCAATTTATGTTGCAACCGACGGCCAAGGGGGCCCTTTGGCAACATGCCGTTCACCGCCAACTCAATCACCCGACGGGGATTTTCCGCCAATAACTGACCGGCCTTGATACTCTTGATTCCGCCAAAAAAGCCAGTGTGATGCCAATAGGTTTTGGTCTCGACCTTATTACCGGTGAATTTGACCTTCTCAGCGTTTATCACAACAACAAAGTCGCCGCCGTCTGTATGCGGGGTGAATTCTGGACGGTGTTTACCGCGAATCAATCCGGCAACCTCAGAAGCCAAACGTCCCACTGGAACACCTGTAGCGTCGACAATATGCCAACGCCACGCCAAAATTCCCTGCTCTTTAGACTGCATGAAGCTTTTCATCGCAGCACCACTCATGAAAAAAAATAGTTAAGGGGCCAGAGGATAGACGGATTTTCAGGCCAGGTCAAACGCTTGGGGCTACTCGCAATGCAAATAGGCTAAAATAGCACCGTTTGCACTAGTATCTGAGGCTTTCGCAATGTGTCCGAAGCTCCAATCGAACGTTGCGGCATTACGTTCCACGGTCCCGGCTCTCGCCAGATGGGATAACTGTTCGAGTAAAAGCGCCTCAACTGAGCCTAATAAAGCCGCTATTTGGGCTGTAAAATAGGGATCCTTGCGACCAGCTCTATGGTCAGTAACCAGGGAATTCAATAGTCCTTCACATGCCAGCTGCTTGCCCCAAAGATCTACTAGCGAATGGGCATAACTTTGGCTAAGACCAGAACTATTTCCAGCCAGGCACTGCTCCTTAATTTGATTGTAGAAACCTTCCGCCAAACCCACCAAAACGGCTGCGAGGCCTAACTGAGGGATGCTCTCCACATTCGCACGACCTAGGAGCGAATCGAGCGCCTGAAGACTCGCGCGACCCGCAACCTCATCCCGGCATACTATGCTCTTTGCCGAGCTTGCAACTTCAAGAAAAATTTCATCTAACGATGACTGCATAAACCTGCTCCCGGCGCATAATGGCACTGGCTGAAACAGATATCACGTAGTTTGTCTGAATGCGAGCGATGTTCTGGAGTTAACTGACCTAATTTGAAAAGTGCTCACGTGCAGAGATAGGTTCAAGGTCTGAATGTGCCTCTAATCCTGTCTCTCCGTCACGTATACGGTCGGCGACGTTCTCGGCTAGCTCCTTGGCCTGCTGCGGATCACGGAGCTTCTCTATTCCACTATTTGCAGACCTGTTAGTGCGAACAGATGATATAACAGCTTCACTCGTTGCCAGGGCAGATGAAGTAACCGCTGTTGCGGCCCGGATAACGGCCTGTAACCCTGCTTGAGCGGACTGAGTGGCGTTTTGTTGATTGGTTGATGCTCTGGTATCACCCGCCGCAACTGGCGTCGTTCCGATCAATCCTTGAACTATCTTGATACCCATACTCGTCGTTCCCTCGACCCTGATAACTGCACGCATGTGGTGCCATAAAGATGCTATCGGCGGGGGAAACGTATAGCTTTAGTTTTCTATCGGGCTCCGTTTGCGAATAATACGGCCGGGATGGTCTTCATTAACAGCAAAAAGTCCCGTCCTAACGACCAGTTATCAATATAATCAAGGTCTAAGGCGACTAGTGATTCAAAATTCTTAATGTCATTTCGGCCACTTACCTGCCAGGTACAGGTTAAGCCAGGGCGCATTGATAATCTGCGACGATTGCGACGCTCGTAGAGACTAACCTCTCCAGGAACCGGAGGGCGTGGTCCAACCAGACTCATATCCCCGCGTAGGACGTTCCAAAGTTGCGGAAGCTCGTCAAGGCTATAGCGCCGCAGCCACCGGCCGACCCCTGTAACCCTAGGATCATCTTTAAGCTTAAATAGCGGGCCAAGCATCTCGTTCCGCGCGAGGAGCTCCTTCTGTTGCAGCGCGGCATCGCGCCGCATCGAGCGAAATTTGTACATTGAGAAAAGTCGCCCATTCAGTCCTACCCTAGTTTGAGTAAATATCACCGGTCGACCTGACCCCGCCCAAACCGCAAGTGCAATCAACAGAAGAAATGGAGCTAACAGGATCAGCGCCATGGCCGAAACTATAATATCAATAACCCGCTTAACATTGAGCTCCCATCGATCGCCTGGAGGGGTTTGGAAATGAATCAGTGGCATTCCACCAAAGTAACTTAATCCTGACTTCACCATCCCAATACTAAAAAGATCAGCAGCGATTGTTGTACGAACACCCTGTTCGGCCGCAATCAGCAACGCCTCCTCGACAGTTGCCATGACCTCCACTATGTCGGTGAAGATCACCTCATCAATTGCATACTCCTCCAATGATCTCGAGAACCCGGCGATCCCCTTAGCAATGCGTCCTGTCTGCGGCTGCCCGGCTTTGCGAATCGCGGCGCGAAATGCCTTGTATTCCGGGACTACGCTACGGACTTCGTCTTGAGCGGCCAGATCTGCGAATGCTCGAACTCTAATCCCGAGCTCACGGCGCTTGGCGATCTCGCGTGCAATGCGCACGGCCTGTTCGCCAACTCCACAGATCATTACATTACGAAAATTGTGTCCGCGTTGACGCCAGTAGCGCAGTAATCGTAAGACCACGAAACGTTGCGCGGACAAAAGTATGGCGACATAACCGCAAAATAGCCCGACAAAACTTCGACTGAAATCCAGTTTCAAAAGAAACAAAACCGCCGCTAGGGTGATGAATACGAAGCCGGAACTTAGGAGTGAGATTCGCAGTAGCTGCCACGGCGAACTCAGCCGCATGCTGCTGTACGCACCCAAGATGGCAAGTGAAAACATATACGCGGCAAGCCCAACTCCTAGGACGATAAAATAATCCTTCAATGGAGCAAGGGAGTCCCCGCGGAAGTTCAGCTCCCAGCCAAAGACATCATTCCAAAATATCAAGCTTGAGCGGGTGTAATACGCAAGGAAGAAGCTAGCGATGATGATCATAAAATCACCAAGCCGTTCAATTCTTGATACTAATCGCCAGTTTTCTTTAAGCATCGCTAAGCTGTGCAGTTAGTAAATTCTGGGTAACTAGTCAGTAGGCAAAACAGAATCATTAAGCAACAACCACCCCTCAGGGGTCGATTTGCGGAGCAAATCGGTGGGAGGAGCCGCCGCGCGAAGCGCAATAGGCCCTAACATTGCTGACGCGAGCCAGCGAGCGTTAGATTCCATAACAAGTGACTGGTCACAAAAGACAGCCAGCCCCGATCAGGGGCTGACAAGAAAGAATCCCAGGCAAGCGAATGATGGTATAGTCATATAAAATGTGCGAAATAGTACAATTAACAAAAGCTCGTGGTGACCAGTTACAATTCTGGAACGAATGTTACACCAGGCTGTGGTTATAAGGCTATCAGGGTGTATCTTCTCTGGTTTACACCCCTCTGCGGAACCACCTCTGCGTACCTCAGCGCCCTCTGCACTTCAAAAAGCAGAGGTAAAATTTGAAACAGGGTGCTCAAACGGTGAAAATCCTCATGATTTCTGAGACCTGGAAAGGCGCAATAATCTCTGCGGCGCGCGGCCCCCTGATAACATCAAAACAGACATGTCAAAACAACCACCCAACGTATCCAATCCCACAGCCAGTAACAGTGAAGAAACCGTTACGATCATGTTTGAAGAGGACATGATTAACATGCTTTTTTCAGAGCTGCTTGAGGTAAGGGGTGTGCATACAAAAATAGCCGAATCACCTCAAACGGTGCCCCTAAATACTCGGGTAATTACCGAGATTCAGTACTTCTCAGAGCTGCCTAAAGAATGCCGTATGCAGTGCCTAGTCGTCGGAAATAAGGATGCCCTACGTGGCATCGATGCCTTAACGCTCTCTCGACCCTTAACTGAAGAAAAGATCGAGTCGGCGTTAGCGGCATTCCTACAACGCTAGATCGCAATCTAGAAGAGATTTAGCGAGTGCGTTAGCAACAATCCCGCCATTAAGATCGCCACCGTATTGATCACCTTGATTAACGGATTGATAGCTGGACCAGCGGTATCCTTGTAGGGATCACCAACGGTATCTCCCACTACCGCTGCAGCATGGGCATCGGAGCCCTTGCCACCATAGTTACCCTGCTCGATATACTTCTTGGCGTTATCCCAAGCGGCTCCACCATTGGCCATCGACAACGCAACAAAGATACCGGTGATGATCACTCCTAGTAGGAAGCCGCCAAGTGTCACTGGACCAAGCACAAACCCAACTATTACTGGACTGATCACAGCGATAATCGAGGGTAGGATCATCTCCTTCAAGGCCGCCTTGGTAACGATATCTACAGCACAGGCATAATCAGGCTTGGCGGTGCCTTCAAGAATTCCGGGGATCTCTCGGAACTGCCGACGCACCTCTTCAATAACAGAGAATGCCGCTGTACCTACGGAGCGCATCAGGAAGGACGAGAACAGAAACGGGATCGAGCCGCCCAAAAGCAATCCAACTATTATGCGCGGATCCTCCAGTGAGAATGTTAGTTGCGCGCCGGCTGCCTTGAACTCCTGCACGTAGGCGGCGAAAAGTGTTAATGCAGCCAATCCAGCCGAACCGATCGCAAAGGTTTTTGTGACTGCCTTAGTCGTATTTCCAACAGCATCAAGAGCATCAAGGTGCACACGCGCCTCCTTCTCTAAACCGCTCATCTCAGCTATTCCAGCCGCGTTATCGGTTATCGGGCCGTACGCATCTAGGGTGATAATAATCCCACTGAGCGACAACATCGCCATGGTAGCGATTGAGACTCCATACAATCCGTACGGTTCCGATGCGAGGTAGGCTACAACGACACCACCAGCGATCAACAAAACTGGCGCGAAGGTCGATTCTAATCCGTAAGCGATACCAGCGATTATGTTTGTGCCAGCACCACTGGCACTGGCCTTAGCGATCTCGCGCACTGGGCGGTAGTTCGTTGCGGTATAGTATTCTGTAATTACAAACAGGCCGATCCCAACAATAATTCCAACCAGACTTGCCCAGAACAGCGACATTCCGTATCCAGGGTGCCCGGCGACTGCGTCGGCAGGAATCAATCCTGGGATTACGAAGTAAAAGCCAACGACCGACAGCACACCCGCAACAATCAAGCTCTTGTAGAGCGCACCCATAACGTTCTGTGAGGCGCCAAGCTTGGCACAAAGCGAACCGATGATGCTTGAAAACACTCCGATTGCACCAATTACTAACGGCAATAAAATAAAAATGCTGTCAGCGCTAGCGCCAAAAGTTAGGAATCCAAACAACATGCTTGAGATCGCTGTTACGGCATAGGTCTCGAACACATCTGCGGCCATACCGGCACAGTCACCGACGTTATCACCAACGTTATCAGCGATTGTAGCTGGGTTACGTGGGTCATCTTCCGGAATTCGAGCTTCTACTTTACCAACTAAGTCTGCACCAACGTCCGCCGCCTTGGTATAGATGCCGCCACCAACACGGGCGAAAAGTGAGATAAGCGAGCTTCCAAAGCCGATCGCTAAGATTAAATGCATGGTCTTCTCTAACGGAATTCCAGCACCTAAAGCTACGAAATAGAAACCAGCAACTGCGATTAGCGCCAATCCGATAACGAAGAATCCGGTTACGGCCCCGCCGCGAAAGGCCAATCCAAGGGCCTTCTCAATACCGGAGTCCGCCGCCGCCTGGGCCGTACGCACATTGGCGCGCACACAGATCGTCATCCCGATGTACCCCGAAGCGCCTGAAAGTAGCGCGCCGAGCCAGAATCCAACCGCGTAGAGGTATGATCCAAGCGCGAACCACAACAGTACGCCGATCAATACAGCGAAGATAAGAATCGTTTTGCTCTGGCGGTTTAGGTAGGCCTGCGCGCCACTGCGCACGGCATCAGCAACCTCCTGCATTTTGGCGTTCCCCGGAGAAGCCGAGAGAACGTTCTGAATCAAAACTACAGCCCAGATCAGCGCTAAGACCGCAGAGCCGCAAATGAAAAGGGGCGAAACCAGGAATTGTGACATAAGTTTGCTTGAATAGTTAATTCAAAAGGTTAGCGTAAGGCGCCGACTGGTAACCGTTCACGGGGGTGGGTAATTATATACACATTTGGTGAATTGTTTCATTGTTTAGATATTTCAAGACCTTTTATCCTTTCTTGTCGCCCCTAAACGGGGCATTTATTGTGAACGGTTACTTGTTATCCCTCCGGGGGCCGCCCTCCGGCGGATAAAAATGCATCCAAATTTGTTAATTTGCGAAATTTTTGCACCCCCGTGAACGGTTTCGCCGACTGAGATATCAGTTTTTGCGACGCTTGTAAATTAGGTCATGTCAGGTCGGCTTTAACGCTAGCTCGAAAGCGGTCGACGGCAGCTAGGGCAAAGTCACTGATCGTGAGCTTTGGGTTGTGCAATAGGGGCAGGAGGTCGATTGCGTAGGCAGTTCGCATTAGCGGATCGATCTGGTGCGGGTTAGAAAAGGTGGGGTTTGCTCTCCAACGCCCCTGAATTGCGAGATCATAACGTTTGCCCGACCCAATTTGCGAATCAAAAACTGCGTGGAGCTTCTCAGCTAGTTCTGGATAACGCCCTGTATCGAGTAAAATCTTTTCATCATCATTTAGCCAATCGAGTCCACGCCATACTTCGCAGCCATAAACCGCACGGGGTGCCTTAGCAGGCACACATGCGCGCAGCGCCTGAATGCTAGCATCTAGCACTTCAAGGTGGGTGCGGTGCTTATCCAATGGGTTGTGCAGGTAGATCTCCTGAGGGTTGGTGCGTTCCAAGATCTTTGTAAGATCGCTGACCACCTGCGCTTTAGCATCACGTACCGTCGCCGATGAGTATCCAAGCTGAATTACTGCGCTAAACTTCCCAATAATTGCCGCAGTACGTTGCTCCTCACGCCGCACATCCCGCATCTGCTGATCACTATAATTCGCGTAATTGCCCGAGCGTGCACTCCCGGCACCATCAGTAACTGTGATGCCCAGAAACCATTTATCATTCGCTTCGTGACACTCAGCTATCCCATGATAGGCCATGAACTCAAGATCATCCTGGTGCGCTCCAATCGCGAAGTGGGTAGTGCGAACTAAGGCGTTAGCTAGCGAAACTCCGTCAGGAATTAGAATGTCGGCGGTGGGGAGGTTTAGTTTAAAGTTCATATCGACAAAATCTGTGGCCAAGATCACGAGAGTAAATTAAGGTCCATAGTAAATTACTCGCGAGTAATTTATTATGGAGGCTAACTTACTGGTGCATTGCCAGGTAGTCCCGATACAATACCCGTAGTACAAATTTTCCCCCCATGACAAACACCAAAACCCTCTTCACCCCCCTTACCCTCGGCGCACTCGAGCTTAACAACCGTATTCTAATGGCCCCCTGTACCCGCTGTCGGGCGGAGCCCGACGGGACGCCAACGCCGATAATGGCCCCCTACTATACCCAACGCGCCAGCGCCGGACTAATTATTTCAGAAGCGACCAACGTAACCGCCGACGGGGTTGGTTACGGCTGCACCCCGGGGCTTTACGAGGCACGCCATGTCACAGCCTGGAGAAATGTGACCGACAGTGTACATTCCGCGGGGGGCAGAATCTTTGCACAGCTCTGGCACGTTGGTCGCGTTTCGCATCCGTCATTCCTGAACGGGAAATTGCCGGTTTCGGCATCGGCAATTGCACCAAGCGGGCAGTGCTTTACCGCGACTGGACCACAGCCATACGTCGTGCCACATGCGTTAACGATCGAAGAGATTAAGCAAACAATCGTTTACTATAGGGCGGCAGCACAAAACGCCCTTGAGGCTGGCTTCGACGGGGTCGAGATTCACGGAGCAAACGGTTACCTACCTGACCAGTTCCAGCGTGACGGCTCCAACGTGCGATCGGACATCTACGGCGGTTCGGTTGAAAATAGATTTCGATTTACGTCCGAAGTCTTGGCTGCGTTGATCGAAGTCTGGGGCTCAGAGCGCGTTGGTATACGTCTCTCGCCATGTGGCACCTTTAATGACATGCACGATTCAGATCCGCGCAAACACTTCAGTTATTTTGTGCAGCAACTAGATAAATTGAAGCTTGCTTACCTACACATCATGGAGGGGATGGAGGGCGATATTAGGCATGGTGGCGACCTGATCCCAGCAGATTTTTTCCGCCCCCTGACGAAAACACCAATTATTACCAATGCCGGATTCACAAAGGAGAAAGCGGAAGGATATATCGCTGAAGATCGTGCCGATGCTGTCGCCTGGGGAACACTATTCATTGCCAATCCGGATCTTCCAGAGAGATTCCGGCAAAATGCTGAACTAAATACCGCCGATCCAAAAACATTTTATGCTGGGGGAGAGAGGGGGTATTTGGATTATCCGGTGCTGTGATAAAAAATCAGAAATGACCAACACTAGGCTGCTCTTGTCAGGCTGCTCTTGTTCCATGCAACCGCCGGACTAAAAGCGATTTTGGTAGGGTTCTGACTTTCTTGGTCGCAACAAAAAGATCGCAGGCCTTCTGTGCATTAAGCCAGAAATCTGGTGTAGTCTGAAAAGTTGCTGCCAACTTCATGGCCAACTCTACCGTAACTGCTGAACGGCTATTGACGATTCGATTGATAACCTTGATGTCGGTTCCGATATGATCGGCAAGCGTCCGTTGCGTTATACCAAGGGGCAGTAAAAATTCCTCTCTCAGAATCTCCCCAGGGGAGGTGGGTTGGCGTTGCACCTGATTAGGCCTGACAATACGGATCTGTTTCTCATTCTTCATAATTTCACCGCCAACGGACACTCAATGATAATCAACTATATCAACGTCGGTTGCTCCCAAAGCAGTCCACCGGAACACAATTCGCCACTGATCATTTATGCGAACGCTATAAAACCCAAGTAAACTTCCCCTTAACGCTTCAAGTCTATTTCCTGGTGGCGATCGAAGATCATCAAGTCGCGAAGAATAGTGCAACATATCAAGCTTACGTTTGGCGATCTTCTGAACAGCTTGCCATCCATGCTTCTTGCCCAATTGCCCCGTGAAAAAGAACGATTCTAGCTCGCGCTCAGCAAAGGTTAGAATCGCCATTTGGCACTACAAAAATTCAGATAGACTGATTACTTATTCAACGAGTATACCTTTCTAAGGTATAGCATGTCAACGGGTTTTTCTGGGAAGATGGCTAAATCCCTTCGAGATCACAAACAGCGTGCGCCACAAGATTGCAAGGTCGCCAATCGCGCTACGCTCCCTGATATAACGCAGATACAGTGCAACCTTCTTGGGCAACAGCTCCTCGCGATAGTACACCTGCGGATCCGCTGCCTGGCTCAGAGCATGCTCCTCACTTGGTAGATCTAAAAACGCTGGATCCGTCAATCCCGGCCGCACCGACAGAATCTCTGTCCTCGCATCTGCAGGCCATAGCGCAACATACTGCGGCACCTCCGGACGTGGCCCTACCAAAGCCATGTCACCACGCAGAACATTCCAGAGCTGCGGAAGCTCATCGAGCTTCCAGCGGCGCAGCACGCGACCAAGTGGAGTTATGCGAGGATCATCGCTGGCTGTAACAGCGGGGCCACTCTGCGCCGAATCAGGTCGCATCGTGCGAAATTTAAATAACATAAACTCGCGCCCATTTAACCCAACTCGACGCTGGCAAAAGATAATCGGACCCGGCGAAGAGAAACGAACTGCAACCGCAAGAATCAAGAATTCGGGAGCAAGGAGAACAATACCAACTAGAGCAACTATGAAATCGGTAAGGCGTTTGATCACAAGAACCCTCTACTAGCGCGCCAACACTGCCTTCACAGCATCAACTACCTGCTGCTGCTCACTCTCACTCATCGCCGAATAGAGCGGGATACTAACCGCGCATTCAAACTCACGAGTCGCATTTGGAAACATAGCGTCTGTTAATTGATAGCGATCACGCCAGTAAGGGTGTCGATGCAACGGGATATAGTGCACACTCGTTCCGATCTGACGCTTCGCTAACTCTGCGATAACTTCATTACGTGAAATCTTTGCCGTGTCATCCAATCTGATGATAAATAGATGCCAGGCATGTTGGTCGCCGGATGGAGCTTGCACTGGCAATTCAATCGGCAGATCCTTAAATGCCTCAAGATAACGCAACGAAATCCGCTCACGCGCAGCCTGCATGGCATCGGCACGCCGCAACTGCACAATCCCCAATGCCGCCGCGATATCCGTCAAATTATACTTAAATCCAGGCGCAACAACCTCATAGGCCCAGGAGTTTCCCACCCCCTGAAAACGATTAAATACATCACGATCTATGCCGTGCAGCCGCATGATTCGGCAGCGCTTCGCTAATACAGCATCGCGAGTCACAACCATTCCACCCTCGCCGGTGGTGATAGTTTTATTTGCATAGAAGCTAAACACTGTGGCTTTCGTATCGTGCGTACCGACCAGTCGCGACCGATAACGGCACGGAAATGCGTGCGCCGCATCCTCAATAACCGCAATTCCACGGGCCTTAGCAAACTTGATAATCGACTCCAGATCACAAGCCAATCCCGCAAAATGCACCGGCATAATCGCCTTAGTGCGCGAAGTACACGCCGCCTCAATTGCACTCAGTTCAATATTAAGTGTGTTGGGATCGATATCAACTATCCTGGCATCTGCGCCTAGGTAACGCACAACCTCAGCAGTCGCTGTGAAGGTATAGCTAGGCACGATCACGTCATCCCCTGGCCCAACTCCCGCAGCCTCCAAAGCCAGGTGCAACCCCGCCGTCGCCGAGTTCACCGCGACCGCCTCAACACCACCCCCAAGATAAGCAGCGAAATCTTCTTCAAATTGCTTGGCCCTCGGCCCCGTCGTCAACCATCCGGAGCGCAAGGCATCGACAACCTCGGCGATCTCGTCATCAGTAATGTCGGGGCGGGCGAAGGGGATCATTTGTTAGGCAGTGTCCAAATCATAATTCAGTGGCTTTGCAATCCAGCACAGAAGGTGCGTTCGCAGAAATGGTAGTGAGCTAAGCGGACCATACAGCCATGGAGCGCGATCACAGATTATGCGTGCAATCGGTGGCGCCAACGTGATTCGCCGGTAGGTAATTGTTGCATCGGGAAACAGACTTCTAATTTTACTTTTTGTCATCGCCACTACATCAGGATTGGATGGATTTCGGTAGGCGAGATCATACCATAGAACGGCGCCACCTGGCTTACAAAGGTTCCAGATCTTCGTAGCCACAGCTGTTTGTAAGCTCCAATTCAAGATTGAACTAAATACAGTCGCCTGAACCACAACATCAAAACTTGCATCTGGTAACTGCAAAACCGACGCATCACCCTCGATAAGTACTAGATCCCCAGGCAGTACCGTGCGCGCGTGATCTAGCCTCCAGTTTAACAGATCGTTTCCAACCAAATTCTCAGGCTTAAATCCCAGCTTAATAAAATAAGCTAAGTTACCACCACTACCACAACCGATCTCAAGCAGCCGCAACGCCCCAAGGTTTGCTCCAACAAACTGGGATAATAAACTATGAATACCAAGTTGCAGTTCACCAACCATTAGCGCTGTTGAGGGGCGCGACAGACTATATCTAGAGCTGTCAATATTACTATCGCGAGTCCGATAACGTGCTTCGATCGCGACGAGCTCATTGCTATGGTCACGAGTCATTCGCATCTCCACTGACACCGAGCTTCTGTATTACGAGCGTCTGGCCTACTCTACCAAAATGACCTAGTAGAAATGCCAGAATGACCGCTGGGCCCAACCAATAAAACGGCTCGTCAACTAAGCTCCACACGCCAAAACATATAACGCTCGCCTGAACCCATGCTGGATAACTCCTCCAGCTCGTGACTATACCCCACATCATGCAAGCGATTGGGGCTAACCCAAGGACGCCGAGTTCAACCAAGATTGTAATAAAAGCATTATGCGAAAAGCCGATCAGGCGGTCACCACGCAGAAACATCCGCCCTACTCCCGAACCGGTCCAGGGATGTGAGAGAAACTCACTTAACGCGTCACCCCAGATCTGTACCCGTGATTCAAATCCATTCAGAGGCACAAGCGACAGGATCATTGCAATAAGGCCAATACTACCGATCCAATAGATTGCTCGCACTGTTTTGGGGGAAAGCTGAACTGGCGGATCGCTTCTAAATAGCCACCCAAACGCCAAGCAAAGCACCGCTGCCCCAGCCCAGACCTTCCAGATCAAAACCAATCCGATAGCCAGACTCATACACAGAAACGCAACGCGTCGCCGCTCACTCAAAGATATGCACGCAAATAACGCTGTATGAAACGCCGCAATCGTAACATCTTCAACTAAAGCCCCGCTGAGATACAACGTCACATAAACTACCAAACAGACCGGCCCCACCCAACGAAAACTTACATCGCCCAGCATCCGCCCAGCGAAGTACCACACCACTGCACTCCAAACTACCGCCTCACGGATTGAAGGCATGTGGCCAACAACACCCGCAGCAGGTGCCATAAACGGAGTAAAGAAAGCCCGCACACTAGTAACTAGCGCGAATAGAACAAGCCCGATTCCCAGCCAATCCAAACCAACCCCCAAGTTCCCGATCCTCAGTGTTGATCTGCCCCCTCCAAACCAAACCACAACTCCCGCCACTCCAATATTCAAAAGCACAACTAACCAAGCCGGAGGCAATGCATAGCTAACCTGACGACTAGCCAGCGCTAGGGTCAGAAAGACGGGGATTAGTAGGAGGGGGAATAGGAATCGGTCAAGCTCAGCCTGCATGACCTTATCATCGAACTGGTGTAGGGTTTTGGGAAGTTGAGTTTTGATCAATTTTTCAAGCGCTAGATTACGCTGATGACAGAAACAGATCCAAGTCACCACAAGGAAGTCTGGTTACTTCAACTATCGGAGCCTCTGCCAATAGACCCTGGCTATCGTCCAATGCGTACCAGTGACCAGGCGGCTGCCTTTATGGCACGCGGCTACAAAGTTAGGTGGTTTGCTGGGAGATTTAATCACCAAAACAAGACGATCCGGACTGAGAGAAGAGTCAGTATTTCAGTATCTGAGGGCTATTCGCTAGAACTTCTGAAGGGCGGATCATACAGAGGGAACCTCTCGCTACGACGGATAATTCATCACACATTGGCAGCTTTACATTTCCTGTGGATCAGTATCCGACTCGTTCGACCTGCGTTAATGGTAGTTTCGTATCCGACTCCAGAATTAGCTGCTGCAGGAGCACTGTACTGCAAATTTAGGAAGGTCCCATATGTTGTAGATGTGCGAGATGCATGGCCAAGTATTTTTAAATCCTACGTATCAGCTCAACAGCGAATATTTGCCCTACCATTGATCGCTTGGTACGCACTGCTCTACAGAATCATCCTTTCCAACTCAAGGGGTATTTTCTCCTCTAGTTCGTCGATGCTGCTGGATGCGAGTACGTACCTTAAACCACAACATCAAAATCTCATAAGACGGACTTTTTTCATCGGATATGCTAATCCAAAACTGGAACATGCGCCGATTCCTAGTCACTTTTCTGAGCAATCCCCTCTGCGAGTTCTTTTCATCGGATCATTTGGATTTAGTTATGACATTCCATACCTTCTACAGATCGCCCGAGCAGTTGAGGACCATGGGCAAACCCATATTGAGTTCCTACTAGTTGGAGATGGTGAGTGCCGCTATGACTGGGAGGCACGCGCCCGCGAACTTAAACTAAGCTCCGTAAAATTTTTGGGGTGGCTTGGCGAGGTGGAGATTCAGTCCGTTCTCCTCACTTCCCATGTTGGCGCCATGCTATTAGGAGGAGAGATGACAAAGTTTACGGTGCCCAACAAGCTCGGGGAGTATCTCTCCAGAGGATTAGTGATTCTCAGCAATCTTGAGGGTGAGGTTGAATCACTTCTGTCGGAGTATGACGCGGGAAGGACCTGCACGCCCAACTCGGCAGAATTGGTAGCGCAATGGCTGATCAACCTTTCAATCGAACCAAGCCTGATGCAAAAACTGCAGTTGGGTGCCCTCAGGTTATTTCAAGAACATTTTGAAAAGAGTGTTATTTATGAATCGATGACTTCGGAGATCATTGAGCTATGTCTGAATGATACCTAGACATTCTATAGCGATTATATCGCTCGCGACTTTTGCAAACCACTATATCTGTCTTGGTTTCCATATCATTGGGGGGTTAATTCCGGCGCAATTCCAGTAAGCCTACTTTATTTACCCACCTCTTGCCCTGCTGCTGAATCCAACCTTTTCGCTTGCTTCAGCCGCTGGATAAACCGCACATCAGACTCAAGAGTCTCTACTATTGTTTTTGCAAGTAGCGCATCTCCCTCATCTGTCAGATGAACATGATCCTCTAGAAACTTAAATGACGGCGGGATCCTTTCATATCCATCAACAAGAATCGAATTGTACTTAGATGCCACAGCAATCAGCTCCGAGTTTGCTCGCTGCCAGGTTTCCACCAATATCGGCAGTGTCATTCCAACATAGTCATTCTCTATAGCGATACGTATTGCTGGGTCACGAATGGATTGCGGGTGAGCAAGGGTTGCCTGAGTCACAAAAATAGGTAGTGCGTCTTCACGCGATACCAACTGTGCAATATCTTCAAAATTTCTTCGTAACCACTCAATAGCTTCATCCGCTACGGGTTCACTTGCAGTTCCACCCTCTCGTTCAAGTGAGGTATAGTAGTTCTCCCGTTTTGTCATTGCTAAATCTAGGAGGAAGTTCCTCAAACGAATTGCTATCTGACTATGCCGAGCAATCTTCTCCCAAACTGGCTTGTTATCTGCTATAGCGGCAAACACTAGATCGCGGAGGCGACCTGGAAAAAGTCGCAGTGATTTAAGATCATTCCAGGTGTGGTAAACAATCACTGCATCAGGATGAAGTAGCCGTCACGTTACCTGAAAATTAACTGAGGATGTCTGACTATCAAAACCTGGAAGCGCAAGATTGATTACTTCAACCTGCCTTCCAAACCTGGAGCGAAGTCTTTGCGCAAGCTGCTGCGGCCAAGTTTTGTCTTCACCCTTGGCATGATAACCAAAGGTAGATGAGCCTCCGAGCGTTAGGATCCGAAACGTTCCCGGCTCGGGCTTGAAGGAGGGAGTTGGGCCTCGGAAGCCAAGATCATTTATGTAAATTTTCTCACCGGTTGCATTTTTAAAGTCCTGATTAGGCAACCCCCTCCCTTTGATATGACCATCGGGGCGCCACTCCATCCATTCGTGGTAGTTGATTGGGGCGAAGATTCGTAGAGATGCTTCAAGGATGACAATTCCAAGCACCCCGCCAAATGCAACCAGCAAAAGGTTACAGGCAAACCATCTCCATGAATTATTCACTTGACTAGGCCTATCCAAATGCCATTGCTTAACAGAAAAGCACGTATACAGTTAAAGCTCAACAAAAACCAATAACGGCCTCGAATGAAATGAACTGCCCACTCATCCGCATTGGGTTTACATTTTGAAAGTCTTCAAGCAATCAAAGAAGAAAAGTGAACTGCCATTTCAGCTGGAATCCCGAAGATATTCTCACGATACGACTCTTTGATTTGCAAGGGTGCGAGATATCCCGCAGAATCAATCTCGAACACCAAATATTCAAAATTGATTAGATGCTGAACATTATCGTAAGCTGCATATCCAAATTGTCGAGTAGTAACATCCGCTAATTCTAGCATTATGACTGGTCTGTATCTCTCTAAAATGGCCCGTGCGCCCAACAATACATCTCTTTCGCCTCCTTCTATGTCAACCTTAATAAAACCAATGCTGGTTATATCTAACGTCGCTACATAGCTATCCAGAGTTGTAATAACAATATTCTTTACTATGGTACGCGCCACTACCTCATTTGGTGGTGCCCTAAGGGAACTTCGAGACCCTCTTCCATTCTGACAGCAAATTAGCTCCGTGTCCCCATTAAAAGCTCCTACCGCCTTATGTTCAAAAATAACATTTTCACCCCGATTGAGCGAAACATTACGCCTTGCCTTTCTCTGCTCCTGTTCATTTGGTTCAAATGCGTATACATTTCCCTTCTCACCTACTAAATTCGAAAGTAGAATTGTATAAAAGCCTTGATTCGCTCCAATATCAAAACAAGTCATTCCTCCAGTTACAATCTTTGATACCAATCTCCACTCCCGCTCCTCATAACCCCTTGAAGCACACCACAATCGCTGAACGAGATTAACTCCCATTTCATCTGGATAGAGAAATGCCCAGTTTCCATAGGGTAATCGCCATGGAATCGGGATACTCGGTGCATGATAGACTAACCAGAGAATTGCGTCCTTTAACTTTCGATTTGTGACCAACATAGAACGCGGCGTCCCAATGAGCATTTACATGCGCTGAAGTAACGTGTCAGGGCTGTACACCATATTCTCAAATACACTCGACATAAATGGAAACTGAAATGGTAACCACGGCCAGCAAGCTGGACCGAAGCAAATCATGATCGAGCATAGTCATTTTTGCGCAAGCTTCAACGCACCTAATCCATAAATGGATTCCTGCGGTTTAAAGCTTACGGCTTCCTCACGCGAAACAGTATACCAGCGATTGTAGTCATCTTTGATCCAAAACTGTTGAGAAATAATCCTATATTGCTCAATGAGCCGAGGGAGACGTAACTCCCCATAAATTCGATGATATGGATGAAACACGCAATCCCGCCCTACTGGCAGCGTAAGGAGCATTAGGCCAGTCGGTTTCAGCATTGCTGCCATAATTTTCATAGCTGCTATATCACCGTCCGTATCCGCCTCAGTGACGCCATACCTCCCTATAAGTCCAACATGTTCAATAGCGGAGCAATTAATTATTAGATCGAAACTCCCTGACTTAAATGGTGCGTCTAAAATGCTCCCTTGGCGAAAATGAAGACTCTCATGGCGATAAGGCCAACTGACCTTCTCAAGATCAAGTGCCGTCGTATTAAAACCTCTTTGGGCCGCAACTAGCCCCATGTATCCTTCACCACATCCAAAATCGAGAGCCGTGCCCGGCCCTTCGGGACAGTTGGCGGCAATCCATGAATACTCAACATTCCGATCTCCTGCCAAATTGGGAGGAGGTGGAAAAAATACCTTAAGATAAAGCGCGCGGAGCGTAGGTTCAAATGTACGAACAAACTTTCTTATCATTGCAGTTAGTTGATCGCTCCTATTCCAAATCTCATTAAAAAAATGACCAATCCAGGGTGAGGTATCATTGGTCAGTCACAAAGTTAAGACGATTCATATCTGCGTTCACAATATTTAAGAAAAATCTCCTCCCGAGTTGTTCAAGACCTAGTCAATATGTCAATTCACCTATGGCTTTGCCGAAATAATTCGGAACTCACTGCCGGAGTCCCCCATTTCGCCACTGTCGCAAGCTTACCACCATAAACCAACCAGCAATGAGCAACGGCTTGGCCCACCATCGCGCACGATCATAGCGCCGAAATGGGTATAACATCAGGCGCTCCAACGATATTGGAATCGGTTCAATTCCCTCCGGAGATAGCTTGCAATCTGCGTCGCGAATTGTAAAGGCATGCCCCCAACCACCAGCCAATTGCAGGTTTCTATTTCGTTCAGCGCCCAGCCATACACCGCGCTCACCATCCTGATGGTGTGAATAATCGTGGTTCTGATGAATTGCGGTGATTACTTCGGTTGCGTCAATAATAGTCGCTCCAACCATCGCTGCGTGGTAAACAAGCCAATTGTCCCAAACTACTCTTCCAAGTGCAAACTGCGGAATGTTTTGATACAAATCTCGAGGATAGATAAAAAAATCAATGCCTGCCGGGCCGTGAAGGACTGTGCGTGGAATGATCTCTGACAGGAACCGGCTCGGAAAATACTCGCGATCAAAATTGAGAGGGGTCGTAATTTCTACGTCTCGTCGACGACCTAGGACCAAAAATCGCTCAAATTTAGTCGATTCTACAACTTTATCCAGACTGCCTGCTAAAATTATATCGGCGTTTACATAGGCCAAAGTCTTTGCTGACGAAAGCTGCCTTGCTCTTTCAAATAAACTTGATACTAAAGGGGTTCCAAATTCATTTCGGTCGACATCTGGCTCATGTCTAATACCGAAGCGCGCCGCAATCTCAGCCGTGCCCTCTTCGTCTCCAAAAAGAATGATTTCACAGGCTGGTTTAAGCGCGCACCAGCTTCGAATGGCATTTTCTTGAATTACGCCAATATGCCCAGAGAAAGGCTTGGGCATGGCAAATATCATTAGCATTTATAAATTTCCGGCCTAGCAAAATATATAATAATTGCGTAACTGGTCAGCACTTAATAATTAACGGAAAACTGCCCATGCCCCTCAGGGGCCGATTTGCGGAGCAAATCGGGGGTGATAACAAGTAACTGGTCAAATAAAGACTGAGCCGATCAGGGGCTGACAAGAAAGATCTGAGAGTGAACAAAGGCGTAAACATCCAGGATAATCACCACATTAGGTTTATTCGTTAAAATATGCTGACCAGTTACACAATTGCTACGTCATAAATCGCCGATGACGATCAGAATCTGCCGTTCCCACCATTTGATCATATATCCAGGCATATGTCTGTTTCAGCCCATCCTTCAATTTTGTAGTGGGGGCCCAACCCAATAGGGTCCGTACCAAACTATTATCGCTATTTCGACCGGTAACGCCGCGAGGCGCCGAAAGGTTGTAGGTGCGTTTCACCTTGATTCCTGCAATTTCCTCTGCCAGGGTAACGAGATCATTGATCGAAATCAGCTTATCACTGCCAATATTTAGCGGTTCACTAACTTCGCTATCGCTTAAACGTAGGGTGCCATCAATACAGTCATCAATAAAAGTAAAACTTCTTGTCTGTTCACCATCACCCCAGATCTCTATTTCAAGCTTACCTGATAACTTTGCCTCAATAATTTTTCTACAAATTGCAGCTGGTGCTTTTTCTCGACCACCATCATATGTACCCAACGGCCCATAAACATTGTGGTAACGTGCAACACGCGTTGTGAGACCAAAGTCCTCGGTAAAATGTCTGCACATTCGTTCGCCGAACAACTTCTCCCAGCCATAGCCATCCTCTGGCATTGCTGGATAAGCGTCTGATTCTTTCAGTGGAGTTACATCCTCACAACGCTGCTTGTCCGCGTTATATACACAGGCTGACGAAGAGAAAAAGTAACGCCGAACCCCAATCGCCCGAGCCGCAATTAGCATGTGGGTGTTAATCAAAACACTGAGCATACAGAGGGCTTTATTCTTCTCAATAAAACCCATTCCCCCCATATCTGCGGCAAGATTAAACACCACGTCGGCACCCCGTACCGCAACTAAGCAGTCCTCCTGCTTTCTCAGATCCAATTCTAGATTGTTAGCCAGCGAGAAAGATTGGCACCACTCCGTCTGTGGCTTGATGTCAACCGCGCGCACCACTTTGCCCTGCGACAATAATGTTCGAACTAGATGCCCACCAATAAATCCGCCCGCACCCGCAACTACATAGATTGGACTACTCATGACTGTAACCCTAAAATTGAAAAAAGACACCTTGGATACAAGGCTGGCATACTTGGGCCGCACCCAAAATACCTAAGTTTCTGGCGTTCCGAACCGAATCTCGCATAAGATTAGCCTTCAAACGGGTTGAAGGCGGTTGTCGGATTTATTATATGGATTGATAATTTTATTGATCCAACGGCCCCTCTATTCCGATTACCTTAGGCCATTTGACCTTGGGCCATTTGACCTTGGGCCATTTGACCTTGGGCCATTTGACCTTGGGCCATTTGACCTTGGGCCATTTGACCTTGGGCCATTTGCAAAAAGTAGACTAGAAATGAAAGTGACAGTTGTAGGCCTTGGAAAACTTGGCGCGCCAATCGCGGTGGTATTGGCTGATTCTGGATTTGAAGTCGTTGGCGTGGACCTAAGACAATCCGTCGTTGACGATGTAAACAAACAGATATCACACCTTAACGAACCTGGTTATTCTGAAATTTTAAAAAGTTGTGAAGGGCGTTTGATCGCGACTACCGACCTTCATTCCGCAGCGTCGCATGGCGAAGCGATCTTTATAATTGTACCTACTCCAACCTGCCCATCTGGTGGCTTCTCCAATCAGTACATTGAATCTGTTCTAAGTACGTTGAGTGGTTCGATTAGAGGTTCAAAGACTTTTAAGTTGATTGTTATTGTAAGCACGGTAATGCCAAACTCATGCTTCACAAGTTTTATTCCGCAACTAGAAGCGTTAACGGGGAAAAAAATCGGGGTTGGTTTTGGTCTCTGTTATAGTCCGGAGTTTATTGCCCTCGGTCAAGTGATTCGCGATCTACAGCATCCTGATTTTGTATTGATCGGTGAATCGGATCCGAGATCTGGAGATATTCTTCAAAATATTTATCGACAGACCTACGTAGATACTGTCGAGATTCGCCGCATGAATCTCACAAATGCAGAGCTAGCAAAGATTGCAGTCAATACTTTTGTTACCACCAAAATTGCATACGCAAATATGTTAGGCGAGCTGTGCGAACACTTACCGAATGCAGATGCAGCAGTAGTAACTAGCGCAATTGGATTAGATTCCAGAATCGGCACAAAATACCTACGCCCTGGTCTGCCCTATGGTGGTCCATGCTTCCCGCGCGACAATGCGGCACTAGCTAACCTGGCAGAATCGCTCGGTGCCGATGCTCGCATTCCAAAGGCTACCCACTTGACAAATGAGAGTCAGATGGAACGGATGATTGCTCAAATTCAACGATACGTTGAGCCAACCTCAACAGTTGGAATTCTAGGTTTAGCGTATAAGGCAGATTCCGAGGTGATTGAACATGCATTCGGGTATAAGCTTGCACACACGTTGGCAACGCACGGGACAAGGGTGATCGCATACGATCGACTAGTTTCCGACTTGACACAAACAGCTGATCTAGAAAAACTTAGTTACGCGACATCCGCTATTCAATGCGTTCGCAGTTCCGATATTATCGTAGTTGCAACCTCGGATGCGGAATTTAGACAGATTCCAATTGATAATTTTGGCAAAAAAAAGTGTATACTCTTTGACTCCTGGCGCATCTTTGCTGACCAACAACTTCCGGAATCTTGTCGATACGTTACGCCGGGCCGGTACGTTGAACCTTAGCAGCGCAACCTGCACGACGCCCATTAGGTTAAAATATTACCGTAAAACATTACCGTTACTTAATTACCGTTACCTAATTAGTCTTTTTAGCAGTAATTAATAGGTGCCAGCCAAGGTTTCTAGATAGGACTTCAAACATCTCTAGTGGCATCGCTGCAAACCATGGCTGCAATTCATATTGGTGCTGAATATACTTATCAATCACGAAGGGGAAAATGTGTCTTTGTTCAATTGACATTACCGCGTAATCTTTGAGCAGTTCAATTATTTCACTGTTTGTATATGTATATGCGACAGGACACCCGGATTGCGCCTCGGGTTGGTCAAGCCCTGCATCAATCATATATTGCTTCCAAGAATTTCTTGCGTAGAGCATAATTCGAAGCTCACTTTCCACATCCATAAAGGCTCTTATGGAGGCGAGCGCCCGACTCGGATTGGGTGTGTGGTGAATTACGCCGAAGGCATAGACAAGATCAAAGACCTGTTGCGGAAGATTAGCTGCAAGATCCTCAATGTCAGCCTGCAAGAAATTGATCTGTTGAGTGAGGCCGAATAACGCTGCCCTGGATTCGGCTATCTCAAGTGACTTTTCGGAGATATCAATCGCGGTAACCTTGGCTCCAGCCCGCGCAAAATTGATCGTATCAGTTCCGATACCACATCCCAGCTCAAGTACCTGCTTTCCCTTCCATCTTTCAAACTGAGCAAACTGCGGAATATGGGGCTCAACAAAGTACTTCCTTTTTTCAACTTCATCAAAGTATTGGCGAGAACCGAAAGGGCTCCTCGAATGTCTAATATTGCAGGGGCGACGATTCCAGTATTCCTTAACGTCTGTGATCGAATGCAATGATTTGGACAAGATCCTAACCCTTTAAATTGGCACATTGTGAACACTCGAGCGTTTGATCGCCCACTTGCACACCACTTTCAAAGCACAACAGCTGTAAAATAAATGATCAATTGAAATTACTACCAAAGTAAATGGCCTGGCAACGCGGCGATTTTACAATGGGAAACAACGCCTGATCAAAACCATTGAAGTTGCGGTCCCTTACCGATGAAGCTAGAGAATCAGTAGGGAGAGGCACATCGAGACTGAATCTCCTATTTGGAAATGGCTCAAATAAAGAATGACTATATGATACTAAACTGGTAAGTCTCGAAGGCCCTACCAGAATCAATTAGAACTTTGGGCCATTATCCAAAAATAGCACCCAATATTTATGCTCAGACTAAACTGGCTTAAAAGAAACATCTTATCCCTCCGCCAGTCCGATCAAAATGCCGCCCTGGCTTTTGCTGGAAACATTTTGCGCCTCGCACTAACATTTGCTACCTCTGTCATCACGGCTCGCCTAATCAGTCAAGAAAGCTACGGCCAATTGATGCTGCTGCTCGGTTGGGGATATCTACTTTATCCGCTGATGTCTCTCGGATTTGACCATAGTCTGATCCACTTTCATAGTGAATCGAAACGCATCAGCCAAGCAGCACTACTCGATTCTGTGTTTAGGTTCGCGATTCAGGGCTCAATCGTTGTATTTGGCATAATAGTGATAGCGGGTATCGCAATGTCGCTTATCCTCGATCCCCTCGGTAGATATGCCGAGTGGCGGTACCCCGTCGTGCTCTTGATGCTACATATGGAACTTTGGGCATTAGGGAGCATCGCCGTTGGGTTGCTACGAGCGCATAAGGATTTTAAACCAGGAGTAATCCGCGAGTCCGTATTATTTCCCCTACTGCTTCTGGGAAGCTTTTTGAGTCTTATCAATCAAGGGCATAGTGGGATTACCGCTTATTGTATTAGCTTGGCGCTGGCGACAGCTATTTCGACCGGCTATTTGTTTTGGTATGTTCACCGGTCGGGGCGATTAACTGTACGTCAATCTGAGTCCGGCACACCAATTTATTCACTCAGGCAGCGACTCGCATGGGGCCTTCATTCATTTCCAAATGGTTGCATGGGCTCCTTAGATCTCCTTATCTTCTGGATGCCTATTTTGGTCCTTGGCTGGCACAGCCCAGCATCAGAGGTCGCAAGCCTTGCAGTGTGCATGCGACTTGGTCAGCTCTGTCATCTAGGCACGGTAGCTATCGCTCCAATAGCGGCTCCATACCTGTCCGACGCATGGCTACTAGGCCGCTTAGTCTTTAACAGAGCAATCGGTCGATTCGCACTCCAAGCTGGCGGAGCGGCGATCTGCGCTGCTGTTGTGGTTGTCCTGTTGCGCAATCCCTTACTGGCGCTCTTTGGAGATGCATATACTTCAAGCGGAATTCTACTCATCATCGTAGTGTTTGGATTCGTAGTCGAAGCGTTCCTTAGCCCAGTGCGTCAGGCTTTGGTAGCATTGGGTAACAACCGCGCAAATATGATCTTTTCGGCGGCTTCTATTTTGGCGATCTATCTAGCGGCACTACTGCTTATTGCACCTTATGGGGCTGTTGGTGCGGCGCTTTCAATGGTGATTGGAACGCTTGTTGGCGCTGCGGGAAGGTTGTATTGGCTATTAGGAATTGAACATCGAAGGCTCTCTTAACCAATTTATAAACTCGCTACGATCAATCTGCCGAATTTCGTCTAAACTCAGCAATAACCGATACGGAGCTCTCTGACTCTGCCCGATGATTCACCACTCCAATTTTTTCAACCCCCGTCTCCCGTAGAATCTCCTCCTTCCCAACGAACTCCGCGGTCAATCGCTCACCCTCTCTCAAACCGGTGAATATGATCGGACCTCGGGGTGGGCATACAGGTCTATATAGTCACTCTTTGCGAACAGTCATAGAATCGCTGTAAATCCTCAAGTACCTGTCTGTACTTCACAATTCGCAGTGTCCGTCCCTTTTTGCGTTTTTGACCTGTTTATGTCCGTCTCTTTTTGCGTATAATAGACCTAAGTGTCCATCTCTTTTTGCTGTCTGTAAATAATGACGATACAATTCAGGTACTTATATAATCAGATTGCGGATTGGGCGGAACGGCCTAATCGCAAGCCGTTATTGCTGCGCGGGGCGCGGCAGGTTGGTAAGTCATTTACGGTGCGAAAGTGGGCCAAAGCAACGAAGTCGGAAGATTGCTTCGTCGAGATTAATCTTGAAAGTCAGGTCTCTTTTCACTCCCTGTTTAGTGGAGATCTTGATGCAAAGCGTATCGTTGAACAGATTCAGCTAATAACTGGCAAACGGTTATTAACCCCAAATTCCCTACTTTTCTTGGATGAGATTCAGGCCTGCCCACGTGCCATTATGGCGCTGCGCTACTTCTACGAGGAGTTGCCCCAACTGACAGTAATCGCAGCGGGCTCTCTGCTTGAGTTTGTATTTGATGAAATTAGTTTTCCAGTGGGTCGTGTCGAATCGCTCTATGCCTTTCCGTTGCGCTTTCCAGAATTTGTTGATGCGTTGGGCAAGGCGCACCTTCGCGCATTGTTAGAAACTCATCCGTTGGATACTCCGTTGCCAGAGCCTGTGCACAATGAATTGCTGCATCTAATGCGCCTCTATTTTCGCATTGGTGGCATGCCCGAAGCAGTTTCAACCTATGTTACTAGCAATGACTTAGGTGCAGTGAGTCAGGTACTGAACGACCTTGTAACAACATATCAAGATGATTTTGCAAAGTATGGTCGACGGATCGATCCATTGCTGCTGCGTTCAGTCTACGGCGCTGTTCCTTATGAAGTCGGTCACCAGCGAATAAAATACGCCAAACTTGTCCCCGATGTGCGATCGGATCGTGTTGCTGCTTGTCTAGATGCTTTCGAGCATGCCCGAATACTTACTCGCATTTTCGCGTCATCTGCCGATGGCTTACCGCTCTCTGCGAGCGCTAATCATAAGGTCTTTAAACTTAACCTTCTAGATATCGGAATCATGCAGCTGATGATGGGCTTCGATTGGTCTCGCATTACCCCAGACATTGATCTGACGACCGTGGCAAATGGGCAACTAGCTGAGCAGTTTGTAGGTCAAGAGCTGCGTGCTAGCCGTTCGGTTTATTCGGATTATCGTCTGCATTACTGGTATAGAAACAGACCAGGTGCCAATGCCGAGATAGATTATGTGGTTGAACACAACTCAATCGTAACCCCAGTTGAAGTGAAAGCCGGACATCGTGGGCATTTAAAAAGTCTGGAGATCTTTCATCAGGAACGAGGAAACCCACTCGCCATTATCTTGTCGCAACGCAATATCGAACAGTTGGATTGGCTTCGTTGGGTGCCGCTTTATTTGGCGGGGCGGATTTAGTGCTCGGATGGCACTACGCCCGCGCTTCAGCAATCTGCTTCAAACTAATTCTGTTCCAATCACGTTCTAGAATTGCATTGGCGATCTTGCCCTTCTGCAATTGTGATCCCTCGGTAATCACCACCCCAATCTTCTCCACTCCCGTCTCTTGCAAAATCTCTTCTCGCCCGACGATCTCCTCAGTTAATCGCTCGCCCTCCCTCAAACCAGTGAAGACGATCGGGATTTCGGGGTGGCCGTATAGGTCCAACATCCGGCGGGCTAGGTCCAGGATTTTTACCTTCTGTCCCATGTCTAAGACATATAGTCCGCCGCCTACTGATGCTGACATCGCGGCAGCGGCTAGGACTAGGCGCACGGCCTCCTGAAGGCTCATAAAGTAGCGTTCAGCTTCAGCATGGGTAACTGTAATCGGGCCGCCGGAGCGGATCTGATCGCGGAAAAGTGGAATGACACTGCCGGTGCTGTTGATTACGTTGCCGAAACGGACGGCTGAGTAGATGGTGCTTGAGGGAATTGCGCGGGCTTCGTCAATTAATAGCTCGGCGATCCGCTTTGTGTATCCGAGTACTCCGCTGGGGTTCACGGCTTTGTCGGTTGAGATCAATACAAAGCGCCCGACGGCGTGTTCGCGGGCGAGCTCGATTAGGGACTGTGTTGCTAAAACGTTATTCTCAAACGCTTCGCGTGGACACCGCTCGGTAAGGTGCACATGCTTATAGGCAGCCGCGTGGAAGATTACATCGGGACTTGAGGCAGAGATTAGCTCGGACATTCGATCTCGATTGCGAATGTCGGCTAGAACGGAGACTACAGGAATTCGCGGGTGATGCGCTAAAACTTCGCGTTCGAGCTGGAATAGATTGAACTCGCAGTTATCTAGCAGAGTCAGCTTAGCAACGCCCAATCCGCAAAGCTGCGAGACCAGTTCACTGCCTATCGATCCTCCGGCGCCGGTGACCATTACGGTTTTGCCGGGAAAGAAACTACGCGTTAGCTCAAGCTGTTCAATTACGTAGGAGCGATCTAGTAACTTCTCAATCGGAACGTCGCTAGGTAGCCCCTCGCTAACGATTAGATCCAATGGGGATGAGAGTTTTAACAATCGCGCGCCAGCACCCCGAGCGACCTCTTCGAGTGTTGCGAGCAGCGTGGGACTGATCGATGGAATTGCACAAACTACGATTCTACACGCTGGATTCCGTACTAAAAACGGCGCAAGTTCACCAATCTTGCCACGTAGCGGAACTCCGTGGACTGATCCACCAACACCTCGCGGATTATCGTCAAAGGCGGCGATTGGAGACAAGGTATGTCCTGGGTAAGATCGCAGCGTTCGTACCACTAGGTGTCCCGTATCACCAGCGCCGATAATCACGCACTGTTGCTGCAAGGCACGCACTCCCCCATCTGTGTCGGCCCTCTCAAAGTAGACCCGCAACGCAGTACGCGTACCCAAAATAGCTACTAACGAGAGTATGAACTCTAGGATTAGCACCGACCGCGGGAACTCGTCGATCCGTAAAATAAAGATTCCAGCTGCGAAGAGAATGCTGCTTGTAATGTGCGCCTTTAATACACGGCCCAACTCAAACATGGAAAAACGCCGCCAGGACTCGGTCAGATTACCAAAGATCGCGCATGCGATAATACGAGTCGTTGCAAGTAGAAGCGCCGGTACGATGACAGGTTGGCCCGAGAAAGCGATGTGCCAGTCGAACTCAAAGCGCAACAGCAACGCTAGGATTAGAGAGATCCACGAGACTAAGATAAGATCCAAGGTAAGTAGCAGGACGCGCATTCATATTGTGTAGCAGAGAATCGGGGTTGGGGCGAGGGAGTTAGAGCGGGATTCCTTTACTAACACCCCCGCCTACCATTTTGTCTATTCCCCCATAGGAAGCACTCCAGCCCCCAAAACCTCCCGCAATCTTTCTATTTCACTAGGGTCAAGCGATTCCCAGTCAACTATAAGTCCGTCACGCTGTGCATATAGCTCCGCCAACTCCGCAATCTCCCCAACAGACATCTCGAGCGCAACTTCCTGGGCCGCCTCCACAGCTCCACCGCGAAATAGTCCAGGAGCACGGTGATCCAGCGGCCCGGCAGCTTCAGGAATAAGGGGCGAAACACGCTTCCAGGTTAACACCTTCGAAGCAAACTCAACTCGGCGTGAGATCGGCAGGATTCGCTTGGCGTCAGCTCCGCGCCCCAACCAGGGGTAGAGCATTACCGGGTCAATGCCGGTGATTATAATGCTGCCCGCGGGTGCGTTATCTACCAGGTCATCGATCAAGTGGCGACGTTTATCGAGCGGTGCATTAAGGTAGTTTGCCGCTGATATGAGCAGGATCAAACTTACTAACCAGACATTCGCATTGCATCCGGATCCGTTAAAACATTTACCGACAAGCGCCATAATTCCCAATGTTAGAGATGACACGAGCAGAACCTGGATAGTTAGATAAAAACGTTGATCAAACCAAAAATAGAAGAGATACGTCAGTAAAAGCGGTAGACCGGATAAAAGCCAGAACGCGCCCAATAACCTGGCGCTTCGGGAGAACTCACAGCGACGCAGTATTGCGAATGCGGCTAGAGTTAGCCCGATGAGCAGGGTTCCATCACTCAAAACCTGGATTAAATTCTGCGGGAGGTAACTAGGGCTAAATGTTAATCCAAGATAATCGTAGGGCACTGCGACCCAGAGGTTGTAGCCATTTCGCAGCGCCGTTCCGAAAACCTCTTGGTTGTAGCGTGCTGTGACTCCGAGAACTACAATGATCGGCGCTCCCAGCAGCAGGCAACGGGTCAAGATTGCAGATACCGAGAGTGTTCGATCTCGAATTTTCAGATATAGAAGGACTACGCCCGGCAGCAGCAGGATCAATCCGGTAACACGCAGCGCTGCGGCCGCGGCGCAGATCGCACCGAATCCCAGCCAGAGCCAAAGATTGCCGGTCCGTTGGTGGATCGACATGGAGATCCGCAGTGACAACAGGGCACAAAGGGTGAATGGAATATCAATTAGAATCTGTTCGGAATAAAAGAAGAATCCCGGTAGACAGATCGTTATCAGCACGCCTACAAGTCCGGCGCTAACTCCAGCTACTCGCGCCATTATTCCGAGCTGTAATAGTACAATCAGAACCGCCGAAACTGTGATCGGCACGACCCCCCACCCGATCGCTTCTGCATTAACGAGCCCAGTGCTACTCGGCAAAAAATAACTGGCAACGGCCATGCTTGGAGCTAATACAAATGTCGGGAACCACGGCGCATAACGCGATGGTAGCTCTTGCCCCTCAATCGGTAGCAGCGCCCGATAGGGATCTGGCGTACCAGACTCAACTACCCGAAAGGCGCTGACTGCGTATTCAACTGAATCAGAGATCGGCAGATTACCTGCGGCGCGCGGGCCATGGAATGCTGCAATGATAACACAAAACGATATTCCAATAATGTACACCCATGCCCTACGGACTGACATCCCGGCAGCGATAAGATCACGAAATACTAAAAGTACGACCAAACTCGCAGCGACGATCCATAACAGCGCCAGTGTTGTAAACATCAACCGAACTCCACCTCTGCCAGTAAGGGAGTGTGATCCGACATCGCACTCCATGGTGCACCCTTTAGCGCCGTTACTGCGATAATTCTAAAACCACTGGTATAGATTCGATCCAGTGGAAGAAACGGCAGATGGCCGGGGTAGGTAGCGGCATGCTTGCCATGGGTTAACTTAAAAACCTCGCCGACCTGCAGCGAACTCTCCAATATTTTTCCAGCTGCCCGACTCCAGTCATTAAAGTCGCCCGCAATCACTAGCGCACCACCAGGCTCGACAGTTTCTCGAACAGTAGAACAGATCTGTTTGAGTTGGGCCTTCCGCCCTCTACCGGTCAGTCCTAGGTGCACACAGAAACAGTTCAGCTGTTGCTTGGAACCTGGCATCTCTAATTTAGCGCGCAGCATGCCGCGCTGTTCCATCCGATTGGTTGAAATATTATAGTTTGCCCATTCAACGATCGGGAATTTACTGAGAATAGCATTACCGTGATGTCCGGCGTCATAGACCGCGTTCTTCCCGTAGGCAAAATGCGGCCAGATTGAATCAGCTACAAACTCAAACTGTGCCTCACTTGGCCAAGACTCTACACTCTGCGCATGTTTACTGTGCTCTCCTAGAACCTCCTGGAGAAATACAACATCGGCATCCACTCCACGAATCGCCTCACGCATCTGGCGCAATACAAATCGAGTATTGGTGGAACTAAAACCTTTATGAATGTTGTAGGATAAGATCTTCATCGCTACCAGAGTCCGGCTCCTAAAGTATGGGGGCAAATAGTCGTGCAAATTTGGCGGCAAGTCGCAGTGGTAGAGAGAGCTTATCAAAGGAATCAGAGTTGACCTCTTCACTTTTAGCAAAATCATCCTCTAACATCTGCGCCACCTGATTGTTAAACTCGTGGTCCGCTACCATCACAGTAACTTCGAAATTCAACCTAAATGAGCGGTTATCAAGGTTGGCTGTGCCAATCGCTGCAAGAGCATCATCAACTACCAGAACCTTTTGATGCAGAAAGCCAGCGCCATAACGTAACACCCGCACACCATAACGACGTACCTCAGGGACATACGAAAAGGACGCCAGCCATACGAGTATATGGTCAGGTCGATCCGGCAGAAGGATTCGAACATCAACGCCACGCAGCGCAGCGAGTTGCAGCGCGGAAACAATGGAATCATCCGGAACAAAATAGGGGCTAGCAATCCATACGCGCCTGCGAGCTGAGTGAATTGCTTCGAGAAACATCAAGGTGCATCGCTCACGCTCGTCAGTTGGCCCAGAGGCTATTGTTAGCACCCGTTGATCTCCAGGTTGAGATGGCGGTTGCCACTCAAAGCTAGGCTGCTGTTGGGTTGCCCAGAACCAATCGGCCAAAAACGTGCCCTCAATAGAAATTACCGCCGGGCCAGTAATCATAACGTGGGTATCACGCCAACTGCTAAAGCGCTTGTGTCGGGGCATCGCCTTAAAATCTCCCAGATACTCGTTTCCAACATTATGCCCACCAACAAACGCGGTCTGTCCGTCAATCACCACTATCTTACGGTGATTTCGAAAATTTAGCTGAAAGAAATTGTGCCAGCCCTGGCGGGTAGCAAAGGGCTCAATCACGGCACCAACACTACGTAGCTCCGACACAAAGCGATGTCCAAGTTTTGGCGAGCCGATCTCGTCGTACAATACTCGAACCACAACTCCCGCCTTGGCCCGCTCGATTAGCCGTCGCTGTAGCTCAAAGCCTAGATCGTCATCCCTGAGTATAAAGAACTGCACATAAATGTATGATTTTGCGTTCTCGATCGCCGCAAAGATCGCATCAAACGTTGCCCGTCCGTTCACCAGAAGTTCAACTCGATTTCCAAAGGTAAACTCACTTTCAGCGATATTCTCAAAAGCCCGCTCAGATTCACTGTCAATTGGAACCGTCGGTGCGCTATAGGCATCATATCTGCGCTTCAGTGCCTCAAGTGCGCAGCGGTTTGCGCCTGTATAGCGCTCCATCAATTCGCGGTAGCCCATGAAGTGTCGTCGCCCAAAGATCCAATAGAGTGGCAGGGCGGCATACGGAAATGTTACTAGCGAAACTCCCCAGGCTATCGCGCCCTGAGAGGTTCGGACCCAATAGAGCGCATCAATTGCGCTCAAAATTCCCAATATGTGCATGCATGCCAGAAACACCGTGCCGGCGGCTAACAGATGGTTCGCGAGTATTTCCATCGGGCTCTAATCTGCCAATAGCGGATCGGTCCCGCGGCGAATCTCAACTCCATCAGCAACTCCGTCCGAATCGCTATCAGCATTTCGTGGATCCGTCTTAATCGCTAGCTCGACGCCGTCCGGGACACCGTCGCTGTCGGTATCCGGACTATCGGGGCGCAACGCAATCGAGGCCTCGTATGAATCGCTCAGGCCGTCGGCATCGCTATCTATCCCGACCCCAGCTGCACTTTGCGATTCGGCGCTAACAACTTCATTCTCGCCACCTAGCTCGCCAGCATCGCCATCAACCGGTTGCGCTGCGATCTCCGGCTGAGTTTTCTCTCCGAATGCTTGCCCCAACCAGTTATTGATGCGTGGGGATCGATTGCCGCGGGCAGCCGCGGCCCGCTCTGAGATTGGTGAGGCCGACCCCAACGCATCATCCTGGCTCGAAGGATCTGCTTGAGTTACCTGCTCCAGCTCCTTTAGCGCTGCGACACCTGGTCCAGGATCTAACTTGGCAACCTTCCCTAGTGCGACAATGCCAACTGTCGATGTTGGTGCTGCCGTCGCGGTAGCGACCGGAATTACTATTATATCCTCATCGTCTTCCTCGTCTTCATCATCAGGAGTTTCGGTCGTTTCTGGCAATTCAGTTGGAGTACCGGTGACTAGTCCATCGTCACTGGACGATGAGCTACTTGTGGCAACACGGCCAAAGTCGATCACGTAGTCTTCCTGGCACCGATTCGTAGCCATCAATGACAAGGCAACTGCACAGAGTAACAGCGTCCAAGAGATACTTGTACCGCCTTTGGCGGTGGATCGGTGATCTAACATTCAATCAACTCTATGGTAACTGGTCAGCATAATTTTAACGAATAAAGCTAATGTACTGTTTATCCAGAGTGTTTCGCTTGAATCACTTTCAATCCTTTCTTGTCAGCCCCTAGTCGGGGCTGTCTTTTTTTGACCAGTTACTTGTTATCCCTCCGGGGGTTCCGCCTCCGGCGGAAGGGCCTTTAAAAACTATGCTGACCAGTTACACTCTATGAAACCCGACGGCCTTCATGTTAGTTCCACGCCAAGCCAGGCACAACAGCAAAAACGACCGTTTAACTCCTCCAGCCCGACCTTCGGTTTGACTACGCCACTTGCCCTTCAGTAGACTTTATCTCTAATTAGCCAATCACCATCCATTAGATTTACTCCACCCGGAATTGCCCCCCTCATGCAGCTCAATAAACTTCCCTCAGACAATAGCTGTGCCCTCTATGCGGTCCCCGAGTTATCTACCCCTGAGCTATCCGTCGTTATCGCCTCTACTCCAAGTTCTCGAGCGATCTGTAACGATCCACGAGTTTGCGGCGTGCAGTATACTGACCATCTGCAGACCGCCTGCTCAGACGCCCTGCGCAACCTACATATCGCAGGCATCTATACTGCGTCGGAGTCGCGCACAACTGTCCTGCATGTATTGCGGGGCGGACTAAATTTTGGTCTTCGCCAGGCTCTCGCCTCAGCGTTGAAGTGGAATCTTCACAGCTCCGCATTCATTAGCGCTCAACGTAACCAGAATCTTGAGAATCCAAGCGAGTGGTTTATCTCCGAACATTCTTACAAGAAGGTCTATCTGGGAGCCCAGAACGATCTAATCTTTGGTGATGTAGTTGCCACAGGAACTAGTCTCGAATACGCCCTAGGCCAGGTACTTGCTCCCGACGCTGAGTTAACTAGCATTACATTTTTCACTATCGGTGGTAGTCGTAGCCATGAACTGGTCGCTCGAATTCAGTCTAAGATTCGGACGCAAACTGGTCGCGTACCGAGGGCGCTTGTAGTTTACCTTGAGGGCATCTTTGCGATCACTGACCCGACGACTCCGCTAAGCATTAAGTTGGATGGTACCGACCTTGTGCGCCGCATGGCAGTAATGGCACCAGAGTTTGTCGAATCACAGTATGAGGATCCGGCATATCCATTAGAACGATGCACGATCTATGACGCTGGTTCACGTTCTTTCCACCTAAGTGAGTATCTCGAAGATGTTCGCGGTTACTGGCAGCAGGTTGGGATGCTGGAAAGTGAGGGCATGACATATAGTGCGCTACTCAAAGAGCGTTTTCCCGAACTTGATCGATCGCGATTTAGCAACGTTAACCTCAAGACGGTTGTTGAGGTTCAACTTGATCGAGTTAATCAAATGTTAACAGATCCCCCGTGAGATCCTACGTAAATAACCTTATCCGCCGACTCCTAGGCCTCAATCGATTTCAGGAGCTTGCCGCATGCTGGAATGCGGCTGGGGCTCAGGATTCTCAACCCAGCGTGAGTCATTCAACAGTTTTTGTAGCGATCTTAGTTGCGCTACTGCCGCTTGCTAGCGCGGTTTTCGCCAGCAATAATTCGGCGAACTTTATCATCACCCTTGCCGTTGGTTGTTCCGCGCTGTTCGCTGTTGTTTTTCGTCTGCGCAACGGCCTGATGTTTAGCGCGGTGCTCGATTGGAAGCGCTCATTGAGCCTAACCCATACGGCATTCGCGTTGGGGTGTATCCCTGCTCTAATAATCGCGTTCACCGATGTACAGGCTCTTTCCGGAGTTCATAAAGAAGCTGTGACAGGTAGTACGGAGGGCCAGGGTGTTCCTATGGGATCTATGATCCTCTGGATCATTCAGGTTTCGTTGTGGGCCGGAATTACTGAAGAGCTGATTTTTCGCGGACTTGTTGTAAGTGTTGTGCGTCGCTGGAGGATCTTTGCCAGTCAACGCCATCGCGACCTGTTGGCCGTCATACTCGGCGCACTGTTGTTCGGGCTTAGTCATCTACCGACCTGGGGTCCGGCAATGAGTCTTGCAATCGTGGGACTAGGGCTCGGATTTGGAGTAGCATTTATCGCAACTGGGGAGCAGATCATGCCACTAATTGTGTATCATGTAATTTTTGATCTGCTTAGCCTCTCAGCAGCACTATTTATGCGTTCGTAACCACAAATGTCATTTATAGCCGAATTTCACAGCTTTAGTCTCGCAATCACTAACGTTGATGCCGGACTTTATGTGCAGAAACGATTTCGCATTCCGCGGCACGAACTTGAATCTTTGCGCCATCTGTACGCCCGCGTGCTGGCGTTGTGTCATGCCTTTAGGGACGGCATGGAGTTTACTACGGATGACAATGCCGCCCCGGGACTAATTGCATTTGATGAACTTGGGATCCAGAACTCATGGATATCGGTCGGGTGCCCCAGCGAGCGGGGTGTTCAGCGCGCCTTGAAGAACAACAAGCTGAGTGATCTGAGGGTGTACTTCTATGATAGTGAACAGATCCTAGATTTTTGTCGTTACCTTCGCGGAGCAAAGGAGAACTGGGCCAGCCGAATCCGCTTTTGGCAGATTGAGGGAACATTATTAGATCAACTTGAAGCTGCCGCACCCTCCAGCGAAGAATGGACGATTACGATCGTTGATGCCGTAATCTATCTGACCGTTAATGGTCAGGAATATCTCAGCGCACTTCCCTCCGTTGACATCTGGCAACATTTCCAGACAACTATTCAGAACTCTCAGCCCCCCCTATTATGATCAATCACTATTTCATACTTCTTTCCCTCCCAATTATTGGAGCGCTGATCGGTTGGGGCACAAACTTTATTGCGGTGAAGATGCTATTTCGCCCACGTGTTCCCCGGAACTTCTTGGGTCTTAGATTTCATGGAGTAATCCCAGCACGACAGATCGAACTTGCCCGCAGTATCGGAGAAACAGTTGAGTCACAGCTTATTTCTCACCGCGATCTACAGGATGCATTGCAACGCCCCGAGGTTAACGCCGAATTGGCCAAAACGATCGAAGCCGAGGTTGAGCGCTTCATGAACGAGCGCTTGAGCGCCAATCCATTGATTGCAATTGTCATGCAGGGTCCATTGGCCAATGAGCTAAAACGTATGGTGGTCAAACAGCTGCACGCGAGTACTCCGCAGATACTCGAGCGCCTAGTTGGAACCCTTGAAAAACACATGAGTTTTAAGCAGATAGTTCAGCAGCGGGTCGAGGAATTTGATATAGCAACCCTTGAGAATCTGATACAACGCATAGCCTCCAGGGAGCTCCGGGCGATCGAGATCTGGGGTGGAGTATTAGGGTTCTTAGTTGGGGCGTTTCAGGCGGGACTTTCGATTCTGTTAGTGGTCAGGGGTTTCCCCTGACTTAGCCAAGCCTATGTAATTACGGCTGAAATATTTTATCTGGCGTGAATTCTCCAATCAGTGTACACCCCTATCTGTATTAATAGGTTTAGGGGGGAAGAATAATGTACGCCATTTCACAAAATCAAACAGT